>MDTD01165208.1_pt1 | contig 101003 bp, 98 predicted proteins | sample 811221 | NCBI WGS metagenome assembly MDTD01 (sample SAMN05326646, study PRJNA326480) | marine metagenome | isolation source: seawater | place: Pacific Ocean: South West | collected 2011
GTTGCGCGCCTTGAGCGTGATCTCGCCCTCGGGAATGCCCCTGGCGTCCACCTCCACGCCGCCCGCCGCCTGAAGATGCAGATCCCCCCATCGTCCGTCGGCAAGCGCCACCTTGATGCGGCGGGGCTGCGGGCGGGCGCGCTCGATCGCGCTGCGATCCCAGGGCTTGTCGAAGGTCACGGTCATGTCCGCGCTGGCCCCGCTGATCTGCTGCGGCAGGCGGTTCTCCGGGTCGAGCAGCGCACGCCAGGGCGCGGCGAGGGTCAGCCCCTCGGCCCGCAGCCCGAGCCGGTAGCTTGCCCCCTCGAGCCGTTCGGCCGCAAGCGTCAGCGCCGAAAGCGCGGTGGTCTCCTCGGCCCGCGCCTCGGGCGTCACGCGCAGGAATTCGGCCGTCAGCGTCATCCGCCGCAGCGCAAGCGCCGTGTCCGGCGCGATCACCAGCGAGGCGCGCATGTCCCGGCTCTCGACCAGGAATTTCTCCTGCGGGGTGGCGACAAGCTGCCGGTCGGGCCAGACCGCGATGACGTGATGGGGCGTGTAGCTCAGCGCGTTGATCTGGAACTGCGGCACCTCCCAGGCAAGGCCGGTGGCCGGATCGGCCAGCACGAGATCGGTAAATACGGTGTCGAACCGGTTGGGAAAGCCCTGCACGTCAAGGCTGCCCGCCTCGGCCACCCAGCCCTCGGCGCGGCGCGCATCCAGCCAGCGGGCGAATCCGGTCTCGAGTCCGCGGCTGCCCAGAACCCAGTAGCCGCCCCAGAGCGAGGCGCCGACGACAAGAACCGCGAGGAGGATGCGCATGGCCAAAGCCCCTTTCATGCCCTGTGCCCCCCGTGTTTATAAGGGCGCGCACGCAAGGAACAGGGGAAACGGCATGTGGGTGTTCGGCTATGGGTCGCTGGTGTGGAATCCGGGTTTCGAGACGGCCGAGCGGGTGATCGCGCGGCTGCCCGGCTATCGGCGCAGCTTCTGCATGCGCTCGATCCACCATCGCGGCACGCCCGAGGCACCGGGGCTGGTTCTGGCGCTCGACCGGGTGGAGGGCGGCGCCTGCGAGGGGGTGGCGCTGCGCGCCGAGACCGCGCGCGCCGAAGAGGTGCTGGCCTATCTGCGCGCGCGCGAACTCATCTCCTCGGCCTATCTGGAGCGGCGGCTCGAGGTGGCGCTGGCCGATGGCCGCCGGGTCGAGGCACTGACCTATGTGGTCGATCCCGCGCATGAGCAATATTGCGGCGGGCTCGATCTGGAGGAACAGGCGCAGATCATCGCCCGCGCCCGGGGCGGCCGGGGGCATAATGCCGACTATCTCTTCAACACCGCCGCCCATCTGGCCGAGCTTGGTCTCAGCGATGGCGAGTTGGACTGGCTTGCGCGGCGGGTGCGCCACATCCGTGGATAAGCCTTGGCTTGCCTGCCCAAGCCGCGTAGGGTTGCGACGATAAAACACCGTGTCGGGAGCGTCCAGATGGACCAGCCGGACCGCGAGGTCGAGCCGCAGTTTTCCTACCCCTACCGCCAGATCGTGCTCATGCTCATCGTTCTGGGGCTGACCGGTTTCGGTGCCTTTCTCGCCGCGCCCCGCGTGATGCCGGTCTTCGAGGCGAACCCCTGGCTCAACGGGTTCATCTTCTTCGTCTTCGTGCTGGGCGTGATCGCCACCTTCTGGCAGGTGATCCAGCTCATCGGCTCGGCGCGCTGGATCGAGGGCTTTGCCGCGCAGGTGCCGGGGCACGAGATCACGCGCCCGCCCGCCATGCTCGCGCCGCTCGCCACCATGCTGCGCGGGCGCGGGCGGCGGATGCAGATCGCCTCCACCTCCGCCCGCTCGATCCTCGACTCGGTCGCGCAGCGCATCGACGAGGCACGCGAGATCACCCGCTACATCGTCAGCCTGCTGATCTTTCTCGGGCTTCTGGGCACGTTCTACGGGCTTGCCACCACCGTTCCGGCCGTGGTGGACACGATCCGCAGCCTTGCCCCGCAGGAGGGCGAGCAGGGCGTGGACATCTTCAACCGGCTGATGACCGGGCTCGAGGCGCAGCTTGGCGGCATGGGCGTGGCCTTCGCCTCCTCGCTTCTGGGGCTCTCGGGCTCGCTCGTCGTCGGGCTGCTGGAACTGTTCGCCGGTCACGGGCAGAACCGCTTCTACCGCGAGCTCGAGGAGTGGATCTCGACCATCACCCGGCTCGGGTTCGCCGAGGGCGAGGGCGAGGGCAGCGGCGTGGTCCATGTGCTCGACCAGATGGCCGAGCAGATGGCCGAACAGATGGAGACGCTGCAATCGCTCTTCGCCCAGGCCGAGATGGGCCGCGCCGTGGTCGATGAGAAACTCGGCGTGCTGGCTGAATCCATCGAGCGGCTGACCCACCGGATGAGCGAGCAGAACCCGGTGCAGTTGGCGCTTCTGCGCGTGGCCGAAGGGCAGGAACGGCTCACCGAGGCGATAGAGGCGCGCGAGACATCGGAAGGGCTCGATGCCGAGAGCCGGATGCGCCTGCGCTCGATCGACGTGCAGATGCTGCGCATCCTCGAGGAAATCAGCGCCGGGCGGCAGGAGACGATGACCGAATTGCGCAGCGATCTTGCCGCGCTTACCCGCCTTCTGGGCCAGATGCGCGCCACCCCGCCGCGCCCGGTGCGCCCGGTGGTGCCGCGCGCCGCCGGCGAGCCGGGCGGAGAGGGCTGAGATGGCGCTGGCGCGGCGCACGGGCGCGCGGCTCCAGGGCGCGATCTGGCCGGGCTTCGTCGATGCGATGACCGGGCTTCTGCTGGTGCTGATGTTCGTGCTCACCATCTTCATGATCGTGCAATTCGTGCTGCGCGAGGAGATCACCGGCCAGGCGACACAGCTCGACCGGCTCTCGGCCGAGGTGGCGGCGCTCTCGCGCGCGCTGGGTCTTGCCGAGGATCGCAACGCCACCCTGTCCGAGCGGGTGGGCGCGCTCACGGCCACGCTGGGCGACGCGCGGGCGCGTGCCGAGGCACAGGCCGCCCTCATCGCCCGCCTGCGCCGCGAGGGCGAGAGCCAGGCCGCGGCGCTCGATGCCGCGCAGGCGCGCATCGCCTCCTTCGAGGACCAGGTGGCCAGCCTTCTGGCCGAGCGGGACCGCGCGCTCGGGCAGGTGGCAGAGCTCGAGGACGCGCGCGCGGAGCTTCGTGACGAGAAGGCCGCGCTCGACCTTGCCCTTGCCGGGCTGCGCGAGGAGGTGGATGCCCAGGCCGAGGCGGCGCGGCTTGCCGCCGCCCGGCGCGAGGCGCTCGAGGCGCTGATCGCCGATCTGCGCGCCCGCAATGCCGAAGCCGCCTCCGCGCAGGCCGCGCTCGAAGCCGACAGGGCCGCGCTCGAGACCCGGCTGAGCGAGGAAGAGGCCGCCCGGCTGGCCGAGGCGGCCGCCGCCGAGGCCCTGCGCAAGAAGCTCGAAGGGGCCGAGGCGGAGCTTACCGCGATGACGCTGGCGCTGGAGGAAGAACGCCGCCGCGCCGAGGAAACGCTGACCCTTCTGGCTGCGGCCGAAAGAGAACAGGCGGATCTCAACAGCCAGTTGGCGCAGGCGCTTCTGGCCGCCGAGACGCGCGACAAGACGCTGGAGGAGACGCGCGGGGATCTGGCCGAGACCCGCGACCGGGTGGCCCGGCTCGAGACCGCGCTTGCCGAGGCGCAGGCGACACGGCAAGAGGCGGAATCCACGCTCGGCCAGACCGGCGCCACGCTCGACGAGACCCGCGCCGCCCTTGCCGAGGCCGAGGCGCGCATCGCCCGGCTGGAGGCGCAACTGGCCGAGGCGGTGGCCGCGCGCGAGACCGAGGCGCTCGATGCCAAACAGGTGCGCGAGCGGCTGGCGGCGGCCCTGGCCGCGCGCCGGGCGGCCGAGGCGCAGGCGGCGGAGCAGATGACCGCGGCCGAGCGTCAGGCCGCGCTTCTCTCCGAGGCGCGCAAGCGGCTCTCCGAAGAGCAGGCGGTCTCCGAGGCCGCCCGGCGCGAGCAGGCGCTGCTCAACGCCCAGGTCTCGGCGCTGCGCACCCAGCTTTCGGAATTGCAGGCGCTGCTTGACGATGCGCGCGAGGCCGAGGCCGAGGCCGAGGTGCAGATCCAGTCGCTCGGAAACCAGCTCAACACCGCGCTTGCCCGCGTCGCCGCCGAGGAACGCCGCCGCCGCAAGGCCGAGGAAGAACGCGCGGCGCTGCTTCAGGCCGAGGCCGAACGGCTGGCGGCGGAAAAGGCCGATCTGGAGAAATACCGCTCGGATTTCTTCGGGCGGATGCGCGAGATCCTCGGCCAGCAGGAAGGGGTGCGCATCGTCGGCGACCGCTTCGTGTTCTCCTCGGAGGTGCTTTTCGCCCCCGGCTCGGCCGATCTGTCGGACGCGGGCCGACGCGAGATCGCCAATGTCGCCGGCATCCTGCGCGGCGTCATCGACGAGATTCCGCCCGGCATCGACTGGGTCTTGCAGGTCGATGGCCATACCGATGACGTGCCGCTTCTGCCCGGCGCGCGGTTCGAGGACAACTGGGCGCTGAGCCAGGCGCGGGCGCTTTCGGTGGTGCGCTACATGGTCGATGCGCTCGGCTTTCCGCCCGAGCGCCTCTCGGCCAACGGCTATGGCGAGTTCCAGCCCGTCAACCCCGCCGACACGCCCGAGGCGCGCGCCCAGAACCGCCGGATCGAGCTCAAGCTGACCACGCGCTAGGCGCGCTCAGCGCCTGACCGCCACATCCGCGTGCCGCGTGGCGATGAGCGTCTCGCCGCGCCAGAGCCGGACATGGCCGCGATAGGCCCCCTCGGGCCAGCCGCCGGGCGGGGCCTTGCGCCCGACCGCGCGGTAAAGCTGCACCTCGGGATCGTCAAGCGCGATCTCCTGGCGAAAGATTTCGCCCTGCGGACCCTGCGCCTCGAGACCGAGCCGGTCGCCGGGCTCTGCATGAAAGACATGGCCATAGAGCACGAGCGCTGCGTCCGGGGCCATGGTCATGCGCCGCGCCGCGCCGGATTGCACATCGGCGAAGGCGGGCACACCGTCCGAGAATCCGGCGGTGAAGAGCCCGGCCGCGTGATAGGGCAGATCCACCGCCCAGAGCGTCGGGCCGCCGGTGCCGCAGGTCCTGCCCGCGCCGGGGTCGAAGGGATCGACGATGCGGCCCTCGTGCAAGACGCCCAGATGCAGATGCGGCGCATTGGTCAGCCCGCTCAGCCCGACCGCGCCGAGCACGTCGCCGGTCCTTACCCGCCTGCCCGGCGCGACGGTGAGCGAGCCGCGCTTCATGTGGCAATAGAGCGTCTGCCAGCCCTGCCCGTGGTCGAGCCGCACGGCATTGCCGCATTCGCGCCCCTCGATCCGGCCCCGGTTCCCGGGCGTGACAGGGGTGTCCTCGACGCCGTCGCGCACGGCCGCCACCACGCCCGGTGCCGCCGCCAGCACCGCGACGCCCGCCTCCATGGCCGCCAAATCGGGCAGCATGAAATCCACACCGCGATGATCGTCGCGACTCTTGATTCCGCAGGTATAATCGCGCTGGTCCGGGCCGGGATCGGCGTCCACGTAATCCTCGATCACGCAGGTCCGCCCGTACTCGCAGGCAAGCGGCAGGGCAAGGCGCGGCGGATCGGCGGCGGCCGGGGCCGCCGCCAGCAGAAGGGCAAGCGCCCCCGCCCTCATTCGGCGGTGAGCAGCGGCGGCTTCTTCTTGCCGGTCAGGCGGCGCGCGGCCGGTCCCTCGATGTCAAGGGCGATGCGGCCCTCGCGCACCCCCACCTTGACCAGCCCGCCCTTGGCAAGCCGTCCGAAAAGCAATTCCTCCGCGAGCGGCTTCTTGATGTTCTCCTGGATGACGCGGCCGAGCGGGCGCGCGCCCATCCGGTCGTCATAGCCCTTCTCGGCCAGCCAATGCGCGGCCTCCTGGCTCAGCTCGATGGTCACGTCGCGGTCCATGAGCTGCGCCTCGAGCTGGAGCACGAATTTCTCGACCACCTTGAGGATCACCTCGCGCGGCAGCGCGCCGAAGGAGATGACCGCATCGAGCCGGTTGCGGAACTCGGGCGTGAAGGTGCGCTCGATCGCCGCCGTATCCTCGCCTTCGCGCCGGTCGCGGCCGAACCCGATGGCCGCTTTCGCCTGTTCGGCCGCCCCCGCGTTGGAGGTCATGATCAGCACCACGTTGCGGAAATCCACCTTGCGCCCGTTATGATCGGTGAGCGTGCCGTGATCCATCACCTGAAGCAGGATGTTGAACACGTCCGGATGCGCCTTCTCGATCTCGTCGAGCAGCAGCACGCAATGCGGGTGCTGGTCCACGCCATCGGTCAGAAGCCCGCCCTGGTCAAAGCCGACATAGCCCGGCGGCGCGCCGATGAGGCGCGAGACGGCGTGCTTCTCCATGTATTCCGACATGTCGAAGCGCAGAAGCTCGACCCCGAGCGTATCGGCAAGCTGGCGGGCCACCTCGGTCTTGCCCACGCCGGTGGGTCCGGCGAAGAGGTAGTTGCCGATGGGTTTTTCCGGCTCGCGCAGACCGGCGCGCGCAAGCTTGATCGCCGAGGCGAGCGCCTCGATCGCCGCGTCCTGGCCGAAGACGACCCGCTTGAGCGCGCCCTCGAGGTCGCGCAGCACCTCCGCGTCGTTCTTCGAGACGTTCTTGGGCGGGATGCGGGCGATCTTGGCCACCACATCCTCGATCTCCTTGACGCCGATGGACTTGCGCCGCTTGGAGGCGGCCAGCAGATGCTGTGCCGCGCCCGCCTCGTCGATCACGTCGATCGCCTTGTCGGGCAGCTTGCGGTCGTTGATGTAGCGCGCCGAGAGGTCCACCGCCGTGCGGATCGCGTCATTGGTGTATTTCACCGAATGATGCGTCTCGAAATAGGGCTTGAGCCCGAAGAGGATCTTGACCGCGTCCTCGACCGTCGGCTCGTTCACGTCGATCTTCTGGAAGCGGCGGGCGAGCGCGCGGTCCTTCTCGAAATGCTGGCGGAACTCCTTGTAGGTGGTCGAACCCATGCAGCGCAGCTTGCCGCCCTGAAGCGCGGGCTTGAGCAGGTTCGAGGCATCCATCGCCCCGCCCGAGGTTGCCCCCGCGCCGATCACCGTGTGGATCTCGTCAATGAAGAGAACGGCGTCGGGATGCTTTTCCAGCTCGGTCACGACCGCCTTGAGCCGCTCCTCGAAATCGCCGCGATAGCGCGTGCCGGCAAGCAGCGCGCCCATGTCGAGCGAATAGATCGTCGTATGGGACAGCACGTCGGGCGTGCCGACCTGGACGATCTTGTGCGCCAGCCCCTCGGCGATGGCGGTCTTGCCCACGCCTGGATCGCCCACGAGGATCGGGTTGTTCTTGCGCCGCCGGCACAGCACCTGGATGCAGCGCTCCACCTCGTGATCGCGGCCGATGAGCGGGTCGATATCGCCGCGCCGGGCCTTCTCGTTGAGGTCCACGCAATATTTGGCAAGCGCCGAATCGCCCGCCTCCACCGCCTCGCTTTCGGACTTGGTGCCCGCCCCCTCCTCCTCGATATCGGCGGCCCCGGTGACGGGGCGCGATTCGCCGTAGGCCGGGTTCTTGGCAACGCCATGGGCGATGAAATTCACCGCGTCATAGCGCGTCATGTCCTGTTCCTGAAGGAAGTAGGCGGCGTTCGATTCGCGCTCGGCAAAGATCGCAACCAGCACGTTCGCACCCGTGACCTCGGTGCGCCCCGAGCTCTGGACATGGATCGCGGCGCGCTGGATCACCCTCTGGAAGGCTGCCGTCGGCACCGCCTCGGACCCGTCGATATCGGTCACGAGATTGGCAAGGTCGTCGTCGATGAATTCCACCAGCGTGGTGCGCAGTTCCTCGGTATCGACGCTGCACGCCTTCATCACGCGCGCGGCGTCGGGTTCATCCACCAGCGCCAGCAGGAGATGCTCGAGGGTTGCGAATTCGTGCCGGCGCGCATTGGCAAGCGCGAGCGCGGCGTGGATTGCCTGTTCGAGTGTGGTAGAGAATGAAGGCACGGTCGTGCTCCTTCTGATCTTGGTCGTCAGGCATCCTGCCCGACAACCTTGGCCTCATAGTGTTAAAGTTTGGTCGATGAGGGCAAGGCTTCAAGGAATATTTTGCAAATCCGCCTCACATTTCATCAGCCTTTCGGGCGTGTGTCGTAACATTGCATCAGAACCGGTCCTTGCGGCGGCGGATCTCGGCGAAGACCTCCGCCTCGGGCGCATCCCCGAGGTCAAGCCGTGCGCGGATCGCCGGATCGTGCGCGCGCAGGAAGGGGTTCGTGGCCAGTTCCTCCTCCAGCGTGGAGGGAACGGTAGGACGATTTTCGGCGCGGGCCAGGTCGATCTCGCGCAGGCGCGCGGCCAGGCGCGGGTTCTCCGGGTCGATGGTCAGGGCAAAGCGCGCGTTGGCGGCCGTGTATTCGTGGCCCGAGAAGACCCGCGTTTCGGGCGGCAGCGCCGCCAGCTTGCAAAGGCTCGCGTGCATCTGCGCCATCGTCCCCTCGAACACCCGCCCGCAGCCGAGCGCCATCAGGCTGTCGGCGGTAAAGACCGCGCCGCTTTCGGGGAAATGATAGGCGACATGGCCCAGCGTGTGCCCCGGCACCTCGATGACATGGCCGCGCGCGCGCCCCACCTGCACCGTATCGCCTTCGGCCACGGCCAGATCGAGCGGCGGCAGGCGGTGCGCGTCCGCCGCCGCCCCGATCACCCGCGCCGGGGCCTCCGCCAGAAGCGCCGCAAGCCCCTGCACATGGTCGTCGTGGTGATGGGTGAGCAGCACATCCGAAAGCGTCCAGCCCCGCGCGCGCAGCGCCGCCAGAACCGGCGCGGCCTCGGGCACGTCCACCACCGCCGTTGCCCCCGTCGCCGGATCATGCGCGAGATAGGCGTAATTGTCCGAAAGACAGGGAAGGGTGACGATTTCCAAGGTCATGTTCGGTTCCCCCGTGCCACATCCGGTGCTAGCCTGAGTCTGACGCAACAACGGCGGCACTTCAATGCATCTCGACGTGCAGGATCTGCGAAACTTCTACTACCGCAACCCCTTGGGCCGCGCGGTGCAGAAGGTGCTGCGCGCCCAGCTTGCCGCCTTCTGGCCGGAGGCGCAGGGGCAGACGGTCGCCGGATTCGGCTTTGCCGTGCCCTTCCTGCGCCCCTATCTCGCCGATGCGCGCCGCGTGGTGGGGCTCATGCCCGCGCCGCAGGGCGTGATCGGCTGGCCGCAGGGGATGCCCAATGTCTCGGTGCTCTGCGAGGAAACGCTCTGGCCGCTGGAGACGGGCCATGTGGACAAGCTGCTCGTGGTGCACGGGCTCGAGACGTCGGAGCGGCCGGGCGACCTGCTCGAGGAATGCTGGCGCGTGCTTGGCCCCGGCGGCTCGGCGCTCTTCGTGGTGCCGAACCGCGCCGGGCTCTGGTCGCGCTCGGACCGCACGCCGTTCGGCTTCGGGCGGCCCTATAGCCAGAGCCAGCTCGAAACCCAGTTGAAACAGCATAATTTCCTGCCCGAACGCCACGCCACCGCGCTGTTCCAGCCGCCCTCGGACCGCCCCTTCTGGCGGCGCACCGCCGGCATGTGGGAACGCATGGGCGCGCGGTTGTCGATGGTCGTGTCGGGCGGTGTGCTCATGGTCGAGGCCACCAAGCGCGTGCAGGCACCAAGCGGGCCGGGGCTGCGCGAAAAGGTCCGGCGGCCGCTCGGCGTGCTCGTCCCGCAGCCAGAGGCCAAGCCGGTCGGTGCGCGGACCGGCCTGCCCTGAAGGGCGGCGCGGGACCGCTCAGAACGCCTCGGGGCGTGCCTCGCGCGCCATGTGGTCAAGCACGGCATTGACGAATTTCGCCTCGCGCCCTTCGGGGTAGAACGCCTTGGCCACATCGACGAATTCCATGATCACCACCTTGGGCGGCGTGCCGGTCTCGACCATCTCGGCCCCTGCCGCGCGGAAAAGCGCGCGCAGCACCGGGTCGATCCGCGCGATCGGCCATTTCGCCACCAGCGCCCGGTCGGTCATCTGGTCTATCTTCGCCTGCCAGGTCACCGCCGCGTCGAGCAACTGCCCGAAGAGCGCGGCATCGCCCTCGGCCATCTCCACCCCCTCCTCGAGCTCCGCGCCGAAGCGGTAGTCGAGAAATTCGCGCCGCACCGTCTCGACGGTCTGGCCTGACTGCTCCATCTGATAGAGCGCCTGCACGGCATAGAGCCGCGCGGCGGACTTGAGGGAATGGCGGTTTCGGGGGGCGCGCGTGTCGCTCATGCTTTGGGCGTATCCTTGGCAGCACCCGCGATCCGGTATTCCCCGGAGGCTGGGACGAACCCCACCCCCTTGCGCGGGCCGCCCCATTTACGGGCGAGCGCGACCAGATGCAAGGCCGCCGCCGCCGCGCCAGCCCCCTTGTTCATCCGCGCCGGATCGGCGCGGGCCTCGGCCTGTTCGCGGGTCTCCACCGTCAGGATGCCGTTGCCGATGCACAGCCCCTGAAGCCCCAGCAACATGAGCCCGCGCGAACTGTCGTTGCAGACGGTCTCGTAATGGGTCGTCTCCCCCCGGATCACGCAGCCGAGCGCCACGTAGCCATCGAAATTCGACAGGCGTTCGGCAATGCCGATCGCCGTGGGGATCTCCAGCGCGCCGGGCACCTCGGCGATCTCATGAGTGGCACCCGTCGCAGCGATCTCGGCCTCAGCCCCCGCGATCAGCATGTCGGCGATGTCACGGTAGAAGGGGGCCACCACGACAAGCAGCTTCACGGGCCGCTCGAACGTGGCGCGCGGCAGGATGTATTCGTGTTCGGCCATCTCACTGCTCCTTCAGGGGGCGCGTGCCCACGATGCTCAGCCCGTAGGCGTCAAGCCCCAGGTAGCGCGTGTCCGGGCTGTCGGTCAGCAGGATCAGCTCGTGAATCCCCAGAACCGCCATGATCTGCGCGCCAAGCCCGGTCTGCTTGATGATGCGCGGGGCGTCGTCATCGGCCATCTCGCCGGCCAGCCGGGGCCGCGGCTGGCGGAAGAGAAAGACCGCGCCGCGCCCCTCGCGGGCGATGATCTGCATGGCGCGCGGCAGCTTGCCTGCCGGGCCATGGGCGGGATCGGCCCCGATCCCCAGCACGTCCTCCAGCGCGTTGAGCGCATGCGCCCGCGTGAGCACCGGCCGCCCGTCGGCGATGTCGCCCTTGATCAGCACCACATGCTCGGTCCCGGTGATCTGGTCGGCGAAGATCCGCATCTCCCAGTCCCCGCCATGGCAGGAAGTGACCCGCTCGCGGCCCGTTTCGATCACCAGGTTGTCATGCTTGTGGCGATAGGCGATCAGGTCGGAGATGGTGCCGATCTTCAGCCCGTGCCGCGCGGCGAAGCCGATCAGGTCCGGCAGCCGCGCCATCGTGCCGTCCTCGTTCATGATCTCGCAGATCACGCCCGAGGGGTTCAGCCCGGCGAGCCGCGCGATATCCACCGCCGCCTCGGTATGGCCCGCCCGCACCAGCACGCCGCCGCGCCGCGCGCGCAGCGGAAAGACATGGCCGGGCGTGGCCAGGCTTGCCATCGTGGTCTGCTCGTTGATCGCCATGGCGATGGTGCGCGCGCGGTCATGGGCGGAAATCCCGGTCGTGACCCCCTCGCGCGCCTCGATCGAGACGGTAAAGGCCGTCTCGTGGCGCGAGGAATTGTTGACCGCCATCATCGGCAGGCCCAGCCGGTCGATCCGATCGGCCGTCATCGGAAGACAGATCAGGCCGCGCCCGTGCGTGGCCATGAAGTTGATCGCCTCGGGCGTGGCGAACTCGGCGGCGATGACCAGATCGCCCTCGTTCTCGCGGTCCTCGTGATCGACCAGGATGAACATGCGCCCGGCGCGCGCCTCCGCGATGATCTCCTCGATGGGAGAGATCGCCTCGCGCAGATCGGCCTCCACCGGCCCCGGCGTCTCGAATGCGGCTCTCTCGGTCATGGCGCGCCCCTTTGTCCAAGCCCCGCCCGGATAGCGCAGCCGCGCGGCAATGGCCAGCACGGTTTGGCGCAACACCGGCACGAAACGCCGCGATGTCGGGGCCGGAGCCAACAGCGACCGACCGCGCCGCGAACGTCGCGACTGGCCTGGCACCGCCTTTGGAGTGCGCCGCGCATCGACGGGCCGCGGCGCGGCGATCCAGCGGTCGTTCTGCCATGCTTCATGGCAGCCAGATCCGAAAAAGTGTCGAGCCGCGCGCAGGGTGCAGCCAAATCGCCGGGCCGTGGGGGCGGCCCGGCGATGCGCGGCGGCGTGCAAGCACGCCTTGAGTCCGCGCGGGGGAAGTAATCGAACGGCGACGACAGGCCAGAACCAGCACCCAGGCCCATCCCCGCAATTTCCGGTTTGCACCCGGCCCGCATCGTGCGCAATCTGTCCCCCGACCATCCGAGGAGACCACGATGCCCCTTGCCCGCCGTCCCTGGGTGCCCGGCCCCAGCGAAGACCTGACCCAGAGGCTCGCCACGCGAACCGCCACCGAGCCGCCAGAGACCACCGCCGCGCGCATCGAGGCACTGGCCGGAGAGAACCGCCGCATCCACGAGCGCGAGTGCTTCAACCTCAACCCCGCCACCAATGTCATGAACCCGCGCGCCGAGGCGCTGCTCGCCTCCGGCATCGGATCGCGCCCCTCTCTGGGTTATCCCGGCGACAAATACGAGATGGGGCTTGAGGCGATCGAGGAGATCGAGGTCATCGCCGCCGAGCTTGCCGCGGAGGTGTTCGGCGCGGCCCATGCGGAAATCCGCGTGCCGTCCGGCGCCATCGCCAATCTCATGGCCTTCATGGCCACCTGCCGCCCCGGCGACCGGATCATCGCGCCGCCCGCCGCGATCGGCGGCCATGTCACCCATCACGCGCCGGGCTGCGCGGGTCTCTATGGCCTTTCCGTCACCGAGGCCCCGGTCGCTGCCGACGGCTATACCGTGGACGTGGAGGCGCTGCGCGCCCTGGCGCAGGAGATCCGGCCGCGGCTGATCACGCTCGGCGCCTCGCTCAACCTGACCGAGCACCCCGTGGCCGAGGTGCGCGCCATCGCCGAGGAGGTGGGCGCGCATCTGCTCTTCGACGCCGCCCATCAATGCGGCATCATCGCGGGCGGTGCCTGGAAGAACCCGCTCGACGAGGGCGCGCATCTGATGACGATGAGCACCTACAAGAGCCTCGGCGGCCCGCCGGGCGGGCTGATCGTGACGAACGAGGCCGATCTCGCGCAGCGGCTCGACGCCATCGCCTTTCCCGGCCTCACCGCCAATTTCGATGCCGCCAAATCCGCGGCCCTCGCCATCACGCTCTGCGACTGGAAGAGCCATGGCCGCGCCTATGCCGCGCAGATGGTGGCCACGGCGCAGGCGCTGGCCGGGGCGCTCGAGGCCGAGGGGCTGCCGGTCTTCAGGACGCGCGGCAGCGCCACAAACTCGCATCAGTTCGCGCTCGAGGCGGCGGCGTTCGGCGGCGGGCAGGCGGCGTCGAAACGGCTAAGGCAGGCGGGGTTTCTCGCCTGCGGCATCGGCCTGCCGGTGGCACCTGTCGCGGGCGACATGAACGGGCTTCGCATCGGCACGCCGGAGCTTGTCCGCTGGGGCATGACGCCGGAACACGCCCCGCGCATGGCCGCGCTCATCGCGCGCGCGCTGCGCGGCAACGATCCCGCCGCGCTCCTGCCCGAAGTGTCGGACTGGCGGCAGAGCTTCGACCGGCTGCACTACGTCACCTGAGCGGCGTCAGTGCAGCTTCCTGCGGATCCGCTGCACCATCCACCAGACTCCCGCCACGATGGGCAGCGTCACCGCGGCCGTCAGCATCCCCTTGCTCAGCCCCAGCGATCCGGCCACCGGGTAGAGCAGATAACCGGCCAGCGACACCGCGTAATAGCTGATCGCCACGACCGAGAGCCCCTCGACCGTGCGTTGCAGGCGCAATTGCAAATCCGCGCGCCTGTCCATGCTTTCAAGCAGCGCCTGGTTCTGCGCGCTGCGCTCCACATCCACCCGCGTGCGCAAAAGGTTGCCCGCGCGCGTCGCCCGCTCCGACATGGCGCTCAGCCGCTCCTTCGTGGCCGTCACGGTGCGCATCGCCGGATCGTAGCGGCGCATCATGAACTCGTTGAAGGTCTGCCGCCCCTCGAACCGGTCCTCGCGCAAGGCACCGATACGCTGATGCACGATCTGCTCATAGGCCGCCGTGGCCCCGAAGCGGAAGGAGGATTGCGCCACCAGCGCCTCGAGCTCCGCCGAGACATGCAAGAGGCCCTTGAGCGTCTCCTCGGCGGGCTGCGCGCCCTCGGTCATGTCCTGCACGAGGCGCGAGAGCCGCGTTTCCGTCACCCCCATCTGGCGGCCCATCTCGCGCACCCGGGCAAAACCCAGCATCGACATGGTCTTGTAGGTCTCGATCTCGCAAAGCCGCTGCACGATCCGCCCGATCCGCCGATGCCCCGTGCCGGGGGCCACATGCAGCGAGAAGCGCTGGTGCCCGGCCTGGTCGATGCGGAAATCCCCCGCGATGACCCCCGCATCGTCCAGAACCCGCGCCACCGCCACGCTTTCGGCGACGAACCAGGCGTCGATATCGGCGCGCGTGGCCTCCTTGCTCTGCCAGGGCACCACCCGGATCATCGCCGAGGTGATCCGCACCCCCGGTGCCGCCTCGAGCCAGTCGCCGGGAAACACGTCGAAATCCGCCGGATCGAAGGGGCGGCTGCTCACCCCGTCGGAAAAGACGGTATAGGTCACCATCTCGGTATGGCTCTCCCACTTGAGCACATGCCGCCCGATCTCGCCCGAGTAATGCGTGGCACCGGGCTGCGGATGCTTGGCCCCGTAGCGGTCCAGCAAGGCCACGAGATGCGCCATGTCCGCCGCCCGGTCACGCTTGGCCGCGTCCTGCGGCTGCTTGATCGCCAGGAAAACGGCGGTGCAGGGCGCGCTCAGCGTCGGAAAGGGGCGCGCGTGCAGCTCGTTGGCCAGCATGTAGCGCAGCGGGTGATCCTGAAGGGGGGCCATGCAACTCTCTCCACGGGGTTGTTCGTAACCTAGCCGTTCGCGCGGCCCAGAAAAACAGGAAAATCGCGCGATTCCCGAACCTTAGCAGCATACAGCGGTGCACTGCCCAAAATCCCGCCGCCAGCGGGTGACGGAAATGCGCGGCCGGCCCGTGAAAGCTGCTGTCGCCGGGACCCTGCCCGGCGCGCGATCGCCCCGAAACCAGCGACAGGATCCGCCATGAAACCGATTGTCTTGACCGCTTTCGCCCTCGCGCTTCTCGCCGCCTCCCCCGTCCAGGCACAGGGCAAGGGCTTTGCACGCATGGATGCCGACAAGGACGGCAAACTCTCCTCGACCGAGTATCAGGAGATGCTCGGGATCGCGTTCACCCGGCTTGACCGCAACGGGGACGGCGCACTGCGCGGCGCGGAACTGACGCCGCCGCGCGGCAAGCGGGACCTCAGCCGACGCGACCTTGACGGCGACGGGGCCGTGACCCGCGCCGAGTTCGTGACCCTGCCGCCGGTCTTTGCACTTGCCGATACCGATGGCGACGGCGCGCTCTCGCGTGCCGAGTTCGACCGCCTGCGCGACACGGCCCGCGCCGCCCGCAACTGATGCCTTACCCCCCTCTGCACGGGAGCAAGACCGTGACCCGCGCGCGCACCGTCACCGGCCCCGAGGGCCGACAGGTGCCGTTCCGGAACCGCTGGCGCCGCTGAGCGCGCCCGCCAATGCGAAAGGGCGCGGCCATCCGGCCGCGCCCCCGTCCCGTCCCACGGTGCCGATCACTCGATCAGCGGCAGCAGGCTCGACACGCTGGCCTTGGCGTCGCCGTAGAACATCCGCGTGTTCTCCTTGTAGAAGAGCGGGTTCTCGATCCCGGAATAACCCGTGCCCTGCCCGCGCTTCGAGACAATGACCTGCTTGGCCTTCCACACCTCCAGCACCGGCATCCCGGCGATGGGGCTGTTGGGGTCGTCCTGCGCCGCCGGGTTCACGATGTCGTTCGAGCCGATGACGATCACCACATCCGTGTCGGGGAAATCCTCGTTGATCTCGTCCATCTCCAGCACGATGTCGTAGGGCACTTTCGCCTCGGCCAGGAGCACGTTCATGTGCCCCGGCAGGCGGCCCGCCACCGGGTGGATGGCAAAACGCACGGTCTTGCCCCTGGCACGCAGCTTCTGGGTCAGTTCGCTGACCGCACCCTGCGCCTGCGCCACCGCCATGCCGTAGCCCGGCACGATGATGACCGAGTCCGCCTCGTTGAGCGCGCTTGCCACGCCTTCGGCGTCGATGGCGATCTGCTCGCCCTCGATCTCCGCCGCCGGGCCTTGCGCCCCGCCGAAGCCGCCGAGGATGACGCTCACGAACTGGCGGTTCATCGCCTTGCACATGATGTAGCTCAGGATCGCACCCGAAGAGCCAACCAGCGCGCCCACCACGATCAGGAGGTCATTGCCCAGGCTGAAGCCGATCGCCGCCGCCGCCCAGCCCGAATAGCTGTTGAGCATCGAGACGACCACCGGCATGTCCGCGCCGCCGATGCCCATGATCAGGTGATACCCGATGAAGAAGGCCAGAAGCGTCAGAAGCACCAGCGTCCAGCTGCCAGCGCCGCCCAGATACATCGCCGCGAAGAGAAGCGACAGCGCCGCCGCACCGGCGTTGAGCATGTGGCCCCCCGGCAGCTTCTTCGCCGCCGAGTTCACCTTGCCCGCGAGCTTGCCGTAGGCGATGACCGAGCCGGTGAAGGTCACGGCCCCGATCCAGATGCCGAGCACGAGCTCGACCCGCAGGATCGTCACCTCCACCGCCGTCTTCTTGGCGATGATGGCGGCAAAGCCCGAGAAGCCCTTGGCGAACTCCGCGGCCGCCGCCGTCATCGTCTCGGGCTGCGGATAGGGCAGGTTCGCCCCGGCAAAGGCCGCGGCCACGCGGCCCAGCTCGATATCGGCGTTGAAGCCCACGAAGACCGCCGCAAGCCCGACAAGGCTGTGCATGATCGCCACAAGCTCGGGCATCTGCGTCATCTGCACCCGCGTGGCCAGCTGATAGCCAACGGCCGCGCCCAGCCCGATCAGCACCAGCGACAGAAGCCACAGCCCCTGCCCCGGCCCCATCAGCGTTGCCAGCACGGCGATGGTCATGCCGACGATGCCGTACCAGATGGCGCGCTTGGCGCTCTCCTGCCCGCTCAGACCGCCGAGGCTGAGGATGAAGAGAACCGCCGCGACCGCATAGGCCGCAATCGTGAATCCGAAATCCATCTCACCCTCCGCCTTACGATTTCTGGAACATGGCGAGCATGCGCCGCGTCACGAGGAAGCCGCCGAAGATGTTGATCGCGGCCATGAAGACCGCGAGCGCGGCCATGAGGGTGATGAGGGTCGAGCTCGATCCGATCTGAACCAGCGCACCCAGGATGATGATCGAGGAAATCGCGTTGGTGATCGCCATGAGCGGCGTGTGCAGGCTGTGGCTCACGTTCCAGATCACCGAGAACCCCACGAAGACCGAGAGCAGGAAGACGATGAAATGCTGCATGAAGCTCGCCGGGGCCACCAGCCCCACGCCCAGCACCAGCGCCGCGCCGACCGCAAGCAGCGTGACCTGGCGCTTTGTCTGCGCCTTGAAGGCGGCCACCTCCTGCGCGCGCTTCTCCTCGGGGGTCAGCTCCTTCGGCTTTTCCTTGGGCTTCTGCGCCGCGATGGCGGCCACCTTGGGCGGTGGCGGCGGCCAGGTGATCTCGCCCTTGTGCGTCACCGTCGCGCCGCGGATCACGTCATCCTCCATGTCATGGACGATCACCCCGTCCTTTTCCGGGGTCAGGTCCGTCAGCATGTGGCGGATATTGGTGGCATAGAGGCTCGAGGCCTGCGTGGCCATCCGGCTGGGGAAATCGGTATAGCCGATGATCGTCACGCCATTGTCGGTGACGATCTTCTCGTCCTTCACCGTGAGCTTGCAGTTGCCGCCCTTCTCTGCGGCCAGATCGACGATCACCGAGCCGCGCTTCATGGATTTCACCATGTCCTCGGTCCAGAGCTCCGGTGCCTCGCGGTTGGGGATGAGCGCGGTGGTGATGACGATATCCACCTCCGGGGCCAGCTCGCGGAACTTGGCAAGCTGCGCCTCGCGGAATTCGGGGCTGGAGGGCTTGGCATAGCCGCCCGAGGCCGAGCCGTCCTCCAGATCTTCCTCGAAATCGAGATAGACGAATTGCGCGCCCATGGACTCGACCTGTTCGGCCACTTCCGGGCGCACGTCGAAGGCATAGGTGATCGCGCCCAGGCTCGTCGCCGTGCCGATCGCGGCCAGCCCCGCCACCCCCGCGCCCACCACCAGCACCTTGGCCGGCGGCACCTTGCCCGCCGCCGTGATCTGCCCGGTGAAGAAGCGGTCGAAATTGTTGGCCGCCTCGATCACCGCGCGGTAGCCCGCGATATTGGCCATGGAAGACAGCGCGTCCATCTTCTGGGCGCGGGAGATGCGCGGCACCATCTCCATGGCAATGACCGTGGCCCCCTTCTTCGCGGCCATCTCCAGCCCCGCCTCGTTGCCCGCCGGATTGAAGAAGCTGATGAGCGTCTGGCCCTCGCGCAACCGCTTGAGCTCGGTCTCGGTCGGCACACGGACCTTGGCGATGATGTCGCAGTCCTTCCAGAGCGCGGCGGCGGTCTTGATCACCTCCACCCCGGCGGCCTCATAGGCCGCGTCGGTGAACCCCGCGCGCGCCCCGGCACCGGCCTCGATGGCGCAGCTATGGCCCAGCTTCTGAAGCTGAAGCGCCGATTCGGGCGTCATGGCCACCCGGTTCTCGCCCTCCAGCACCTCCTTCGGCGTTCCGATTTTCACCTTTTCCGTCCCCCTCTGGCAGATCCCGTGCTCGCGGCCCCGCGCCTGCGGGGTCCGATGGTTTGTCCGAAAGCGGTTATTTCACAATCTTTCCCGACTGGCGATATCAACTTTGCCGCAGGGATTACAGCCAACGCCGCGTTTGTTCGCAGTAGCGTGCGAACTCGGCACGAAAGACGCGGCGCATGCGGTTCTCCTCGGGCTCGATGAAGCGTTTCTCGATCACCCAGACGAAGACCGGGATCAGCGGCAGCGCCAGAACCGCGTCCCAAAGCAGGATCAGCCCCGCAAGGATGAGCGTGTCACCCAGGTAGATCGGGTTGCGCGAACGCCTGAATATCCCCGAAGTGATGAGCCGCGCGGGCGTCTCGTGCGGCACGATGGTGGTCTTGTGGCGGCGAAACTCCATCGCCGCCAGCGCGATGAGCAGCACGCCCCCGCCCACAAGAAGCCCGCCCGCGAAATCCACCCAGCCATCGCCAAGCCGCAGGCCCAAGGGGACCTGCGTGGCCTGCACCCGGGCAAGGCCGAGAAACCCCGCGAGCCAGACCGGGGGCATGTCGATCCATCTGAACATCCGCGCCTCGCGCCGCCATGGTTGTCCCCGGCACAATGCACGGCACGGGCGCGATGTCAAAACCGCGTATCGCGCGGCACCCGGCCCCGTCCCGTTCACGGGGCCTGCCGGGGTGCGGCCGCGCGGCGCAGCCGGTCGTTGATCGCGCGCCCCAGCCCGACCTCCGGGATCGGGGCCACGGCGATCCCCGCAGCCCCCATGGCATCGAGCGCGTGCAGGTGGTGGAAGAGGTTGGCCGCCGCCTCGCGCAGATCGCCCGCCGCCGAGAGGGTGAGATCGCCCGCCACCGGGCCAAAGCCCAGCATCACCTCGCCCGGCTCCGCCCGCGCCGCCCCGAGCCGCACCCGCGCGCCGGGCGCGTAATGCGAGACCAACTGCCCCGGCGCGGTGAGCGCACCGCCCGCCTCGTGCCTGGCCAGTGGCCCGCCCAGGGCCGCCTCCAGCGCCTCCGCAGGCACGCCGCCCGGACGCAGGAGCACCGGCGCGCCGCCAAGCCCGACGATGCTCGATTCGACGCCCACCGCGCAGGGGCCGCCGTCGATCACCGCCTCGATCCGGCCCTCAAGCCCCGCCAGCACATGCGCCGCCGTGGTCGGGCTGATCCGCCCCGAGGGATTGGCCGAGGGCGCCGCCACCGGCCCGCCGAAGGCCGAGAGCGCCCCCCGCGCCACCGGATGGGCGGGCACCCGGACCGCCAGCGTCCCCAGCCCCGCCGTCACCAGGCCCGAGATGCCCGCCCCCTCCCGCAGCGGCAGCACCAGCGTGAGCGGGCCGGGCCAGAAGGCCGAGGCCAGCCGTTCCGCCGCGTCGGACCACGCCACCAGCGCCCGCGCCGCGGCCGCATCGGCCACATGCACGATCAGCGGGTTGAACCGCGGCCGTCCCTTGGCCTCGAAGATCCGTGCCACGGCCAGATCGCTCCTCGCATCCGCGCCAAGCCCGTAGACCGTCTCGGTCGGAAAGGCCACGAGCCCGCCTGCACGCCAGATCGCGGCCGCGGCCCCATGGCCCTCCTTGTCGGTGCCAAGCACCCGCGTCTGCATCCCCCGGCCCTTTCTGACGCCGCGTTGCGGTTGCCAAGCGGCGGCGGTTGATTACCCTCTTTCCGAGCGTTAAGCTCATAACCTGTCGCGGTGACCCTGCCAAGCCGCCCTTGCCCCTAGGAGACCCACATGCCCTACCGCGCCCCGGTCGATGAGTATCTCTTTCTCTTCGATCATGTGATCGGCCTGCCCGAAGTCACCGCCACCGACCGCTTCGCCGAGGCCACTCCCGACATGACCGCCGCCATCCTGACCGAGGCGGGGCGCATGTGCGAGGAGGTGCTCTATCCGCTGCAACCGGCGGGCGACCGGCATCCGGCACGGCTGGAAAACGGCGTGGTGCGCACGAGCCCGGGCTTTGCCGAGGGCTATCGCGCCATTGCCGAGGGCGGCTGGGTCTCGATCGCGGCCAGCCCCGACCATGGCGGCATGGGCCTGCCGATGGTACTGACCACCGCCGTGAACGAGATGATGTCGGCGGCCTGCCTGTCGCTGCAACTGGCCCCCCTGATGACCCAGGGCCAGATCGAGGCGCTGGAGCATCACGCGAGCGACGCCTTGAAGGCGCTCTACCTGCCCCGGCTGGTCAGCGGCGACTGGTCCGGCACCATGAACCTGACCGAGGCGCAGGCGGGCTCGGACGTGGGCGCACTAGGCACCCGCGCCGAGCGCAACGACGATGGCACCTACGCCATCACCGGGCAGAAGATCTACATCTCCTGGGGCGATAACGACTTCACCGAGAATGTCTGCCACCTCGTGCTCGCACGGCTGCCCGACGGCGTGCCGGGCACCAAGGGCATCAGCCTCTTTCTGGTGCCCAAGTTCCTCCCCGACGACGCAGGCAATCCCGGCCAGCGCAATGCCGTCACCGTTGTCAGCCTCGAGCACAAGATGGGCCTGCACGGCTCGCCCACCTGCGTGATGCAGTATGACGGCGCGAAAGGCTGGCTCGTGGGCGCGGAGCATGACGGGATGCGCGCCATGTTCACCATGATGAACAATGCCCGCCTCGGCGTGGGCGGTCAGGGCGTCGGCGTGGCCGAAGGGGCCTATCAGCGCGCCCTGGCCTACGCACAGGAGCGCCGCCAGGGCCGCACCCCCGTCGAGGGCGGCACCGGCACCATCATCGAACACGCCGATGTGCGCCGGATGCTCGCCCATATGCGCGCCGAGACCTTCGCCGCCCGCGCCATCACGCTTGCCTGCGCGCAGGCCATCGACATGGAGACCGCCACCGGCGCGCCACGCTGGCGCGCGCGGGCCGCGCTGCTCACGCCGCTGGCCAAGGTCTGCGGCACCGAGACCGGCATCAGTGTGGCCAATGCCGGCGTGCAGCTTCACGGCGGCATGGGCTATATCGAGGAGACGGGTGCCGCCCAGTATCTGCGCGACGTGCGCGTGACGGCGATCTACGAGGGCACCAACGGCATCCAGGCGATGGATCTCGTGGGGCGCAAGCTCATGGACGGGGGCGAGGCGGTCTTTGCCCTGATCGACGAGATCGAGACCGTGGCCGAGGGCGCGCGCGGTCCCCTGCCCGATCTCGCTGGCAAGGTCTGGCAGGCCGCCGAGACGCTGCGCGAAACGACCGACTGGATGCTCGCCCAGACAGAGATGACCGAGCGATTCGCCGGTGCCATCCCCTATCTGCGCGGCTTCGGGCGGGTGCTGGGCGCGCATTTCCACCTCAAGGCCGCGCTGGCCGAGGGCGGGACGGGCCCGCGCGCCCGGCTCGCGCGGTTCTACATCACCCGGCTTCTGCCCGAGCATGTCGGCCAGTTCGCCCATGCCACCGCCGGGGCGGGCGATCTCTACGCGCTCACGCCCGAGGATTTCGCGGCATGATGGACGGCGGCGCGCTCATCCACCACCCGTGGGAGGCACCGCCCCCCGAAGGCACGGCCACCGAGGTCGCGCCCGGCCTGCTCTGGCTGCGCCTGCCGCTGCCGATGGTGCTCGATCACGTCAATGTCTACGCGCTCGACGAGGGCGAGAGCTGGACCATCGTCGATACCGGCATCCATTCCGGCCGCAGCGTGGCGCTCTGGGAGCGGCTGCTCGCCGGGCCCTTGCAGGGCAGGCCCGTCTCCCGCGTCATCCTCACCCATCACCACCCCGACCATGTGGGCATGGCGGGCTGGTTCATGGCGCGCTTCGACGCCGCGCTCTGGGCCACGCGGACAAGCTGGCTGCTCGCCCGCATGCTCATCCTCGACGTGGAGGAGGAACCGACGCCGCAGGCGCTCGCGTTTTCCCGCGCGGGCGGGATGGACCCCGCGATCCTCGAGGCGCGGCGCAACCAGCGGCCCTATAATTTCGCCGATACCTGTGCCCCCATTCCCGTGGGCTATCGACGGATCGCGGAGGGCGAGGTGATCCGCGCGGGCGGGCGCGACTGGGATGTGCGGCTTGGCGGCGGGCACGCGCCGGACCACATCACGCTCTGGTCGCGCGACGACGCGCTCGTGCTTTCGGGCGACCAGATCCTGCCCGGCATCAGCCCCAATATCGGCGTCTACTCGTCCGAGCCGGAGGCCGATCCTCTCTCGGACTGGTTCGCCGCCTGCGACCGGCTGGCGGCCCATGCGCGCGACGATCACCTCGTGCTGCCGGGACACAAGCTGCCGTTCACCGGCCTGCCGCTCAGGATGCGGCAGTTGCGCGAGAACCACGAGGCCGCGCTCGAGCGGCTGCTTGACTTCCTGGCAGAGCCGCACACCGCCGCCGAATGCTTTCCGCTTCTCTTCCGGCGCAAGATCGATGCGGGCACCTACGGGCTCGCTCTCGTGGAATCGGTCGCGCATCTCAATCACCTGCTGCACAAGGGCGCGATCACCCGCCGCAGACGCGCCGACGGGGCCTGGCTCTGGCAGGCGGTCCGGCCTCGGCCGCAGGTTGGGTCGTGACAGGGCGCGCGGATTGCAGTATCCAGTCCGCGACCGATTTTTCAGCGACGAGAAGGACCGCGCGACATGGCCGAGCACAAGCATGGGGAAATGGACATCACCGTTCAGGAAAAGACCTTCGAGGGTTTCATCAAGGCCGTCGTCTGGTCGGTGGTGGCCATCCTCGGCTTCCTGATCTTCCTCGCACTGGTCAACGCCTGACCCCCCGACGCGGAGACCGCGATGCGCTCGTTGTTCCTGGCGTTCTGCGCCGCCCTCACGCTCGCGGGCTGCGCCGCAGAATCGGTCTGGGCCCCCGACGAGGCGGTGACGCGCGCCGCCTATCGCCATGACGGGCCGCCGCGTCTCACCCTCTTCACGATGATCAACAACAGCACCGGCGGCGGCGCGCATACCGCGCTGATGATCAACGGCTCGCAGCGGGTGATCTTCGATCCGGCGGGCTCGTTCAACAAGCTGGGCTCGCTGCCCGAGCGCAACGACCTGCTCTACGGCATCACGCCCGCGGTCGAGGATGTCTATACCCGCTACCATGCGCGTGAAACCTTCCGCGTGCGCATCCAGCGGCTCGACGTTTCGCCGGAACTGGCGGAAAAGGCGATCCGGCTGGCCAGGGAAGAGGGTCCGGTGCCCAATGCCGCCTGCTCGCTTTCGACCTCGCGCATCCTGTCCGATCTCTTTCCCGGCCAGATCCGCACCTCCTGGTTCCCGGTCAAGACCGCCGACGCCTTCGCCCGCCTGCCCGGCGTGACCGAGGAAACGCTCTACGAATACGACAGCGACGACAACTCGAAAGTGCTCGCCGCCTGGGATCCGGCCCGCGCCGGCGTGAACTAGGCGCACGCCCCCGCACATCCCTTCACCTCTGCGCGCGCCCTGTCACATCACTGGACGCGCGCCCGCCCCGCCCCCATCAATGGCGCATGCCCCGGCTCACCGACAGGCTCACGGACCAGGCATGGCGTCACGCCATGGGCCGCCGCTTCGAGGCGGTGACGGACGAGATATTCCAGGTCATCCGCTGGGGTCTGGTGGTGGGCTTCGCAAGCTATCTCGCGCGCGCATGAGCTGATGATCCTGCGCGTCACCTACTGGGTGCTCGCGGGCCTTCTCTTCGGCTATATCGCCTCGCGCTTCCTGCTGCGCCCGGAGATCGCCTTTCTCGGCAATCCGCAGGGACGCGCGGGCCGTCTTGCAAATTCGGCGCTCAACGTCCTGCTCTGCGTCATGGTCTTCGGCCTCGTGCTTTACGCGGTCGGCGCGCTGACGCAGGCCATCGCCGAGTATCGCGGCACGCTCTGAGCCCTTGCGCGCCGCGCCCCGCTGCGGCAGAAGCGGCCCGATCCCAGCCGGAGGCCGTTCATGCCCGCGCAGAAGACCGTTCAGGACTATATCCGCACCATCGTCGATTTCCCGCACGAAGGGATCCTCTTCCGCGACGTGACCACGCTTTTCGCCGATCCGCGCGGCTTTCGCATGGCCATCGACCAGATGCTGCACCCCTGGGCGGGCCAGCCCATCGACAAGGTGGCTGGTCTCGAGGCGCGCGGCTTCATCCTCGGCGGCGCCATCGCGCATCAGCTGTCGGTGGGCTTCGTGCCGATCCGCAAGAAGGGCAAGCTGCCCGGTGCGGTCATCTCCGAGCACTACCAGCTCGAATACGGCGAGGCGGTGGTCGAGATCCACGACGACGCCATCGCGCCCGGCGAGCGCGTGCTGCTGGTCGATGACCTTCTGGCCACGGGCGGCACGGCGGCGGCGGGCATCCGCCTGATCGAACGGCTGGGCGGGTCCATCACCGGCTGCGCCTTCATCGTCGATCTGCCCGATCTGGGCGGGCATGCCCGGCTTGCCGCCATGGGAATGGATGTCCACACCCTCTGCGCCTATGAGGGGAAGTGAAGGCGGCCGATGTGCCGCCTCCCCGCTTCATCGTTCCAAAAATACTCATTTTCCCCGCCTGCCAGGCGCGCCTCACCCCTCGAAGAGATCGCCCGTCCCCGCAGGCCCCGGCGCCTCCAGCCCCAGATGCCGCCAGGCTGCCTGCGCCAGCATCCGGCCCCTCGGCGTGCGCTGGATGAGGCCCTGCTGCAACAGGAACGGCTCGATCACCTCCTCGAGCGCGTCGCGGCTCTCGCTCAGTGCCGCCGAGAGCGTCTCGATCCCCACCGGCCCGCCCTGATAGGCCTCGGCGATCAGCCGCAGATAGCGCCGGTCCGCCCCGTCGAGGCCCAGATGATCCACCCCCAGCCGGGTGAGCGCGGCATCGGCCAGGTCCCGGCTGATCCGCCCGCCGCCCTCGACCACGGCGAAATCCACGACCCGGCGCAGAAGACGGCCCGCGATGCGCGGCGTGCCGCGCGCGCGCCGGGCAATCTCGCGCGCGCCTTCCGCCTCGGTCGGGATGTTCAGCAGCCGCGCGTTGCGCGTGACGATCTCGAAAAGCTCGTCGACCTCGTAGAATTGCAGCCGCGTCGGAATGCCGAACCGGTCGCGCAGCGGCGTGGTCAGAAGGCCCAGCCGCGTCGTCGCGCCCACCAGCGTGAAGGGCTGCAACTCGATGCGCACGGTGCGCGCCGCCGGCCCCTCGCCGATCACGAGATCGAGCTCGAAATCCTCCAGCGCCGGATAGAGCACCTCCTCCACCACCGGGTTGAGGCGGTGGATCTCGTCGATGAAGAGCACGTCGTTGCGCTCCAGATTGGTCAGGATCGCCGCCAGATCCCCCGCCTTGGCCAGAACCGGGCCCGAGGTCATGCGAAACCCCACGCCCAGTTCCCGCGCCACGATCTGCGCCAGCGTCGTCTTGCCGAGGCCGGGGGGGCCGTGGAAGAGCGTGTGATCCATCGCCTCGCCCCGCTGCCGGGCGGAGGCGATGAACACCGCCAGGTTGGCCCGCGCCTCGCGCTGCCCGATGAATTCCGAGAGCGCCTGCGGCCGCAGGCTGCGGTCCTGATCCTCGGGCAGGGCTTCGGGGCGCAGGGTGGGGTCGGGATCGGTCATCACCTACCCCTTCGGTGCCAGCAGCCGCAGCGCGGCGCGGATGAGCGCGGCCGTGTCGGCCAGCGGCACCTCACCGGCGGCGCGGGCCACCGCGCCCGCCGCCTCGCCGGGCCCGTAGCCAAGGTTGGTCAGCGCCGAAAGCGCCTCGGCCTGCGCGCCGGGGTCGGGCGGGGCCGCAGGGGCGGGCGCGGGCGCGGTCTCGATCACCACATCCTCCGCCCCCGCCCCGGGCGGGGCGGCGGCGGCCATCGTGCCCATCGCCATGACGGCGGGCGCCTTGTCCTTCAGCTCGTTCACCACCCGCTGCGCGGTCTTCGCGCCGATGCCCTTGGCCGCCGTGATCGTGTGCCAGTCCCCGAGCGTGATCGCCCGGCTGACACCCTCGGCACCGAGCGCGCCCAGAATCGCCAGCGCCGCCTTGGCCCCCACCCCCTGCACGCTCATCAGCAGGCGATGCCATTCCTTCTCCGCCAGCGTCGGAAAGCCGAAGAGCTGCAACAGATCCTCGCGCACCAGAAGATCGGTATAGAGCGCGGCCATGCCCCCCACCCCCGGCAGGGCGGCCAGGGTGCGCTCGGAGCAATGCACGATATAGCCCACCCCGCGCACGTCGATCAGCACATGATCCGTGCCGCGCCAGTCGATCCGCCCGGCGATCCGCCCGATCATGCCACCGCCCGCCCGATCCCGCGCGCGTAATGCGCGTGACAGATCGCCACCGCCAGCGCGTCCGCCGCATCCGGCCCTGCCAGCACCACGCCGGGAAGCTGCACGCGCACCATATGCGCCACCTGCTCCTTGGCGGCATGGCCCACGCCCACGACCGTCTTCTTCACCCGGTTGGGCGAATATTCCCCCACGGTCAGCCCGTATTGCGCGGGCACCAGAAGCGCGATCCCCCGCGCCTGCCCCAGCTTGAGCGTGCCCGCCCCGTCCTTGTTGACGAAGGTCTGCTCGACCGCCGCCGCCTCCGGCGCGAAGCGGTGCACGATATCGGTCAACTGCTCGTAAAGCGACAGGAGCCGCGCGCCCAGATCCTCGCCCGTGGAATGGCAGACCCCGTTGGCGACATGGCTGAGCCGGCTGCCCGCCACCTCGATCACGCCCCAGCCGAGGTTGCGCAAACCCGGGTCGATGCCCATTACCCTCATCTGCCTGCCTGCCCTGCCTTGCGCGGTTTCCCCTCAACTAGCACGAAACAGGAACAAACGCCAAGCGGAATGCGCCGAAGCCACCGGCAAGCCTTGCGAAAAACGCATAAGGACTATGCAGAGCGGCCCGCTTGCGGACCGCGCATTCCCCGATTAGCTGCAGTGCAGAACAATTCTCTTCCCGATCCCCCCATCCAAGGACCAGACCCATGGCCATGCTTGACACTGCCCGTGCCGCCGCGCGCGGCCACGCCGCCACCGGCTTCTTCGCCCGTCTGATCGGCCTCGTTCATTCGTGGAACGACCGCCGCGCCACGCGGCAGGCCCTTTCGCGACTGAGCGACCGCGAGCTTGAGGATATCGGCCTCAGCCGCGGCGATATCGACGCGATCGTGCGTCGTTTCTGAACCGCGTCCCATCGAACGCAAAAGCCCCGGCGGCCAGGGCCGCGCGGGGCGTTCGCGTCTTGCGCCCGTTCAGCGCAGGACGCGCGCAAGATGCCCGGCAAGCGTCGCGCTCAACGGGTCCGGCTGCATGATGTAGGCCCCCGCCTGCTCCAGCGCATGCCCCGCTGCCAGCCGCGCCAGCCGCTCCTCATAGGTGACCGTGCCCAGATGCGCGATCACCACCGCCTTGAAGAAGGCAAAACCCAGCATGAGGTAGAGAAGGCCGCGCCAGGGGATCGCGGGCAGGCGGCGGCGGGGTTTGAACTCGATCAGACCGTCCCCGCGCACCCTGCCCACATAGCCGCGTTCGAGGCGCGCATGCTTGACGTCGATCCGGCGAATCCGTCTGGCGAAACCGTGATGAATTTCAGCCATGATGACACGTCCCTATCCCGGCCCCCACCGCGATGCGTCATTCATAGGGTGGAAATGCGGCCAAAGCAAGGCAAGCCCGGCATAGCGGGCCAGATTCTGCCTTATTTGCAGGGATCTCGGGTCATGGTCAGGGTGGACCAGTCACCAATCTTCGCATGATGCGCCAGACTGTTTCCAAGGCTGGAATAAACCCCGATCACCTCTTCGGCCTGCTCGTTGAGAAGACCGGAGAGAATCACCCGCCCGCCCGGCAGCAGGCTGCCGGTGATCGCCGGGGCCAGCGCCACGAGCGGCCCCTTGAGGATATTGGCGAAGATCAGGTCATAGGGCGCGCCCGCGCGCAGCTCGGGATGGTCGAGCCCCGCGGCCTCGACGCAGCGCACCCGCCCCTCAAGACCGTTGGCCGCGACATTCGCCTGCGCCACCTCGACCGCCACCGCGTCGATATCCGAGGCCAGCATGACGCCCGGCCAGATCCGCGCCGCCGCCATCGCGAGCACCGCCGTGCCGCAGCCCAGATCGAGCACCGCGCGGGCCACGACCCCCTCCCCGGCCAGCCGGTCCAGCGCCTGGAGACATCCTTTCGTCGTGCCGTGATGCCCCGTGCCGAAGGCCATCGACGCCTCGATCAGCAGGGGCTCCACCCCCTCGGGCACGCGATGCGCGTCATGGCTGCCATGGACGAAGAACCGCCCCGCCACGACCGGGCTCAGGTCGCGGCGCACCTTGGCCACCCAATCCGTCTCGGGCAGTTCGGAGACGGTGAAGGGCCGCGCGCCATGCGCCGCCGCCAGCAGGTCGAGCGCCACCGGATCGGGGGCCGCCTCGAAATAGGCCCCGATCTCCCAGAGCCCCGATCCGTCCTCCATTTCGAAGGACCCGATGCCCGAGGGCGCAGGCTCCATCTCTTCGAGCGCCGCTGCCAGCGCCGCGGCCCGGTCCCCGTCCTCGAGCGTGGTCAGCGCGGTCCAGGTGGTCATGGGAGGATCCTCCGGATCATTCGGCGGGCGCGGGCATCAGGCGCGCGAACACTGTCTCGTTGCCCGGCTCGGGATGGCGCGGGATCAGCAGCGCGAGGCAGAGCGACAGGCAGGCCATGCCGGCGGCCAGCACGAACACCAAGGCCGGCGAGACAAGCCACAGATAGCCCAGCGCCGCGGGCAGGAAGACCGCCGCGATATGGTTGATGGTAAAGGCCACGGCGGCAGTGGGGGCGATATCCCCCGGATCGGCGATCTTCTGGAAATAGGTCTTGAGCGCCAGCGCCAGCGAAAACAGGATGTGATCGACCACGTAGAGCGTGGCCGCCAGCACCACCCCCCAGCCGAACATGTAGATCCCGCCATAGGCAAGGAACACCAGCGCCAGCCCCACATATTCGAAGATCAGCGCGTTGCGCTCGCCGAAACGAAACACCGCGCGGCCCATGAGCGGCGCGGCCAGCATGTTCACCACCAGGTTGATCATGAAGAGCGCGGTCACTTCATGCACCTCGAAGCCGAACCGCTCGACCATCATGAAACCCGCGAAGACCACGAAGATCTGCCGCCGCGCCCCGGCCATGAACTGCAAGGCGTAATAGAGCCAGTAGCGCCGCCGCAGCACCATCTTCCTGACCTGCGGATTGGGGGCCTCGAAGCGCGGATAGGCCAGGAGGCAGAACACAGCCACCACCGCCGTGAACCCGCCCGACACCATATAGACCAGGTTGTAGCTCAGATCGAAGGCCCGCCAGGTGAGCACGATCAGCACATAGGCCAACAAAGTGGCCCCCGATCCGGCCGCCAGGAGCCAGCCCAGCATCTGCGGCGCGCGCAGCTTGTCCAGCCATTGCAGTTGCAGCGACTGGTTCACCGTCTCGTAATAGTGAAAGCCGATGGAACTGAGCATGGTGATCGTCAGGATACCGCCCAGCGTCGGGAACTGCGCGGTCATCGCCGTGGCCACCCCCAGAAGCAGCAGCGACACCAGCCCCAGCACCTGCTCGTGCATCACCATGATGAGCGCGATGACCCCGATGGCGAAAAAGCCGGGGATTTCCCGCACCGTGTGCAGCCAGCCGATATCCGAGCCGTCGAATCCCGCCACCTCGATGACGAAGTTGTTCAGGAGCGCCGACCAGGTGGCAAAGGCCACCGGCATCGCCGCGGCCATCAGGAAGAGCAGGGTAACAGGCCGCCGCCAGACCGGCAGCTCCCGCGCCCGGCCAAGGGGGAATTGCGTGCTCATCCCGCTTCCTTACGCCCAAGTCGCGGCCTTGGCGAGAGGGCACGCCACCGCTCTCGCCCGAAATCTTCAGAAGATTTCGGACCGTTTTCCTTTCAAGAAAACGGTCAGCCCGCGCCGTGGTCGGCGCCCGTGCCGCTCATGTAATTGGTCATGAAGGCAGGCTCGCCCATCTTGCGCAGCAGTTCGAGTTGCAGGTCGAGCCATTCCCAATGCCCCTCCTCGTCCTGCACGATCCGCTCGAAGAGCGCCCGCGTGCCGATATCGTCGGTCTCGAACGCCTGCCGCGCGGCCTTGGTGTAGAACCTGATCGCGCCGGATTCCTCTTCCTTGTCTGCCTCGAAGAGCGCCCGGAGGCTCTCGGCCTTGTGGGGCGTCTTGGCCGCCTCCAGCTTCGGCACCCCGCCCAGGAACATGATCCGGTCGATGAAGGCCCCGGCATGGCCCAGCTCTTCCTGCATCTCCTCGCGCATCCTCGCGGCCAGCTTGTCGATGCCCCAGTCCTCCAGCGTATGGGCATGGAGCAAATATTGATGCACCGCCGTCAATTCCATCGACAGCGCGGTTTGCAGGTTCTCGATACTGGTCGACCGGTCGGTCATGTCAATTCTCCTTCGGTTGGGTATCCGCTCAGGTTGCAGCTAAGCACGAAACCGTGACTTGCAACACCGCTCCTTGCGGTCCGCACCCCGCCCGCGCCGGATTCAATAGAAACTCTGCGGATCGATATCGACCGCCAGCCGCATCCGCGCGGGCAGTTTCACCGGGGCGAGCCAGTCCGAAAGCGCCGCCTGAAGCGCCGCGCCCTTCGGGGCCTTGACCAGAAGCCGCACCCGGTGTCGCCCCCGGATGCGGGCGATCGGCGCGGGCGCGGGACCGAAGACCTCGGCCCCCGCCGCGCGGAGCGGCCCGGCATGGCGCGCAAGCCACCCGCCAAGATCGAAGGCCGCCTTCATGTCGGGGGAACTCAGGATGATCCCCGCCATGCGGCCATAGGGCGGCACGCCCGCGGCCTGACGCTCGCGCGCCTCGGCCCGCCAGAATCCCTCTTCGTCTCCGGCAAGGATCGCGCGGATCACCGGGTGCTCGGGCTGGTGGGTCTGGAGGAGCGCGCGCCCCGGCCGTTCGGCGCGCCCCGCCCGCCCCGCCACCTGGTGCATGAGCTGGAAGGTGCGCTCGGCGGCGCGCAGATCCGAGCCTTGCAGCCCGAGATCCGCGTCGATCACGCCGACCAGCGTCAGGAGCGGGAAATTGTGCCCCTTGGCCACGAGCTGCGTGCCGATGATGATATCGGCCCCGCCTGCCGCGATCCCGGCGATCTGCTCCTTCAGCGCGCGCGCCGAGGCGAAGAGATCGGACGAGAGTACCGCGATCCGCGCCTCCGGAAAAAGCGCCGCCGCCTCCTCGGCCAGCCGCTCCACCCCCGGCCCGACCGGGGCCAGCCGCCCCTCTACCCCGCAGGACGGGCAGGCCATCGGCACCGGCGCGCTCTCGCCGCACTGGTGACAGACGAGCCGGTTCTGGAACCGGTGTTCGACCATGCGCGCGTCGCACTGCTCGCAGCCGATCTGATGGCCGCAGGCGCGGCAGACCGTCACCGGCGCATAGCCGCGCCGGTTGAGAAAGAGCATCGCCTGCTCGCCCGCTTCCAGCCGCCCGGCCACCGCGCGCCGCAGCGTGGGCGAGATCCATCGCCCCGCCGGAACCGCCTCGGCGCGCAGGTCGATCGCCGCCAGTTCCGGCATCGCCGCCGCCCCGAACCGCGCGGGCAGATCCAGACGGGCATATTTCCCCGCCTCGGCATTGGCCCAGCTCTCCAGGCTCGGCGTGGCCGAGGCCAGCACCACCCGCGCCCCGGCAAGGCTTGCGCGCAGCACGCCCATGTCGCGCGCGTGATAGAGCACACCCTCCTCCTGCTTGTAGGAGCCGTCATGCTCTTCATCCACCACGATCAGGCCCAGATCGCGGAACGGCAGGAAGAGCGCCGAGCGCGCGCCCACCACCATCTGCACGCCGCCCTGCCCGGCCATCTTCCAGACCCGGCGCCGCTCGGCCATGCCCACGCCCGAATGCCATTCGGCGGGCCGCGTGCCGAACCGCGCCTCGACCCGCGCCAGAAACTCCGCCGTCAGCGCGATCTCGGGCAGAAGCACCAGCGCCTGACGCCCCTTGCGCAGACATTCCGCCACCGCCTCGAGATAGACCTCGGTCTTGCCCGATCCGGTCACGCCGCGCAGAAGCGTCGTGCCATAGCCCCCCGCGCGCACGCCCTCGCAAAGCGCCGCCGCCGCTTCCCGCTGATCGCCGGTGAGGGCCTTCGCGGGCAGGTCCGGGTCGAGCCGGGGATAGGGCGCGTCGCGCGGCGCGGCCTGCTCGATGAGCGCGCCCTGCGCGGCCAGCCCCTTGACCACCCCCGCGCTCACCCCGGCCAGATCGCACAGGTCCCGCAGGCCAAAACCCATGCCGCCATGATCGCGCAGCACGCCAAGCACACGGGCGCGCGCATCGGTCAGCCGCGCGGGCACCGCCGTGCCCGGCCGGTAGACATGTCGCGCGCCGGGCGGGTCCGTCAGCCCCGGTGCGCGCGTCGCCAGCCGCAGCATGGCGGGCAGCGGCGTCAGCGTGTAGGCCGCCGCGCGCGCCAGGAAGTCCCGCATCTCCGGGCGCATCGGCGCCAGATCGAGGACGCGGGCAATGGCCCGCGCCTTGCCCGGATCGAACCCGCCTTCGCCCGGCCCCCAGACCACGCCGAGCACCCGACGCGGCCCGAGCGGCACCTCGACGAAATCGCCCGCCGCACAGCCCCCCTCCGGTGCGAGATAATCGAGCGTGCCCCCCAGCGGCTGCGCGGTCAGCACCGCCACCGGCGCGCCTTGGTCGAAATGCCGGGGCAGGCTCACGCATTGCTCCTTTGCGGGGTTTCAGGCCCCCGATCTATGCGGTAAAGGCTGCCCTGAGACAACCAGCCACCGGAGAGGGCAGGCCCATGAAGTTCTTTGTCGATACCGCCGAAATCGACCAGATCGCCGAGTTGAACGATCTGGGCATGGTCGATGGCGTGACCACCAACCCGTCGCTGATCCTGAAATCGGGGCGCGACATCCTCGAGGTGACGCAGGAAATCGCCGCGCTCGTCGATGGCCCGGTCAGCGCCGAGGTCGTGGCGCTCGAGGCGGAGGCGATGATCGCCGAGGGCCGCAAGCTTGCCGCCATCGCCCCCAACATCGCCGTCAAGGTGCCGCTGACCTGGGACGGGCTCAAGGCGTGCAAGGTGCTCTCGGGCGAGGGGCACATGGTCAACGTGACGCTGTGCTTCTCGGCCAACCAGGCGCTGCTGGCGGCCAAGGCGGGCGCGACCTTCATCAGCCCCTTCATCGGGCGGCTCGACGACATCAATCTCGACGGGATGGAACTCATCTCCGACATCCGCCAGATCTACGACAACTACGGCTTCGAGACGCAGATCCTCGCGGCCTCGATCCGCAGCGTGAACCACGCCTACCAGTCGGCCATGCTGGGTGCCGACGTGATGACCGCGCCGCCCGCCGTGATCAAGGCCATGGCCGCGCACCCGCTCACCGACAAGGGGCTCGCCGCCTTCATGGCGGATTGGGAGAAGACCGGCCAGAAGATCCTCTGACCGGCGCGCGCCGTCGCCCCCGGGCCTGATCCGGGGCGACACCATCACAAGACATCCTCCGGTCGGGCCGAAGGATGACAGCGCCCGTGCCGAAGGCCGTGCCCCCGAGAAAACCGAAATTTCTTGCGGCATTGCCCGAGGCCATCTGTTATAACGCGGCAAAAGACCAGAGGCCGAGGCATGAGCAGTTTCCCCCAGATCACCGACACCCTGCGCGAGCGGATCATCGCCCAGCCCGACATGATCCTGGATGACACCGATCTCATGCGCGCCCTGATCGCCGCGAACGAGCGCGCCATGGGCGGCAATATCGTCGATCTGCGCGGCATCGCCATGGAACGGCTGGAGGCGCGGCTCGACCGGCTCGAGGATACGCACCGCTCGGTCATCGCCGCGGCCTACGAGAACCTGGCCGGCACCAACCAGGTGCATCGCGCCATCCTGCGGATGCTCGACCCGGTGGAATTCGAGAGCTTCCTGCGCGATCTCGATGGCGAGGTGGCCCATATCCTGCGCGTCGATGCGCTGCGCCTCGTGCTCGAATCGGTGCAGAACGACAATGATCCGGCGGTGCGCCGTCTGGGCGACGTGCTCTCGGTGGCCGAGCCGGGATTCATCCGCGGCTACCTCACGCAGGGGCGCGATGCGCCCGCCCGGCAGGTCACGCTGCGCCAGATCGACGAGGGCGACATGCGCGTCTATGGCCGCGCCGCGCCGCACATGCGTTCCGAGGCGTGCCTGCTTCTCGATTTCGGCTCTGAGCGGCTGCCGGGGATGCTGGTCATGGGGGCGGAGGATCCGCACCAGTTCAGCCCGCAGCAGGGCACGGACCTCCTGGCCTTTTTCGCGGGCGTGTTCGAGAGGGTGATGCGCCGCTGGCTGTCATGATCAGCGCCGCCGCGCGCGACGCGCTTCAGGCGTGGCTTGCCGCGCAACAGGCGCTCGAGGGAGCCTCCGATCACACGATCGACGCCTATGCGCGGGACCTGCGCGCGTTTCTCACGTTCATGACCGGCCATCACGGCGGCAGCCAGGGGCTCGGGGCGCTGGCGCGGATCACCACCGCCGACATGCGCGCCTTCATGGCGCATGAGCGGGCCGCGGGGCTCGGGCCGCGCTCGCTCGCCCGTCGCCTCTCGGCGGTCAGGAGCTTCTACCGCTGGCTGTCCGAGCGCGAGGGGGTCGAGGCCACGGCCGTGCTCTCGGCCCGCAGCCCGAAATTCACCCGCAAGCTGCCCCGCCCGCTGAGCGAGGACGCCGCGCAGGAGGTGATCGACAGGGCCGGCGCGCAGCCCGCCGCCCCCTGGATCACGGCGCGCGACGCGGCGGTCGTCACCCTGCTTTACGGCTGCGGGCTGCGGATATCGGAGGCGCTCGGCCTGACCGGCGCGGCACTGCCCATGGCCGAGGTGCTGCGCATCACCGGCAAGGGCGGCAAGGAGCGCCTTGTGCCGGTGATCGCGCCCGCGCGCGCGGCGGTCGCGGACTATGCAAGGCGCTGCCCCTTTCCGATCACGCGCGGAACACCGCTCTTCTACGGCGCGCGCGGCGGCCCGCTGGGGCCGCGCCCGGTGCAGAAACTCATGGCGCAGATCCGCGCGCAGCTTGGGCTTCCGGCCAGCGCCACGCCGCACGCGCTGCGCCACAGCTTTGCCACACACCTGCTCAACGCGGGCGGCGATCTGCGCGCGATCCAGGAGCTTCTTGGCCATGCCTCTCTCTCGACCACGGAAGCGTATACCGGCGTCGATTCCGCGCGTCTCCTGGAGGTTTATGCGCGTGCGCATCCGCAGGGCGGCGGCTGAGCGGCTGACGACATTCGCCTCACAGAATAGTCAAGTTCAATTACAGACGATCTGTGCGACTGTCCGCAGCGGATGACCCGCTCAGTCACGTCAGGAAACGGAGAAAGACCCTCATGAAACGTCACTATCTTGCCGCCGCCACCCTTGCTCTCGGCATGATGACGGGGCAGCAGGCCGCCGCGCAGGCCTGCGCCGCGAATGTCGAGGATCCCTTCGATCTCGACGAGGCCGCGATTGCCGAGATTTATGACTGCATCGGCGACCGGATGGCCGACGCCTATGCCAAGGAGGGCAACGAGGTCGCCGCCGCCTATCGCGACTGGACGGTGACCGGAACCCGCCCCGCCGTGCAGGGTGCCCATGGCAGCCGCCTTCTGCTGACCTTCGCCAATGACGTCGCCGCCGAGCAATATCTCAAGTTCGCCGAGCAGGGCGTGAGCATGCCCGCGGGCTCGGTCCTTGCCAAGGAAAGCATCACGTTTTCCACCAAGAAGAAGGAGGCCCGCGTCGGCCCGCTCTTCATCATGACCAAGGGCGAGGCGGGCTCGGCGCCCGAAACCGGCGACTGGGTCTATGCCGGCATCCAGCCCAACGGCAAGCCGATGAAGTTCAACAGAGCTTCTGCCACGATTGCCATGTCGCCTGGGAAGCGCAGGACATGATGGCCTACCCGATCCCCGAAGTGCGCGTCTCCAACTGACCCGCAGACCCGCGCCCAGAGAGCCCGGCCCACGCGAGGGGGCCGGGTTTCGCTTTGCAAATCCGTCACCCATGGGTCATGAAACGGGGATGACCCCGCGCGCTCTCGCCCTCTTCGTTCATCTGCTGACCGCAACCGGCGCCGTCTTCGCCATGCTGGCCATGCTCGCCGCGATCGACCGGGAATGGGAGCTGATGTTTCTCTGGCTGGTCGTGGCCTTCGCGGTGGACGGTATCGACGGCCCGCTGGCGCGGCGCTATCACGTCAAGAAACATGCCCCCGAATTCGACGGCGTGCTGCTCGACCTGATCATCGACTACCTGACCTATGTCTTCATCCCGGCCTTCGCGCTCTTCAAGTCCGACCTGCTGCCGGGCTGGACCGGCTGGCTCGCGATCATCGTCATCACCTTCGCCAGCGCCATGTATTTCGCCGACACGCGGATGAAGACGCTCGACAATTCCTTTTCCGGCTTTCCCGGCTGCTGGAACATGGTGGTGCTCGTCTGCTTCGCGCTGGAGCCGAATTTCTGGGTCATCCTCGCGCTGGTGACGGCGCTTTCGGTGGCGATGTTCCTGCCCTTGAAGTTCATCCACCCGGTGCGCACGCGGCGCTGGCGCTGGCTCTCGCTGCCGACGGCCTTCGCCTGGACCTTCTTCGCGGGCTGGGCGGCCTGGGTGCATTTCGACCCGCAAAGCTGGGCGCATTGGGGGCTGGTGGTGACCAGCGTCTATCTGCTCTTCGCGGGCATCGCACAGCAGATCGTGCCGGAACGCGGAAGGGTGTGACCGGCGGGAACGTCCCGCACCCCCGGCTTTCCCTTTTCCGCGTTCCGTGTCACCGATAGGCTGGTAGCGACAGAAGCGGAGGCAACATGACACTTGACGGAAAACACGCGCTGATCACGGGCGGCGGCTCGGGCATCGGCCTGGCCGTTGCCCGCGCGCTGGCGGGCGCGGGGGCCGAGGTCACGATCACCGGGCGGCGCGCGGCGGTGCTGGAGGCCGCGGCGGGTCCGGGACTTCATCCGCTGGTGATGGACGTGACCGAGGAAAAGCAGGTGGTGGCGGGCGTCGCGGCAGCGGTGGCCGCCCGCGGCCCGGTGCAGATCTGCATCCCCAACGCGGGCATCGCCGAGGGCCGCGCGCTCCACAGGACCGATGCCGCCTTCTGGCGCGGGATCATGGCCACCAATCTTGACGGGGCCTTCTACACGATGCGCGAATGCCTGAAGGACATGCGCAAGACCGACTGGGGCCGCACCATCGCCATTTCCTCGATCGCGGGGCTCAAGGGGCTGAAGGGGGCCCCTGCCTATACCGCCTCCAAGCACGGCATGATCGGCCTGATCCGGGCGCTGAGCGAGGATTACCTCGGCACCGGCCTCACCTTCAACGCGGTCTGCCCCGGCTATGTCGATACCGAGATCGTCACCCGCAACGCCACCGCGATCGCCGCGCGCGCGGGCGTGAGCGAGACGCAGGCGCGCGCGATGATGGTCGAGGCCAACCGCCACAACCGGCTCATCGCCCCGGAGGAGGTGGCGCAGGCCGTGCTCTGGCTCTGCGGGCCGGGATCGGAGAGCGTGAACGGCCAGGCCATCGAGATCGCGGGCGGACAGGTCTGAGGAGCAAGGTCGCCATGACGGACTTCACCGCCACGCGCGCCGCCTTTCATCTTCCCGAAGGTGTGATCTATCTCGACGGCAACTCGCTCGGCCCCCTGCCCCGCGCGGCCAGCGACCGGATGGCGCGCACGATGCGGGACGAATGGGGCGAGATGCTGATCACCGGCTGGAACCGCGCCGGGTGGATGGCGCAGCCGCGCGGCCTGGGCGACAGGATCGGGCGGCTGATCGGGGCGGAGCCGGGGCATGTGGTGCTGGGCGATACGCTCTCGATCAAGGTCTACCAGGCGCTTGCGGCGGCGCTCGAGATGCGCCCGGAGCGCCGCGTGATCCTCTCGGACAGCGGCAATTTCCCCTCCGATCTCTACATGGCCGAGGGGCTGATCCGCGCGTTCGGTCGCGGTCACGAGTTGCGCGTGGTCGCCCCCGAGGCGGTGGCGGAGGCGATCACCGAAGAGGTGGCCGTGACGCTTCTGACAGAGGTCGATTACCGCACCGGGCGGCTGCATGACATGACGGACCTGACCGCGCGCGCCCATGCGGCGGGGGCCGTGACCATCTGGGATCTGGCCCATAGCGCGGGCGCGCTGCCCGTGGACGTGGCGGGGGCGGGCGCGGATTTCGCCGTGGGCTGCACCTACAAGTATCTCAATGGCGGCCCCGGCGCGCCCGCCTTCATCTATGTCGCGCCCCGCCACGCGGAAATGGCCTTTCCCGCCCTCTCCGGCTGGCTGGGACACGAAGCCCCCTTCGCCTTCGAGCCCCGCTATCGCGCGGGCGCGGGCATAGAGCGGATGCGCGTCGGCACGCCGCCGGTGCTTGCCATGGCCGCGCTCGATGCGGCGCTCGATATCTGGGACGGGGTGGACATGGCGGCGCTGCGCCGCAGGTCCATCGAACTGTCGGAACTCTTCATCGCCGAGGTCGGGGCCGCCTGCCCCGGCCTGACTCTCGCCAGCCCCCGCGACGCGGCCAGGCGCGGCAGCCAGGTCTCTTTCCGGCACGAGGAGGGCTATGCCATCATCCAGGCGCTGATCGCGCGCGGGGTGATCGGCGATTTCCGCGCCCCCGACATCCTGCGCTTCGGCTTCACCCCGCTTTACCTCGGCCACGGCGAGGTGCGCGCCGCCGCCGGGCATCTTGCCGAGATCATGACCGAAAGGCTCTGGGACAGGCCGGAATACCGCATCCGCGCCGCGGTCACCTGACCGCGGTTTCGCCGCATTTCGCCCCAGACTCTCCGCATCCCGCCACCAATCCCGCCGCAGTCTGCGCGTATCCGTGATGGAAACAATGGCGCGGGCGCGCGTCGACTGTGTGGGTTATCAGGATGCCGACGACATTCAACTGGATCTTTCTCGGGCCATCGGCCACCACGCTCGATCCGACCGAGGGCAACACGACATCGGAGAATGCGGGCAGCTTCGTCGGCACCACCTTCGGCTCGGCCGCCGATCCGCTCTTTCAGCAGGTCACGCGGGCAACGACGATCAACAATGGCGGCGCGCCCACGGCGCTCGACACCGACAACACGGTTTCCAACGACCAGTTCGGCACCGATATCGGCAGCGGGCCGCAGACCTTCACCTATGACGGCGTGGCGGTCTACAACGCGACGCTGACCTATACCGACGGGACCAGCACGAGCTTTACCGCCATCCTGCTTCAGGACACGGCGGGCAACCTGTTTCTGGCTCCCCCGCTCAATGCCACGGCCACAGCCGATATCGACGCGCTGACGGCGCGGCCCATCGAATCCATCACGCTCGACTCGCTGGTCGCGGATGCCGGCAATCTCGGGGCCGACCGGCAGGATATCGGCATCGACGACGGCATCGTGCAGGGCACCGACGGAGCCGACGTGATCGACCAGACCTATGTCGAACCGGTCGAGTTCGGCTCCGACCAGGTGGACAACGATGACGCGCCCGGAGGCGGCGACGCCGATTCCATCGAGGCGGGCGCGGGCAACGACACGGTGCGCGCGGGGCTTGCCGACGACACCGTGCTCGGCGGCGGCGGGGCCGATTCGATCCTTGGCGGGTCGGGCAATGACAGCCTGCTCGGCCAGGACGGCAGCGACACGCTGATCGGCGGCTCGGGGGATGACACGCTCGCGGGCGGGGGCGGTGACGACACGCTGGTGGGCGATGGCGGCGGGGGCCGCTGGGCCTATGAGGTCTATACCCAGAACTTCAGCTCCGCCAACGGGCAGGCCTTCACCATCGAGACCGGCACGCTCGCGGGCGCGGGCACGCAGGACACGCTCGACATCGACGCGCTCGGCCAGGCGGCGACCGGTCGCGCCGATCCGAACGATTTCGGGGTGATCTTCACCTCCACCCTCTACGCGCCCGATGCCGGAACCTACCGCTTCACCACCACCTCGGATGACGGCTCGACCATCCGCATCTTCGACGATCAGGGCAACGCGCTCGACTTCGCCAACCAGACCGGCGGCACGCTGCCGTTTCTGAACAACGACTTTCACCAGGCCCCGACGACGCGCTTCGGCGATGTCGTGCTCGAGGCCGACCGCGTCTATACCATCGAGCTGCGCGTCTGGGAGAACGCGGGCGGCGAGGTGCTCTCGGCCACCGTCACGCCGCCGGGCGGCACCGCGACAAGCCTCGACACCAGCCCGCTCATCCTCGGTCCCGACGCGGGGCCGGGCAACGACCAGCTTGACGGCGGCACGGGCGACGATCTTGTTTTCGGGGGCGGCGGCGACGATACCCTCCAGATCGGCCAGGGCGACACGCTGCTCGGCGGGGCGGGCGACGATCTCTTCACGCTTCAGGATTTCGCCGCCGCAGGTGGCACCATCACGATCACCGGCGGCGAGGGCGGCGAGACGGCGGGCGACACGCTTCTTCTCACGCCCGACGTGGGCAATGGTGACATCACCTTCACCAATACCGATGACGCGGCGGGGGGGCTGTCCGGCTTCTTCACCACGCCCGACGGCACATTGGTCAACTTCTCGCAGATCGAGAACATCATCTGCTTCACACCCGGCACGCGCATCCTGACGCCGCGCGGGGAACGGGCCATCGAGACGCTGCGCTGCGGCGATCTCGTGATCACCCGCGATCACGGGCCGCAGCCGATCCGCTGGATCGCGCGGCGCTGTGTGCCGGGGATCGACCGCTTCGCGCCGGTCTCGATCGCGCCCTCGGTCACGGGCGGTGGCGGGCTTGTCGTCTCGCCGCAGCACCGGGTGCTCTTCACCGGCTACAAGGCCGAGCTTCTCTTCGGCGAAAGCGAGGTTCTGGTCGCCGCCAAACACCTCGTGAACGGGCAAGACGTGCGGATCACGCCCCGCGCGTCCGTTACCTATATCCATGTCATGTTCGACCGCCACGAGGTGATCTATGCCGAGGGGATCGCCGCCGAGAGCTTCTTTGCCGGCGACACGGCGCTTGCGGCGGTGGACCATCCCGCCCGCGAAGAACTGTTCTCGATCTTCCCCGAATTGCGCAGCGCGCCTGGGCGGCACCGCGAGACCGCCCGCCCCTGCCTGACCGGGCGCGAGGCCGCGCTGCTGCGCTCTCACCTGGAGGAACTGGCCGCCTGACCGGTCAGGCCAGCCGCCGCAGCGGTTCGCCCCGCCGCGCCGCCCAGGCGCGCACCGCCTCGCCGAAGGCCCGGAACAGCGGGCGGCTCACCGGATCGTTGGCGGCATTGTATTCCGGGTGCCACTGCACCGAGAGTGTGAACCCCGGCGCGCCCTCCACATAAAGCGCCTCCGGCGTGCCGTCATGCGCCCAGCCGTCGATCACCACGGATCGGCCTGGCTGCAGGATACCCTGCCCGTGCAGCGTGTTGGTCATCACCTCCTCGGCCCCGACCAGCCGGTGAAAGACGCCGTCCTTCGTGAAGCGCACCTTGTGGCGCGGCGCGAACTGCTCTTCCATGGTGCCATCGGGCGGCATCCGGTGATTGTCACGCCCCGGCAGCTCGCGGATCTCGGGGTGCAGCGTGCCGCCCAGCGCCACGTTGACTTCCTGAAAGCCGCGACAGATCCCGAAGAAGGGCTGTCCGCTCTCCACGCAGGCCCGCACGAGCGGCAGCGTGATCGCATCGCGCGCGCGGTCGAAGGCCCCGTGCGCCTCGGTCGCCGCCTCGCCATATTCCTCGGGATGGACATTGGGCCGCCCGCCGGTGAGAAGAAAGCCGTCGCACGCCGCCATCAGTTCCGCCACGCTGACATAGCGCGGGTCCGACGGGATGATGAGCGGCAGGCAGCCCGCCACCTCCGCCACGGCGGCCACGTTGATGCGGCCGCTGGTATGGGTCGGGTAACGATCATCGATGATGTACTGGTTTCCGATGATGCCGACGATCGGACGGGCCATGATGCGGGGCACTCCTGCTGACTACGGCGGATTTGAGCAAACTATATCGCGAAACGCGATAACAAAAGGTCACTCTTTGCACAGGTTTCGGTGCGGTTGCGCAGATTTGCCGGGGTTTCGCGAAGGTTTCGGTCAGATTTCCGCGCGAGAATGACGCGCGTGGGCGGCGGTGCCGGCCTCACCGGTCACACGCATCCCGACCGGCGGCGGCGCTGTCGTCCACACGCCGCGCGCGGCGGCAGCGCTCGCTGCAATGGCGCAGCTCGTCCCAGACCCGCGCCCATTTGCGCCGCCACGCCATCGGGCGGCCGCAGGTGGCGCAGGTCTTGACCGGCAGATCGGGCTTGCGGCGCATCCGGGCCATGTCCAGTCTCCTTCCCGCGCCTAGCTAGGCCGGGCCGTCCCGTCCGCCAGCCCGTTGCAGCCAGCCGCAACCGCGCCTAGGCTGCGCCCGGATCATGAGGAGACCCCGATGAAGGATGCCACGCCGCAACCCGTCCATCTCAAGGATTACACGCCCCCCGCCTGGCTCGTGGACGAGGTGCAGCTGACCTTTCGCCTCGCGCCCAAGGCGACACGGGTGTTCAGCCGCATCCGCTTTCGTCCCAATCCCGAGGTGACGGAGCGCCGCTTCCTCCTCGATGGCGAGGGGCTGCGCCTGATCTCCGCGCGGATCGACGGGGCGGCGGTCACACCCGACCTGACGGCGCAGGGACTCACCGCCGAAGTGCCCGACGCGCCTTTTCTCTGGGAGGCGGAGGTCGAGATTTCGCCTGCCGAAAATACCGCTCTCGAAGGGCTTTACATGTCCAACCTCATGTATTGCACGCAATGCGAGGCGGAAGGTTTCCGCAAGATCACCTATTACCCCGACCGCCCCGACGTGATGGCCGTCTTCTCCGTCCGAATCGAGAGCGACCTGCCGGTGATGCTCTCGAACGGCAATCCCGTCGCCTCCGGGGAGGGCTGGGCCGAATGGCACGATCCCTGGCCCAAGCCCGCCTATCTCTTCGCGCTCGTCGCAGGCGATCTCGTGGCCCATCGAGACACCTTCACCACCCGTTCCGGGCGGGCGGTGGCGCTCAACATCTGGGTGCGTCCCGGCGACCAGGACAAATGCGCCTTCGCCATGGAGGCGCTGAAGAAATCCATGCGCTGGGATGAGGAGGTCTATGGACGCGAATACGATCTCGACGTCTTCAACATCGTCGCCGTGGACGATTTCAACATGGGCGCGATGGAGAACAAGGGCTTGAACATCTTCAACTCAAGCTGCGTCCTGTCCTCGGAAAAGACCTCCACGGATGCCAATTTCGAACGTATCGAGGCGATCATCGCCCATGAATACTTTCACAACTGGACCGGCAACCGGATCACCTGCCGCGACTGGTTCCAGCTCTGCCTCAAGGAGGGGCTGACCGTCTTCCGCGACGCGCAGTTCACCGCCGACATGCGCTCGGCCCCCGTCAAGCGCATCCATGACGTGATCGCCCTGCGCGCCCGCCAGTTCCGCGAGGACGCAGGCCCGCTCGCCCATCCGGTCCGGCCAGAAAGTTTCATAGAGATCAACAATTTCTACACCGCAACTGTCTACGAGAAAGGGGCCGAGCTCATCGGGATGCTCAAGCGTCTCGTGGGCGATGCGGATTATGACCGCGCGCTCGATCTCTATTTCACCCGCCATGACGGACAGGCCTGCACCATCGAGGACTGGCTCACGGTCTTCGAGGACGTGACGGGCCGCGATCTCTCGCAGTTCAGGATCTGGTACGAGGAGGCCGGAACGCCCCGGCTGCGCGTCTCGGACGAGTTCAGCAATGGCAGCTATACCCTTCATTTCGAACAGGAAACGCCACCCACGCCCGGCCAGCCCGTCAAGCGCCCCCGCACCATCCCCATCGCCCTGGGCCTGCTCGGCCCCAATGGCGACGAGGTTCTGCCCACCACCGTTCTGGAGATGACCGAGCCGCGCCAGAGCTTCACCTTCGAAGGACTGGCCGCGCGCCCCGTCCCCTCGATCCTGCGGGATTTCTCCGCCCCGGTGATCCTCGAACGCGACACGGACAATGCCGAGCGCGCCTTCCTTCTTGCCCATGACACCGATCCGTTCAACCGCTGGGAGGCCGGGCGCGCGCTGGCGCGCGAGACGCTGCTGGCGATGATCCGCGAGGGGGCCGCCCCCGACCCGGCCTATCTCGACGCGATCCACACCCTGCTGCGCGACGCCGCGCTCGACCCGGCCTTCCGGGCGCTTGTCCTGGGCCTGCCGAGCGAGGACGAGCTTGCCCAGACCCTTCACGCCGCCGGAGAGACACCCGATCCGCAGGCCATCTGGGAGGCACGCGAGGCGCTCGACGAGGCCCGCGCCCGCGCGATGGAAGCCACGCTGGCCGAGCTCTACGCCCGCCACCAGGTCACCGCCCCCTACCGCCCCGATCCCGACCAGGCGGGCGCGCGGGCGCTGGCCAATGCCGCGCTGCGCCTGCTCACCCGGCTTGACGGCGGCGCGCGGGCCGCCGCGCAATATGACAGCGCCGACAACATGACCCAGCAACTCGCCGCGCTCGGCTGCCTGCTGCGCGCGGGCCGGGGCGCGCGGGCGCTCGATGCCTTCTACCGGCAATGGTCCCATGACCGGCTCGTGATGGACAAGTGGTTTTCCCTGCAGATCCTCGAATCCCGGCCCGAAGAGACCGCCACCATCGCAGAGACACTCACCCGGCACCCCGATTTCACCCTGCGCAACCCCAACCGGTTCCGCGCCGTCCTGGGATCGCTTGCCGCCATGCCGGCCGGGTTCCACCATGTCTCGGGCCGGGGCTACCGGCTCCTGGCCGAGATGCTCCGCGCGCTCGATCCGCTCAACCCGCAGGCCGCGGCGCGGATGTCGGCGGCCTTCGAGACCTGGCGGCGCCACGATCCGGCGCGGCAGGCGCTCGTCGCGGGGGAGCTTGACCGCCTCCTGGCCACGCCGGGCCTGAGCCGCGACATGACAGAGATGCTGCGCCGCATCCGCGGTGCCTAATCCGCGATACCTGCCAGCCGGTCGGGCCGGGCACGCGGCCGCGTGGCCGAGAGCGGCCGGCAATAGCTCTGCGCGCGCAGCCAGTGCTGCATGTCGGCGCGCTTGGCGGCGCTGTGGAGCGGCCCCCAATCGGCCGCCACGCCGCGCCCGCCCGCCGCGATCACCCCGTCGCGCGGCACCGTGCGCGCCATGATGCGAATCGCGCAGGAGAGATTCTCCGGCCCGTGGCGGAGCGCCGCGCCGCTCGTCGCGCGGCAGCCATAACCGCGCGCCGTCGCGGGCAGTATCTGCAAGAGCCCATACCACCGCCCGCCGCCGACCGCGCCCGGATCGTAGGTGCTCTCATGCTTGGCGAGCGCCGAGAGAAACCCCACCCAGAAGGCCCGGCGGCGCGTCCCGTCGCCCTGCGCATAGGAAGGGCACCAGGCGGCCATGTCGCGCGGCACCGCCATGACAAGCGGCGCGCCATGCGCCTTGAGCGCCGAGAGCGCGGCATGCGTGAAAAGCGCGGCGTCGCGCCGATGCTCCCATCGCGTGCGGGGAATCATGGCCGGGCGGGCCGCCTCGGGCGGGCGCAGGCGCGGCATCCCGGCACCCTCCGCGAACCCGGCCGCCGGGAACACGGCCGCCATGGCAAGGAGCAGAACCCATCTCATGCCGCGATCCTGCCGCAAGAGCCCGACCGGAACAATCCCGGGATCGCCGCCTTCCCGTCAACACCGCAGATGCGCCCAGTTTTGGCCGAAATGGCCGCGCACCCTGAGCCTACGTGACCGTCCGGAGCTGCCATGCGTTTCGATCCTCTCCCGCCTGCGGAGCCTGCCAATCCACGATCTCCCCGAAAGCGTCGGCTGCGCGCGCCGCTGGCCCGCCTCCTGCGGCGTCTGGGCCTGCTGCGCCCGCATGATCTTGAGGCGCTGAGCCGGCGCATCCTGCTGCCCTCGTTGCCGGCGAGCGACGAGGATCACGCCCGCGCGCAGCATGTCGGCCTGGGCCAGCGTCTCGCGCGACAGGAGGATTGGGAGATCCTCGCCCGGCGTGTCGCCGCCGCCGATCGCGCGCGTCGGCGCACGCCCGGCGGCGCGCCGGTTGCGGGCCTTCTTGCGCAGGGCGCGCGCGCCGATCTCCTGGCTGCCGCCCGCGACGCCATTGGCGACGGGCGCGAGGATGGCGGGCGGGCGGTGCTTGACCCTGTTCTGAGGGAGCACCCGGATTGCTACCCGGTCGCGCTCGTGGCGGCGCTGGCGCATATGGATATCGCGCATCTCTGGCAATCGCGGGGCGGCGCGGAAGACCGCGCGCAGATGCGCGCGCAGCAACTGCGGGCCGAGACGCTGCTTGCCCCGTTCGACGCGGCGGCGCTCGATGCACCCGCACTGGCCGCGGCACAATGCGCGCTGCTGGCAGAAGGCCCCGCGCCCCGGCCGATCGTGGCGGAGGCCCACGAACGGCTCATCGCGCTCGATCCCGGTACGCCGGGGCACATGCGCGCGCTCGGCGCGGCGCTGCTGCCCGCGCAGCGGGGCAGCCACGCGGAGATCGAGCGTGCCGCCCGGCGCTGCGCGGCAGCGACCAGCGGACACTGGGGGGCGGGCGGCTATGCCCTGGTGTGGGCCGATGCGCTCGCGCGCGATCCCGCCGGGCTCGGCACGGTGGATGCGTCCCGCTTCGCAAGGGCGCTGCGCGACATCGCCGAGCGCCAGCCCGATCAGCACGTGATCAACCGGCTCGGAGCCTTCTGCGCCCTGACGATGGCCCCGTCGCGGCTGCAGCTTCGTCCCGGCTCGGCTGCGGCGCGGGCCTGCGCCAGGATCCATGCCTGTCTGGACTGGCTGGTGAGCGATCACCTGCGCGAGCTGCATCCGCGGTTCTGGGCCGATGCCCTGGCAGAGAGCGGGGGCGGAACGGCCCCGGCGGCGCGCCGCGCCCGGCTGCAACGCGGACGGCAGGCCGCGCTTCACGCGATCGCCACACGCTTCGCCGAAGACCTCTCCGACGGTCAGGCGCTGGCCTTCTTGCCGACGGGGATGCACCGGCTGGCCGCGGTCCGATCCGGGGCGGGCAGCAGCCGCACACTGTGCCGTGATCGGACATGACAAGGCTGTGAGGCACAGACCGCGCCGGTTGCACCCGGCCGCCGTCATGCCACCTTGATCGGTATCGTGGCGAGAGAGGGCGGAACGATGCACAATCTTTGGGCGATCACCCTGTTGGGCGTCATCGCCATGGCCAATACCGCCGCGGCCGGCGATGCCGAGCGCGGGGCGCAGATCTTCGACGATTGCCGCGCGTGCCATTCGGTGATCGACGCGAACGGCCGGACGGTGGTGCGCGGCGGCCGCACCGGCCCGAACCTGCACGGGGTGATCGGGCGGCACGCGGGCAGCGTCCCGGGCTTTCACTACTCCACCTCGATGGTGGCGGCGGGCCGCAGGGGACTGCGCTGGAACGAGGAGGATTTCGTGGTTTACGTGCGCGACGCGACCGAGTTCCTGCGCGGCTATCTCGACGATCCGGCGGCGCGGGGCAAGATGGCCTACAAGCTGCCCGATGCCGAGCGGGCGCGCGATGTCTGGGCCTATCCGGAGCGCATCGCCGCCCCCTGAACCGGGCTGTTTTCCGTGACCGGCCCCGGTGACAGGGCACCGCCCGCACCGGCGCGCGCAGAAGCCCCGGCCATGATCGCACGCCCGCGTCCCGCCGCCTTGGCGGCGTAGAGCGCGCGGTCGGCTGCGGCCATGAGCGACGGCGGATCCGCCTCCGCCCGTGCGGGCCGCAGCACACCGCCGATGCTGGCGGAGACGCGGTGGCGCGCCGGGCCATCGCTCACCGGGGCCTCGATCGCCGCGATGAGGCGGCGGGCCACGGTCTCCAGCGCCGGGATGTCGTCCATCCCGGGCAGCAGGAGCACGAACTCGTCACCGCCCACGCGCGCAAGAATGTCGTCGGGGCGCGCCTGCGCCAGCATGCGGCGCGCGACAACTTGCAGCACCAGATCGCCCGCGGCGTGACCGCAGCCGTCGTTGACCTGCTTGAAGAAATCCAGATCCACATGCAGCAACCCGAAGGGTTCAGGCGCGCGGCACAGATCGTCAAGCGCGAGATCGCAGGCGCGGCGGTTGCGCAGCCCGGTCAGCGGATCGCTCAGCGCCTGTTCCTGCGCGGCCTTCCGCGCCCCGTCGAGCCGCCGGTTGAGACGGCGCGATTCCGCCATCGCCGCGCTCTTGGCCTCGAGCAGGTAGAGCATTTCCGAGGTCGGATCGGTTGCCGCGAAATCCGACGCGGTGAGCCCGAAATCGCGCACCGCCTCCACCACGGAGATACCGAAGGACAGGTTGACAACCACGCCGCCGGGCAGGCCGAGCGCCCCGTTCGCGGGCAGACGGCAAAGCACGCCCTTGAGCGCGTGGCGTCCGCCCGAGCGCAGCCGCAGCCGGATCCGCGCCCCCTCGAGCGCGGCAAGCCCGGCCATGTCCGCAACGCCATGCGGGCGCAGCACCTCGAACAGTTCGAGAAACCGCGCCCCGACGGGCGCGCGCGGGGCAAGCACGCGCTCGAGCGTGGGCCCCGCCGCCAGGACGTGGCCGGTCGGCCCGACAAGCGCGATCATCGGGCAGAGCCGCCCGAGCAGCGCGCCCAGGGCCGCGACCGCGCTCATCGGGGCACCGGCCCGGCGGCAAGATCGAAGGCGCGCGCATCGGCATGGGCGGCATCGAGCAGCCGCACCTCGATCGCCGGGCCGCGCGGCTCGATCAGGACGAGCGCGCCGTAATCGTCGGCCATCGCCCGCAACAACCCCACGAGCACCGGGCCGAGCCGCAAACCGGCCTGCGGGCAGGCCCCCGGCTCGACCCGGTAGCGCCCCGCCGCATCCGCGTGCAACCGGATCTCGGGCAGCGAGAATTCGGGCATCGCCAGGCGCGCGCGCCCCGGCAGATCCTCCAGAGAATGCAGGAAATCCTCGAAATCCACGCCGCCGAACCGCAGGAGGCGGCGCACCGCCTCGGTCCTTGGCTGCGACACGAGATAGGTGCCCAGATCCTCCAGCAGATCGTCGGGCGCGCGCCGCAGCCGCGCCGCCAGCGCCGCGACCAGACGTTCCGTCACCTCCGGCGCGCAGGGCATCAGCGGCTCGAAGGCCGCTTCATCCAGCGCCAGTTCGCCCACCACCTCCGACCAGAGTGCATCGCCATACCCGTCGCGCACGAACCCCTCGATCGCCCGGTTGATCAGCCCGTTCATGTCGCTCTCCCTGGCCAGCCGTCCCGCAGGATGACAGACCCGCCTTAACAAAGCCTGAACACCCTCCGGCAGCTTGCCAGCCCCGGTGCGGGGTGATAGGTCCGGACGATCCGTCGGGGTGCCCGCAAGGGCTGAGAGGCCATGCCAACCCGCCGAACCTGATCCGGCTCGCACCGGCGGAGGGAACGGAGCATCCAGCCCCCTGCCCGCGCGCGCCGCCCCGCAAGAGGACCGCGCCCCATGTCCGCCGCGCCCGCGCTCCTGATCGAGGGCACCGCCCGTATCGACGGCGCGCCGCTCTTCGGTCCGCTGCGCCTTGCGGCGGCGGGCGGGCGGATCACCTGCCTGCTCGGGCCCTCCGGTGTCGGCAAGACCACGCTCTTGCGACTTGTGGCCGGGCTCGACGAGGTGACGCGCTTCGAGGGCCGTATCGCCGCCGGGGACGGGCTGCCGCTCGCGGGGCGTCTCGCGCTCATGGCGCAGGGGGCCGATCTCGTGCCCTGGCGCGACGTGCTGGGCAACGTGACGCTCGGTGCGCGGCTTCGCGGGGAACGGCCGGACCTGGCCCGCGCCCGCGCCATCCTCGACCGGATGGGCCTTGGTCCCCATGCAGGCAAGCGGCCCCGCGCGCTCTCGGGCGGGCAGCGGCAGCGCGCGGCGCTGGCGCGCACGCTGATGGAGGACCGGCCCTTCGTCCTGCTTGACGAGCCCTTCTCGGCGCTCGACGCGGGCACGCGCGCCCGGATGCAGGAGCTTGCCGCCGCACATCTCGCCGGGCGCACGGTGCTCATGGTGACGCATGATCCGGGCGAGGCGGCGCGCCTGGGCCATGCGATTCACATCCTCACGGAAACCGGGCTGGAAACCGTCGCGCCGCCACGCGCCGGGGTGCCGCGCGCGGTGGACGATGCCGAGACCCTGGCCGTGCAGGGCCGCCTTCTGGCGCGGTTGCGCGATCTCGGAGCCGCCGCATGAGCCGCGCGCTGACCGTCGCCGCCTCGGGCCTGATGGCGCTTGCGCTCTGGCAGGCGCTGGTCTGGCTCGCGGCGCTGCCGCCCTTCATCCTGCCGGGGCCGCTGCGGGTGGCCGAAACGCTCTGGTCAAGCCGCGCGCTGATCGCCGAACATGCCGTGATCACGGCCGCGGAAGTGCTGATCGGGCTCGCGCTCGGCGCGCTGCTCGGGGCGGCCTCGGCGATCGGGCTTGCCGCCTCGCCCGCCGCGCGCGGCCTGATCCGGCCGATGATGGTCTTTTCCCAGGCGATCCCGGTCTTTGCGCTGGCCCCGATCCTCACGCTCTGGCTGGGCTATGGCCTCGCCTCCAAGATCGCCATGGCGCTGCTCATCATCTATTTCCCCGTGACCTCGGCCTTTTTCGACGCGCTCATGCGCACGCCGCAGCCGCTGCTCGACCTGGGGCGCGTCATGGGGGCCTCGTCCGCGCGGCTGATGTGGCATATCCGTGTGCCCTCGGCGCTTCCGGGCCTCGCCTCGGGGCTGCGGCTGGCGGCGGTCTATGCCCCGATCGGCGCGATCATCGGCGAATGGGTGGGCGCGTCCAGGGGGCTTGGCTACCTGATGCTGCTCGCCAACGGACGCGCCAAGATCGACCTGATGTTCGCGGCCCTCCTCGTGCTGGCCGTCTTCACGCTGCTGCTGCACCGCGCGGTCGATGCCGCCTGCCGCCACTGGCTCGATGCGCGGGCGGGCTGAGGGACGGCGCGGGCGGGGCGCACCGCCGATTCCTGCCGCGCCCCTGTTCCCTCCGGCGCGCGGGCGCGCTAGAAGGGCGGCAATCCAAGGCAGGAGATCCGATGTCGAAACCCGTTGTCCTGTGCATTCTCGACGGCTGGGGGCTGAGCGAGGCCACCGAGGCCAACGCGCCGCATCTGGCGAAGACGCCCACCATGGACCGGCTGATGGCCACCTGCCCCCATGCCACGCTGATCACCCACGGCCCGGATGTGGGCCTGCCCAGCGGACAGATGGGCAATTCCGAGGTGGGCCATACCAATATCGGCGCGGGCCGGGTGGTGGCGATGGATCTGGGACAGATCGACCTTGCCATCGAGGATGGCAGCTTTGCCGCCAATGCCGCGCTGCAGAGCTTCATCGCGCGGCTCAGGCAAAGCGGCGGGCGGGCGCATCTGCTGGGCCTCGTCTCGGACGGCGGCGTTCATGGTCATATCGCCCATATCGCCGCGGCCGCGCAGGCGATCCATGCCGCGGGCGTGCCGGTGGCGATCCACACGATCACCGACGGGCGCGACGTGGCGCCGAAATCGGCGCGCATCCATCTCGAGCGGCTGGCCGGGATGCTGCCCGAAGGCACGACCATCGCCACCGTCATCGGGCGCTATTTCGCCATGGACCGGGACAATCGCTGGGATCGGGTGGAAGAGGCATATCAGGCCATCGTGGCCGCCCGCGGCACGCGGGCGCGCGATGCCCGCATGGCCGTGACCAACGCCTATGCGCGCGGCGAGACCGACGAGTTCATCACCGCCACGGTGATCGCCGACTATGCGGGCGTGGCCCCCGGCGACGGGCTCTTCTGCCTCAATTTCCGCGCCGACCGCGCGCGCGAGATCCTCGGCGCGCTCGCCGATCCCGATTTCACGGGCTTCGGGCGCGCGGCCGCGCCGGACTGGGCCGCGCGGCTCGGCATGGTGGAGTATTCCGAGCGGCTCGCCCCCCTTTTCGACACGGTGTTTCCGCCCCGCGTGATCGTCAACACGCTGGCCGAATGGGTGGCGAAACAGGGGCTGCGGCAGTTCCACCTCGCCGAGACCGAGAAATACCCCCATGTCACCTTCTTCCTCAATGGCGGGCGCGAAGAGCCCGAGCGCGGCGAGGAACGCTACATGGCCCCCTCGCCCAAGGTCGCCACCTATGACCTGCAACCCGAGATGTCGGCGGATGAAGTGACCGACAGGCTCTGCGCCGCGATCACCGACGGCTATGACCTGATCGTGGTGAACTACGCCAATCCCGACATGGTGGGCCATACCGGCGATCTGCGCGCGGCCGTCGCCGCCTGCGAGGCGGTGGACCGGGGCCTTGGGCGGGCCCTTGCCGCCCTGGAAAAGGCGGGCGGCGCGATGATCGTGACCGCCGACCATGGCAATTGCGAGGTGATGATCGACCCCGAGACCGGCGGGCCGCATACCGCGCATACCACCAACCCGGTGCCGGTGATCCTTGTCGGCGGCCCGGCGGATGCGCGGCTGCGCGATGGCGGGCGGCTTGCCGATCTCGCGCCGACGGTGCTCGCGCTCATGGGGCTGGACCAGCCGCCGGAAATGACCGGACGGAGCCTGCTGGCATGAAGATCGCGGCGGCCTGTCTCCTGCTCGCCCTGGCGCTGCCGGGGCTGACGCGCGCCGAGGCCGGCGACCCCGCCACCGATGCGCGCGCCGCCGCCGAGGCGCTCGGTCAGGCCGCCGAGGCGCTGGCCGGGGCCGAGGGCGCGCGAAACCGCGTCAAGGCCCTGACGGAGGTGATCCGCGCCTACGAGGACGGGCTCGAGGCGATGCGCGAGGGGCTGCGCCGCGCCGCGCTGCGCGAGGAAGTGCTTCAGGCCGAACTGCGCGCCCGCGAAGACGAGATCGCGCAGCTTCTCGGCGTCTTGCAGAGCATGGGTCACGCGCCGGTGCCGGTGCTGATGCTGCATCCGACGGGGCCCGTGGGCACGGCGCGGGCGGGCATGATCCTGTCCGACGTGACCCCGGCGCTCGAGGCGCGCGCGCTTTCCTTGCGCGAAAACGTGCAGGATCTCGCCGTTCTGCGCGCGCTTCAGCAAGGCGCTGCCGCCGATCTCGCCGCGGGGCTTGAGGGCGTGCAGGAGGCGCGCGCCGCGCTCAGCCAGGCCATCGCCGCGCGCACGGACCTGCCGCGCCGCTTCACCGAGGACCCGGTGCGCACCGCGCTGCTCATCGCCTCGACCGAGACGCTCGAGAGCTTTGCCTCGGGGCTGAGCCAGATCGCCGTGGACGAGGCCCCCGGCAGCCTGCCCGGCATCGAGGCGCGCAAGGGCAGCCTGCCCCTGCCCGTCGAAGGCGTGATCCTGCGCCGCGCGGGCGAGGCGGATGCGGCCGGCATCACCCGTCCCGGCATCGTCATGGCCACCCGCCCCCGCGCCCTCGTCACCACCCCGGTGCCCGCGACCGTGCGCTATCTCGGCCCCTTGCTCGACTTCGGAAACGTGATCATCCTGGAGCCGCAAAGCGGGATTCTGATGGTGTTCGCGGGGCTCGACATCGTTTACGGTCGCATCGGCGAGGTGCTGCCCGGCGGCAGCCCGGTGGGCCTCATGGGCGGCCCCGGCGATGGCAGCGACCTGCTGGCCGCCTCCGCAGGTTCCGAAGGGGGTGCCACGCGCAGCGAAACGCTCTATATCGAGATGCGCCAAGACAATGAACCCGTCGATCCGCTCGCCTGGTTCCAGACCGACAAGGAAGGTTGAGAGATGAAGAGAGTCCTGATGGCCACAGCCGCCGGTATCCTGACCGGCGCGATCATGACGACACAGGTGGCCGCGCCGCTTCTGGCGCAGGAAAACGCCGAGTCGGGCTCGGTCTACGAGCAGCTCGACCTTTTCGGCGACATCTTCGAACGGGTGCGCGCGCAATATGTCGAGGATGTCGATACCGGCGAGCTGATCGAGGCGGCGATCAACGGCATGCTCACCTCGCTCGATCCGCATTCGAGCTACCTCTCGCCCGAGGATGCCGAGAACATGCAGGTCCAGACCCGCGGCGAGTTCGGCGGCCTGGGCATCGAGGTCACGCAGGAGGACGGGTTCGTCAAGGTGGTCTCGCCCATGGATGGCACGCCCGCGGATCTTGCCGGGATCGAGGCGGGGGATTTCATCACCCATGTGGACGGCGAGAGCCTGCTCGGCCTGACGCTCAACGAGGCGGTGGACCTGATGCGCGGCCCCGTGGGCAGCGAGATCGTCATCACCGTGGTGCGCGAGGGCACGGCAGAGCCCTTCGACGTCTCGATCATCCGCGACACGATCAAGCTGACCGCCGTGCGCGCCCGCACCGAACGCGACGCGGTGGTGCTGCGGCTGACCACCTTCAACGATCAGACCTTTCCCAGCGTCGAGGCAAGCCTGAAGGAAAAGGTCGAGGAACTGGGCGGCATGGACAAGGTCAGCGGCATCGTCCTCGACCTGCGCAACAACCCGGGCGGGTTGCTTACCCAGGCGATCAAGGTGGCCGATGCCTTCCTCGACAAGGGCGAGATCGTCAGCACGCGCGGCCGCAATGTCGAGGATGGCGAACGCTTCAACGCCACGCCCGGCGATCTTGCCGAGGGCAAGCCCATCGTCGTGCTGATCAATGGCGGCTCGGCCTCGGCGTCCGAGATCGTGGCGGGCGCGCTCCAGGATCACAAGCGGGCGATCGTTGTCGGCACCAAGAGCTTCGGCAAGGGGTCCGTGCAGACGGTCATGCCGCTCAGGGGCGGCGGGGCTATGCGGCTCACCACCTCGCGCTACTACACGCCTTCGGGCCGGTCGATCCAGGCGCTTGGCGTGAGCCCCGATATCGTGGTCGAACAGCCCCGCCGCGTCGCCGAGGCCGAGGCGACCGAAGAGGCCGACCGCCCGTCGCGCTCGGAGGCCGATCTGCGCGGCCGGCTCAGCAATGACAGCCTCAGCGAGGACGAGATCCGCCAGATCGAGGAAGAGCGCAAGCGCGCCGAGGAAGTCGCCAAGCTGCGCGAGGAAGACTATCAGCTCGCCTATGCGGTCGATATCCTGCGCGGCCTGGCGGTGATGGGCGGCAACGGCCAAGAGTAGGCCGGACGCGACACCCCGGAAAACCCCGCCACCGCGCGGGGTTTTTCATTTTGGCGGGCGCGTCACCCCGTCTCGATGACGAAGACACAGGCCGCCGCCCCGCGCGCGCAGCACCGCGCCTCGCGCAGGGCGGTTCTCGCGCTGACCAGCCGCCGAAAGAGGGCCTCGAACACCGCGCAATGCCAGACGCAGCCGGGCACGGCCAGCGGGTTCGCGTGGATCGAGATCCGTGCCGGACGCCCCGGCGCGATCTCGACCCGCCCCGATCCGGCGAATGTCCAGGCATGGGCCGCCATCGCGCGCAAGAGGATCGGCGCGGCAAGACGCGCGGGCAGCGCCCGCAGCAGGAGCTGCGCGGGCCCGGGGATCCGGTGGCGCAGGATATAGCCCCCCGTGCGCGCCCCCGCATCGCGCGCCACCGCGCGGGCGTCATCGGGCGGCAGGCAGGCGGGCAGCGCGCGCAACACCGAAGCCGCCTCATGCTCGGGGATCATCGCCCCGGGCGTTGCCTCGAGATAGCCCGCGCACCCGGCATGGGCCAGCACCCGCTCCGCCAGTGCCCGCCCGCCCCGCGCCTCGAGCGCGGCCACGGTCTGCAGGATCGCGTTCGGCCCGACGCGCGCGCCGTGGCTCATTGCGCCGCCGTCTGCGGGCGCAGGATCGGCACGTCACCGGCCATCTGCCCGCCGCCGCCGCAGGCACGCGCCCCGGCCTGTGCTGTGGCCAGATCGGCCTTCTTCGCCCGGATCTGCGCGCGCACGCTTGCCTTGCGCTCTTCGGCGCGGCGCTTGCGGTCGGCCATCGCCTCCCAGTCGGCCATCTGCGCCTCGGCGATGCCGCGCGTCTCGTCGAAGTGGAAATCCACGCTCTTCTTGGATTGCGGCCCCCAGTAACCCACCTTGCCCAGATCATAGAAGGTCCGCGCGAACCCCGCCTTGGCAAAGGCCCGCAGGCAGCCCAGCAGGTATTTGCGCCGGAATCCCCGGCCCCGCCACGGGTAATGAAACAGCGCCTTGTTCATGTAGAAACGGCGGTAATTGTGCATCACCCGGTCAAGCAGCGTGGCGCGGTCCATCGCCGCGGGCTTCATGATCGGCGTGACGAAATTGTATTTCTCGAAATCGAACACCTCCACCTTGTCGCGCAGCTCCTGAAAGAGCGGCGTGAAGGGCCAGGGGGTGTACATCGTCCAGTTGGCCAGATCCGGGTTCCAGTCGCGGGCGAAACGATAGGTCTCTTCCAGCGTCTCCTCGGTCTCGTTGTCCAGCCCGACGATGAACTGCGCCTCGGTGAAGATGTCGGCCTCGCGCAGCAGGCGAATGGCCTCCTTGTTCTGCTCGACCTTGGTTTCCTTGTTGAAGAGGTCGAGCTTCATCTGCGCCGCTGCCTCGGTCCCGAGGCTGACATGCACCAGCCCCGCGCGCCGCCAGAGCCCCAGCATGTCCTTGTCGCGCTGAATGTCGGTGACGCGCGTGTTGATGCCCCATTTCACCCGGTCGGGCAGGCCGCGCCGGATCAGGTCCTCGCAGAACTCGGTGAATTTCTTCTTGTTGATCGTCGGCTCCTCGTCCGCAAGGATGAAGAAGCCGACGCCGTGATTGTTCACCAGGTCCTCGATCTCGTCGACCACCTTTTGCGGGTCGCGCACGCGGTAATCGCGCCAGAATTTCCACTGCGAGCAGAACGAACAGGTGAACGGGCAGCCGCGTGCAAGGCTCGGTATCGCCAGCCGTGTATTGAGCGGGATGTAGATGTATTTCTCCCAGTCGAGGATCGACCAGTCGGGCACGATGGCGTCGAGATTGGCAATCGTCGGCGCGGCGGCGGTGGCGACGATCTCCTGACCATCCCGGTAGGCGATGCCCCGGATCCGCTTGCGGTCTCTCCGCCAGCGCCCGTCCTCGACCGCGCGCACCAGGTCGAGAAACACCTCCTCGCCCTCGCCGCGCACGATCGCGTCGATATGCGGCGCCTCCGAGAGCACCTGCTTGAACATGAAGGTGGCATGAACGCCCCCCAGCACCGTCACCGCGCCCGGTGCCGCCTCGCGCGCGATCTCGAGCGCGCGCTCGGCGCGGTAGATCGAGGGCGTGATCGCGGTGCAGCCGACGATATCGGGATTGAGCGCCGCGATGCGCGCACGCAGCTCCTCCTCGCCGATATGGTGGGTCATCGCGTCGATGAAGGTGATGTCGGTGTACCCGGCTGCCTTGAGCGGCCCGGCCAGATAGGCCACCCAGGCGGGTGGCCAGTTGCCGGCAATCTCCGCCCCGCCGGAATGATAGTTCGGATGGATGAGAACCAGTCGCATGTGCGCCTCCCTATGTCAACTCAGATTGACAGGACGGGCGATTCAAAAAATTGACATGGATCAATCAGGCGCGGATTTCGACCGTATTTTCCGTTACGCCGAATATCTGCGCGGCATGGCGCTCGAGGTAGATTTGCAACCAGGGCGTGTAGACAGCGGGCGTGCTGGCGATCCGCGCCATCAGCGCCGCCCGGCTCACCCACTCCACCGCCATCACCTCTTCGGGGTTGGGGCGCGGGGTGATGCGCTGCGCGACATGGGCCACGAACACCTCGACCAGCTCATGCTCGATCAGCCCGCCCCCCACATCGGCGCGGTATTCCACCTCGCCCCGCGGATGCAGGCAGAGCCCCTTGATTCCCAGCTCCTCGGCCAGCCTGCGGCGCGCACAGTCGATCCCGGCCTCGCCCCAGCGCGGATGGGTGCAGCAGCTATTCGCCCACAGGCCCGGCGTGTGATACTTCCCCAGCGCCCGGCGCTGGATCAGCACCTCCTCGCCATGCAGCACGAAGACCGACACCGCCTTGTGCCGCAGCCCGCGGCGATGCGCCTCGAGCTTTTCGACGGCCACCAGATCGCCGCCGAGCCAGGTGGGGATCATCTCGCTCATGTATAGGCAGCCGGAACCAGCCGCGTCAGATGCGCAAGGTTCTTCAACCCGATCCTGAGATGCGCCATGGGCCGCGCGCGCACCAGTTTCTTGTTCATGTAGGCCTCGAAGGTCAGCCGCTGCACGTCGATGTCATGGCAGAGCGAGACGAAACGCTCGCGCCGCTCGTCCGACCTGTAATACGCATTCTGCATCGAGGCCAGCACCCGGAACACGGTCTTGTGCTCGCGCATGAAAAGGCTGCGCGCAAGGCGCAGATCGCGCGCACGCCCCGAGGCAAGGCAGGCCGCCGCCGCCGTGGCGGCCACGCGCCCGCCCACCATGGCGTAATAGATGCCTTCGCCCGAACTTGGCGCCACCACACCGGCCGCGTCGCCCGCGAGCACCACGTCGCGCCCGTTGTCCCACCGATCGAGCGACTTCAGGGGAATCGGCGCGCCCTCGCGCCGGATCGTCGGGCACTCGGCCAGCCCGCTTGCCGCGCGCAGATCGGCGGTCGCCTGCTTGAGGTCCACCCCCTTGACCATCGAGCCCATGCCGATGCTCGCCGACTTGCCATGCGGGAAGACCCAGCCATAGAAATCGGGCGAGATGCGCCCGTCATAGATCACGTCGCAGCGCGCCGGATCATAGGCCCCGACCGCGCCGGGTGCCTCGATGATCTCGTGATAGGCGATGACATAGGGGATGCGGTCGCCCCCCGGCACCTCGGTCCGCGCCACGAGGGACCGCGCGCCATCCGCGCCGATCACCAGCTTGCAGGCCAGCGCCCGCTCCTCGCCGGACAGCTTGTCGCGGTAGATCACGCGCGGCCCCGTCGCGTCGCGCCCGATCCGCAGATAGGTGCCGGTGGCGCGCGCGGCCCCCGCGCCCTCGGCCCGCGCGCGCAGGAACTCGTCGAAATCCGCGCGGTCCACCATCCCGACAAAGCCGTTCTCGATGGGAATGTCCACCTTGCGCCCGGTGGGCGAGATCATCCGCGCGGTGGTGATCTTTGCCACGAGCAGATGATCGGGGATATCGAAATCGGCAATCAGGCGCGGCGGAATGGCACCGCCGCAGGGCTTGATCCGCCCCGCCCGATCAAGAAGCGCCACCTTGTGCCCGGAGCGCGCCAGATCCTCCGCCGCCGTTGCGCCTGACGGCCCGCCCCCCACGATCACCACATCGAACATGATCATTCCCCCGGTACCGGCACCGCGCCGCGCGCGTGCCCATGGTCCACAACCCGCAGCGCCAGCAGCGCCGCAAGCACGAAAAGCCCCGCCTCGGCATAGAAGACCGTGGCAAATCCCGCCGCGTCGCTGCCCAGCACCGCGCGCAGCAGGTCCGCCGCCGCCGCGCCCGTCAGCCCGCCGAAGCCCGCCGCGATCGCCTGCGCCGCGCCCCAGAGGCCCATCCGCGTGCCCTCGCGCGCCGCACGCCCCTGCCCCGCCAGCGCCATCATCGCACCGATCGCCGCGACCGCGAACATCCCGTTGAAAAGGCCGAGCGCCACCACCGCAGGCACCAGCGCCGCCGCCGCGCCCGCCGCGCCGAGAAAGGCGATGATCGAGAGCGCCAGCGCCGAGCCAAGGCAGCCCGCCACCACCCAATGCCGGAGCGAGCCGAGCCGCAGCCCGGTGGCGGCCACCCCCACCATCAGCATCCCCACGAACACGCCGCCGTTCTGCGCCCCCGCAAGCTGCGTCGATTGCCCCGGCGTCATGCCGAAGACAAGGCCGGCATAGGGTTCAAGGATCAGTTCCTGCATGAAATAGGCGGTCATCGACAGGAAGACGAAGATGGTGAAATAGCGCGCCGCAGGCTCGGCCCAGATCTCGGCCAGCCCTTGCCGAAAGCGCATCGGCCGGGCCTCGGGCGCAGGGGCGTCACCCGTGCGCCGCTCGATCCCGGCAATCGCCAGCGCCGTGAGCAGAACCGCAGCCCCCCCCACGATCCCGACGATTTCCAGAAGCAGCGAGGGCGTGTAGGGATCGAGGAAATGGCCCACCGTCGTCGCCGTCACCGCGATTCCCCCGATCATCATCAGCCAGGTGATCGTCGCCGCCGCCGCCCGGCGGCGCGGCGCACACGCACTTGCCAGAAGCGCCAGAAGCGAGGTGCCCGAGGCCCCCGCGCCCAAGCCGATCAGCGCATAGGCCAGCATCGAAAGCGCGAGGCCAGGACCGAACTGCGCCGCCATCAGCACCACGCCCAGCGCCGCAAGCCACGCGCCGCCCGCGAGCACCGCCATCCCGCCCAGGATCCAGCGCGTGCGATGCCCGGACGTGTCCGAGAGAAACCCCCAGTTGGGCCGCGTGATCTGAATCCCGTAATGCAGCCCCACCAGCAGCCCCGGCAGCACCGCGGGCAGCGCCAGTTCCACCACCATCAGCCGGTTGAGCGTCGAGGTGGTAAGCACCACCACCGCGCCGAGGCACATCTGCACCAGACCCATGCGGAAAATCTGCACCCAGCTCAGGCTCATCCCAATCCTCCCAGCCCGCGCAGGGCAAAGGCAGCCACCATCATGCCGCTGACATAGGCCGTGACGCCGGTGCCGTTATACCACGGCGCGCGACCCTTGGGATCGGAGAGCAGAATACGCATGGCCCAGACTTGACCAAGGACAAGCGCGCCAATGGCAGCGGCATGAACCGGCCGGTCCCAGCCCAGCAGGAGCGCGATGACGCCAAGCTGCGGCAGCACCATCACGATGCAGGCCACCCGCGCCGCCCGTTCCGGGCCGAGCGTGACCGGGAGCGAGTTGACCCCCATCACCCGATCGCCCTCCAGCGCCTTGAAATCGTTGAGCGTCATGATGCCATGCGCGCCAAGGGCATAAAGGGCCGCCACCACGACCACCTCCCAGGCGGGCGCGCCCGCCGAAAGCACCGCCGCCCCGGTGAACCAGGGCAGCCCCTCGTAGCACAACCCCACGAGGCCCGGACCCCAGATGCCGGACCGCTTGAGCCGCACCGGCTCGGCGGAATAGGCCCAGGCGGCAAGGACGCCGAACAATGTGGCACCAAAGCCCCAGGGCCCGAGGGCCGCGCCCATCGCCAGCGCCAGCGCACTCATCGCCAGGGCCACCCACAGCCCCCAACGCCCCGGCACCCGGCCGGATGGGATCGGGCGGTCCGGCTCGTTGATCGCGTCCACGTGACGGTCGCACCAGTCGTTCGCCGCCTGGCTCATCCCGCAGACGACCGGCCCCGCAAGAACCATGCCCAACAGCACCAGCCAGGGCGCCGAGGAGATCGGCACGCCAGAGGACAGGGTGCCACACAGATAGGCCCAGATCGGGGGAAACCACGTCACCGGCTTGAGCAACGTCAGAAGCGCGCGCGGCTCGGGATAGCGGCGAGGCGGGTGTAAGCTATCAGCGACACTCATGTGTCAAGTAAACTATACAATGCGACTCGCGGAAAGGCTTTTCTCGGCACCGGCCGCCGCCTATTCGGAACTGTTCAAAAGCCCGTATTTGCGCAGCTTCACGTAAAGGCTCTGCCGCGACAGGCCCAGCATCTCGGCGGCGGCGACGCGGTTGTTGCCGGTCAGCCGCACGGCGGTCTCGATGCACATCTTCTCGACCACGTCCGAGGTGGCCGAGACCAGTTCCTTGAGCGAGGCGGTTCCGACAAGATCCATCACGCTCTTCATCGCCTCGTCGCTCACGCCGACCGCGTCGCCAGTGGCCTCGGCGGGTTCGCGCGCCACGCTCTCGCGGATGATGAAGCCAAAGCCCATATCCGCCCCCCGCTGCCGCAGCCGCGTGGCCGAGATCTCCACCGGGGCGCGGGTGCCCACCACGCTCTGCACCTGTGCGGCATAACGGCGCATCCGGCCGCGCTTCGTTGCGCCCTCCATCAGAAGCTTCAGATCGACGGAGCCGCGCACCAGGAAATCGGCCAGCGATTCGCCCTTGAGATCGCGCAGCTGCGCCGCGTCGGCAAGCACGAGAAACGCCTCGTTGGCGTCGCGGATAAGGCCCTTGCCATCGGTCAGCACGATCGCATCGCCCGCATCGGCATAGAGTGTGGCCAACGCCCCCGCGAATTCCGGCCCCGTGCCGTCGCTGTCGTCCATCGGCGCGATCCGGCACAGCATGTAGAGCGCGCCCGCGGCCCGGAAATATTCCGGCAGCACCTTGATCACCCGCCCGTTGCGCCGCGAAACGCAATCCACGCCCCGCATCTCGTCGGCCACGGCGGCGGCCTGAAGCGCGTCGGCAAACTCGGCCCGCCTGCGCCCCTCGAAGATCTGCGCAAAGGCCGAACCGCGCAGCGTGTCCACCTTGCTGCCCAGAAGCTGCGCGGCGGCGGTGTTGATGTCGCGGATGCGCCCCGGCTCGGGTTCGATCATGACCAGCGGCGTCTCCGACGCCTCGAGCACCACACGATAGAAGGTCTCCGTGCCGCGCAGCAACTGCGCGTCGCGTTCGCGCGCAGCCTGTTCGGCCACAAGCCGTTGCTGCACCTCGGCAAATGGCTGAAGATCACGTCCGAGCAGCAGCAGCGCGCCCTCCGAGCCGACCCGGTGGATCGTGTAGCGCACCGGCGCTTCCCAGTTGGCATTGTCCACATGGTTGATCTCGAGCGGGCGCGGCTCATAGCCTTTGTCGTCCCGCAGAAGCGCGCAGCGCTCCTCGAACTTCTCGCGGCTCTCGCTGCTGAGAAAATCCGCAAAGGCGCGCCCGACCCAGTGATCGAGGCAGCCCAGGGAAGGGCTCTCGGGATTGGTGGAAATGCCCTCGACGATCCCGTCACGGCTGAGCAGAACGGCCATGTCCGCCGCCTGCTCGACCAGCCCGGGTATCTCTTGCACCTCGGGCAGGCGCCCGGCGCGCAATCTCTGGGATGTCTGCTCTATCTTGCTCACCGACTCGACCCATCCCTAACATTTCCGTCTCGGACGAGCGCGCGGTGTCCTGCCTCAGTTCATGCCGTGCGCCGACAGAGGCTCCGATACCGTGGCCAATCCGCACCGTTCGATCGCTTCGCGGACCGACTTGACCGCAAAATCGGCACCCGACGCCTTTTCCACCGGCGCGCGTTCCGACACGATCCTGCCTCCTACGACGATCGGAGGCAACCTGTCCACATGCGACCGCAGGAATTTGACCAAATCCCCGCTGCTTTCAACCGATTTCCACGTCGCAAGCGAAAAGGCAACCATGGCAAAGCGGTTTGCGCGCAACACCTCGGCCAGTTCACGCTCTTCAAGCCCGATGCACAGCCGCACCCAGACGCCATGGCGGCGGAAATTGTCGGCCGCGACGAAGGCCCCCAGCGAATGCTGCTCGAAGGCGGGGATCACCAGCAGGATCGCCTGCCCCAGCGGGATGCTGCGATCTTGCCAGTTGCCATCCCGCGCCACGCCCGCCTTGCGGAACAACGCCTGAAGCCGCGAGGCCGCGAGCGTGACGTCGATGAAACTCGCGCGGTCCGCGATCCACATCTCGCCCAGGTGCTGTGCCGCGGCAGGTACATATTCCTGGTAGATCTCCTCCGAGGAGACTCCGCTGGCCATCAGCGCCGAGATCACCCCGTGATGGCTCGTCTCCGCCTCCGACATCAGCGCCTCGCAGAACCGCTCAACCCATTCGTCACGGTTGCGCGGGCGGTCATTGGTATAGTTCGACGCGACCTTGCGGATTGCCGATTCCACAAGAAACCGTATCGCCTGGTCCTGCGGACCGCGCGCACCGGAATTGCCGTGATGCGTATCGTCGCCCATGAGTCCCTCCCATGGATACGGTGTGTCTGGAGACGGTATCGTGCCCGTCCGGCGGCGTCTGCGAACGCATATCCGACCGTAATTCAGTGTGCGCGCGCTCCGCAATTCTGTCAATCACCGCTGACAGTTGGGGCGGAACACTCCGATCAAGACACTGTTCTCGCTCATCAATAAATGTCACGATGGTCGGTGGCTTGCCACTGGAAACAGGGAAGTAGCGGGGAAATCCCGCCCGCAACCAGGGTCTGACCGGGTGGACGACTCAGATGACACCTCGCCCGGTTTACACCTGTAAATTTTAGTTGACAGTCCGAGCCCCCGCCCCCTAGCATCCTCTCATGCCAGTTGGGATGAAAGGGCGGGAGATGCGGCGCGATGCAGCCCGGGATCTCGGGCGAGACCCGCTTTACACCGCCGAGCAGCGCGCGCGGCGAGACGCAAGCCGGTGGACCCTCGTGCAGGGCCTGCTCGCCCCCGCGCAGTTCCTCGTCTTCCTTGTCTCGCTCGCCCTGGTGCTGCGCTTCCTGCTCAGCGGCGCGGGATACGAGGCGGCGACGCTCTCGATCCTGGTCAAGACCGGCTTTCTCTACCTCATCATGATCACCGGCGCGATCTGGGAAAAGGTCGTGTTCGGGCAATATCTTTTCGCCCCCGCCTTCTTCTGGGAGGACGTGTTCAGCTTTGCCGTGATCGCGCTGCACACGGCCTATGTCTGGGTGCTTTTCAAGGGCGGCCATGGCCCGCAGACCGAGATGGCGATCGCCCTCGCCGCCTATGCCGCCTACGTGATCAACGCGGGCCAGTTCCTGCGCAAGCTGCGCATGGCGCGCCGCGAGATGGAGGGGCTGGCATGACCCGCCACACGCCCCCACCCGTCTCGGGCTGCTCCAATGCCCCGGTGCTGCGGGAACGCGGCCAGCACGAGGTGTTCTGCGGGCTCACGGGAATCATCTGGCTGCACCGCAAGATGCCCGACGCCTTCTTTCTCGTGGTGGGCTCGCGCACCTGCGCGCATCTGCTGCAATCGGCAGCCGGCGTGATGATCTTCGCCGAGCCGCGATTCGGCACCGCCATCCTCGAGGAAAGCGACCTTGCGGGCCTCGCGGACGCACAGGAGGAACTCGAGCGCGAGGTCGCCCGCCTTCTCGCCCGCCGCCCCGACATCCGCCGCCTCTTCCTCGTCGGCTCCTGCCCGTCCGAGGTGATCAAGCTCGACCTCGCCCGCGCCGCCGAGCGGCTCTCGGCGCGCCACGGGCCTTCGGTCAGGGTGCTCAACTTCTCCGGCTCCGGGATCGAGACCACCTTCACCGAGGGCGAGGACGCCTGCCTCGCCGCCATGGTCCCCGCCCTGCCCGAGACGGAGGCGCGCGAGCTCGTGCTCGTCGGCGCGCTGCCTGACGTGGTCGAGGATCAGGCGCTCGCGCTGCTTGACGCCCTGGGCGTGGGCCCGGTCCGCGTGCTGCCCGCGCGCCGCGCGGGCGATGCGCTTGCCATCGGCCCCGACACCGTCTTCGCCCTCACCCAGCCCTTCCTCGGCGCCACCCATGCCGCGCTCACCCGGCGCGGCGCGCGCCACCTCCTCGCGCCCTTCCCCTTCGGCGAGGAGGGCACGACCGCCTGGCTTCAGGCCATCGCGTCCGAATTCGCGGTGCCGAAGGACCGGTTCGAGGCCGTCACCAAAGCCCCACGCGCGCGCGCGCGCGCCGCCGTCGCCCGCGCCGCCGGGACGCTCGAGGGCCGCTCGGTCTTCTTCTTCCCTGACAGCCAGATGGAAATCCCCCTCGCCCGCTTTCTCTCCCGCGAATGCGGCATGACCGCGCTCGAGGTCGGCACGCCCTACCTGCATCGCGCGCTCCTTGCCCCCGATCTGGCCTTCCTGCCCGAGGGGCCCGCCCTCTCCGAGGGCCAGGACGTGGAGCGTCAGCTCGACCGCTGCCGCGCGGCCACGCCCGATCTCACGGTCTGCGGCCTCGGCCTCGCCAACCCGCTCGAGGCCGAGGGGCTGACGACCAAATGGGCCATCGAACTCGTCTTCACGCCCGTTCATTTCTACGAGCAGGCAGGCGATCTCGCCGCGCTCTTCGCGCGCCCGCTGCGCCGCCGCGCTCTCCTCGGCCCGGAGGCGGCGCAATGAAACTCACCCTCTGGACATATGAGGGCCCGCCCCATGTCGGCGCGATGCGCGTGGCCACGGCCATGAAGGGTCTGCACTACGTGCTCCACGCGCCGCAGGGCGACACCTATGCCGATCTGCTCTTCACCATGATCGAGCGGCGCAACCACCGCCCGCCGGTGACCTACACCACCTTCCAGGCGCGTGACCTCGGGGCCGATACCGCCAACCTCTTCAGGACCGCGGCCCGCGCCGCCTATGACCGGTTCCAGCCGCAAGCGATGATCGTCGGGGCCTCCTGCACCGCCGAGCTCATTCAGGACGATCCCGGCGGCATGGCCGAACAGATGGGCCTGCCCTGCCCGGTGATCGCGCTGGAACTGCCGAGCTACCAGCGCAAGGAGAATTTCGGCGCGGACGAGACCTTCTACCAGATCACCCGCGCGCTGGCAAAGCCGGTCGAGAAGACCGCGCATGTCACCGCCAACCTGATCGGCGCCACGGCGCTCGGCTTTCGCCACCGCGACGACATCACAGAGGTGACGGCGCTGCTGGAAGACATGGGAATCTCGGTCAATGTCTGCGCCCCATTCGGGGCCACGCCCGCCGATATCGCCCGGCTCGGCGCCGCGCATCTCAACGTGCTGATGTATCCCGAGACGGGCGAGGCCGCCTGCCGCTGGATGGCGCGCGAGCTCAAGGTGCCGCACACCACCACCGTGCCCATCGGCACCCACGCCACCCGCGATTTCGTGGCCGAGGTGGCCGCGCTCGCCGGTGTCGCGCCCCGGCTGGACGAGAGCCGCCTGCGCCAGCCCTGGTATGCCGCGAGCGTCGATTCGACCTATCTCACCGGCAAGCGCGTCTTTCTCTTCGGCGACGGCACCCATGTCGCGGCGGCCGCCCGCATCGCCCGAGACGAGATCGGCTTCGAGGTGGCGGGACTGGGCTGCTACAACCGCGAGATGGCCCGCCCGATCCGGGCGCTTGCCAGGGAATATGGCGTCGAGGCGCTGATCACCGACGACTATCTCGAGGTCGAGGCCGCCATCGCCGCGCTCGCCCCCGAGATGATCCTCGGCACGCAGATGGAGCGGATGATCGGCAAGCGGCTCGGCATCCCCTGCGCGGTCATCTCGGCCCCCGTCCATGTGCAGGATTTCCCGGCCCGCTACTCGCCCCAGATGGGGATCGAGGGCGCGAATGTCATCTTCGACACCTGGGTGCACCCGCTGGTCATGGGGCTGGAGGAGCACCTCCTGCACATGTTCCGTGACGATCCCGAGTTCCATGACGAGGCGGGCGCGAGCCATCACGGCGCGCAACACGCCGCGCCCGTCGCCGAGACGAGGCCGCCGGAAACGGCTGACAAGACGGCACCGGGCGCGGTGATCTGGCACGCCGCCGCCGAGTGCGAGCTGAAGAAGATCCCCTTCTTCGTGCGCGGCAAGGCGCGGCGCAACACCGAAAGCTACGCCGCCCTGCGCGGCCTGACCGAGATCGACATCGACACGCTCTACGAGGCCAAGGCCCATTATGCACGTTGACCGCAACATACCGGCCATCCGGCCCTATCGCGTGGTGATCCTCACGCTGGACAGCCACGCCGCCGGTCCCTGCGCCACCGCCGCCGGACGGCTCGCGCGGGACTATCCCGGCCTCGACCTCTCGGTTCATGCCGCCGCCGAATGGGGTGCCTGCCCCGAGGCGCTCGGTGCCGCGCGCGCGGCCATCGCGGGGGCCGATATCGTGCTGGCGAACCTGCTCTTTCTGGAAGAGCACATCTCGGCCATCCTGCCCGATCTCCAGGCCCGGCGCGCGCAGTGCGACGCGATGATCGGCATCATCGCCGATGCGCAGATCGTGCGGCTGACGCGGATGGGCACGCTCGACATGGCGCGCCCAGACAGCGCGCTCGGGCGGCTGATGAAGAAGCTGCGCGGCGCGGGCAAGAGCGGCACCGACGACGGCGCGCGCAAGATGAAGATGCTGCGCCGCCTGCCGCGCATCCTGCGGCTCATCCCCGGCAAGGCCCAGGACCTGCGCGCCTGGTTCCTGACCATGCAATACTGGCTCGGGGCCTCGGACGACAACATCGAGGCGATGGTGCGCTTTCTCATCGGGCGCTATTGCCGGTTCGAGGCCTGGCGCGGCGGGCGCGCCCCGGCTCCGCTCGACTATCCCGATTGCGGGCTCTACCACCCCGATCTCGCCGCGCGCATCACCGAGGACGCGGCAGACCTGCCACAGCCCGAGGGCGCAGCCGGAACGGTCGGCCTCTTGATGATGCGCAGCTACGTGCTCTCGGGCGACACCGCGCATTACGACGCGGTGATCCGCGCGCTTCAGGCGCGGGGGCTGCGGGTGCTGCCCGCTTTCGCCGGAGGGCTCGACGGGCGCCCCGCGATCAATGCCTTCTTCCGGGACGAGACCGGGCCGAAGATCGACACGCTCCTGTCGCTCACCGGCTTCAGCCTCGTGGGCGGGCCCGCCTACAACGACAATGCCGCGGCGCTCGAAGTGCTCGGCGCGCTCGACATCCCCTACATCGCCGCCCATCCGCTGGAGTTCCAGACACTCGGTCAATGGGCGGGCGCACCACAGGGGCTGGGCCCGATCGAGACCACCATGCTCATCGCCCTGCCCGAGCTGGACGGCGCGACCAACCCCACCGTCTTCGGCGGCCGCCACGGGCCCGGGGGCTGCGCGGGCTGCCCGCGCGGCTGCGGGATCGAGAGCCACGCGCCCGGCGCGGAAAAGCGCATGGCGCCCTGCCCCGAGCGCATCGAGCGGCTGGCGGGCCGCGTGGCGCGGCAGGTGGCGCTGCGGCGCGGGCGCGCGGCCGAGCGGCGGGTGGGCATCGTGCTCTTCGGCTTTCCGCCCAATGCCGGGGCCGCCGGAACGGCCGCCTGGCTCGACGTGTTCCGCTCGCTCTTCAACACGCTGCACGCCATGGCCGCGCGCGGCTATGACATGGACCCGCCCGCCACGGTGGAGGATCTGCGCCGCGCCGTGCTCGAAGGCTCCGCGCGCCAATACGGGCAGGAGGCCAATGTCGCCGCCCATATCAGCGCCGGGGAGATGGTGGCGAACACCCCTTGGCTTTCGGAGATCGAGGCGCAATGGGGCGCGGCCCCGGGGCGCGTGCAATCGGACGGGCGCGGCGTCTATATCCTGGGCGCGCGGTTCGGCAAGGTCTTCGTGGGGCTGCAGCCGGCCTTCGGCTACGAGGGCGATCCGATGCGCCTGCTCTTCGAGCGCGGCTTTGCCCCCACCCATGCCTTCGCCCAGTTCTACCTCTGGCTGCGCAACAGCTTCCGCGCCGATGTGCTGCTGCATTTCGGAATGCACGGCGCGCTCGAATTCATGCCCGGCAAGCAGGCGGGGCCGGGCGCTGCCTGCTGGCCCGACCGGCTCATCGGCGACCTGCCCAATGTCTATCTCTACGCCGCCAACAATCCCGCCGAGGCGAGCCTGGCCAAGCGCCGCTCGGGGGCGGTGACGGTCACGCATCTGACGCCGCCGCTCGCCTCGGCCGGGCTCTACCGCGGCCTCGCCGATCTGCGCGACAGCCTCAGCCGCTGGCGCGCCGCGCCGCCCGATGCGCCCGAACGCGCCGAGATCGCCACCCTCATCGCCGAACAGGCGGCGGCGGTCGATCTCGACGGGCGCGACCCCGAGACGCTCTGGCGCACGCTGCTCGACACCGAGGAGGCGCTCATCCCCGAGGGGCTGCACGTGGTCGGCGCGCCGATGACCCCCGAGGCGCGCGCCGGTCTGCTCGCGCTGATGGAGGGCGCCGACGACGCGGCCCGCGCCCGCGCCGACCGGCTCCTGTCGGAGGATCACGAGACGCCCGCGCTTCTGCGCGCGCTCGACGGGCGGTTCACCGCGCCGGTGCCGGGGGGCGACCTGATCCGCTCGCCCGCGATCCTGCCCACCGGGCGCAACATCCATGCCTTCGATCCCTTCCGCATGCCCAGCGCCTATGCCTGCCGCGCGGGCGCCGAGCAGGCCGCGCTTCTGCTCGCCACACACGCGCGCACGCCGCGCACGGTGGCGCTGGTGCTCTGGGGGTCGGACAACATCAAGTCCGACGGCGCGCCCATCGCGCAGGCGCTCGCGCTGATGGGGGCGCGGCCGCGCTTCGACAGTTTCGGGCGGCTCTGCGGGGCGGACCTCATTCCGCTTGCAGAGCTCGACCGCCCGCGCATCGACGTGCTGATGACGCTTTCGGGCATCTTCCGTGACCTCCTGCCCCTGCAGACCCGCCTTCTGGCCGAGGCCGCGCTCAGGGCCGCCATGGCCGAGGAACCCGAGGAGCAGAACTTCATCCGCGCCCATGCGCTGGCCTATGCCGCGCGGATCGGCTGCGACATGGAAACGGCGGCGCTGCGCGTCTTCTCCAATGCCGAGGGCACCTACGGCGCCAATGTCAACCAGCTTGTCGACAGCTCCGCCTTCGGCGACGAGGACGAACTGGCCGACGCCTACGAGGCGCGCAAGAGCTTCGCCTATGGCGTCGATGGCGCGGCCGTTCAGAACACCGCGCTCCTGCAGGAGGCGCTGCGCGACGTGGACCTCGCCTATCAGAACCTCGAATCGGTCGAGCTGGGCGTGACCACGGTGGACCATTATTTCGACACGCTGGGCGGGATTTCCCGCGCCGTGCGCCGCGCCCGCGGCGGGCAGGAAGCGGCGATCTACATCTCCGACACGACGCGCGGCACCGGCAAGGTGCGCACGCTGGCCGAGCAGGTCTCGCTCGAGACGCGCGCGCGCCAGCTCAACCCGAAATTCCACGAGGCGCTCCTGAAACACGGCGCCGAGGGCGTGCGCCAGATCGAGAGCACGCTGACCAACACGCTCGGCTGGTCGGCCACCACCGGACAGGTTGAACCCTGGGTCTATCAGCGCATGTCCGAGACCTTCATGCTCGACGAGGAGATGCGCGCGCGGCTGGCCGCGCTCAACCCGGCGGCCTCGTCGCGGATGGCCAACCGGCTGATCGAGGCGCACGAGCGCGCCTACTGGAGCCCAGACGAGGCCACGCTCACCGCGCTGCGCGCGGCGGCCGATGCGCTCGAGGACCGGATGGAAGGGGTGGCGGCGGAATGACACGGCAAGGCCGACATAAGCCGCGCCCGGGCGACGGACCCACCGCCCAGACAGGGAAGAGACACTCATGAGCCCACTGGACATCAAGCAGCCCCCCTCCGCGCGGGCCAACATGCGCGAGGCCGCCGGTCTCGAGGCCCGCCGCAAGGTTTCCGCACCTCCGGCGCTCAAGGGACAGGATGGCGAGGGATCGGTGCAGGTGCATCTGGACCCCGAGACGCAGATCGAGGGGGCCAAGGTGTTCTCGGTCTATGGCAAGGGCGGGATCGGCAAATCCACCACCTCGTCCAATCTCTCGGCGGCCTTTGCCAAGATGGGCAAGCGCGTTCTTCAGATCGGCTGCGATCCCAAGCATGACAGCACCTTCACCCTCACGGGCAAGCTGCAACCCACGGTGATCGACATTCTCAAGGAGGTCGATTTCCACGCCGAGGAACTGCGCCCCGAGGATTTCGTCACCATCGGCTGGGGCGGCGTGCATTGCGTCGAGGCGGGCGGGCCGCCCGCCGGCACCGGCTGCGGCGGCTATGTGGTGGGCCAGACCGTGAAGCTTCTGAAGCAGCATCACATGCTGGAAGAAACCGACGTGGTGATCTTCGACGTGCTCGGCGACGTGGTCTGCGGCGGCTTTGCGGCGCCACTGCAACATGCCGACCGCGCCGTGATCGTCACCGCCAACGATTTCGATTCGATCTACGCCATGAACCGGATCATCGCCGCGGTTCAGGCGAAATCGGCCAATTACAAGGTCCGCCTCGCGGGCTGCGTGGCCAACCGCTCGCGCGAGACGAACGAGGTCGATCGCTACTGCCGCGAGGTGGGCTTCAACCGCATCGCGCACATGCCCGATTTCGACGCGATCCGCCGCTCGCGCCTCAAGAAGAAGACGCTCTTCGAGATGCCCGACGAGGAGGACATCATCGTCGCGCGCGCCGAATACATCCGCCTCGCCGAGACGCTCTGGCGCGGCACCGAGCCGCTGGCACCCGCGCCGATGGAAGACCGCGAGATCTTCGAGTTGCTGGGGTTCGACTGATGAGCTACGAGGCCACCCGCGACCGGGTCGAGACCTATTTCGACCGCACCGCCACCCAGGTCTGGGCGCGGCTGACCTCGGACGCGCCGGTGAGCCGGATAAGGCAGACCGTGCGCGAGGGGCGCGACGCCATGCGCGCGCTCATGCTGGCGCGGCTGCCCGCCGATCTCTCGGGCGCGCGCGTGCTCGACGCAGGCTGCGGCGCGGGGCAGATGACGGCGGAACTGGCGGCGCGCGGGGCCGAGGTGCTCGCCTGCGACATCTCTCCGGCGCTTGTCCGGATCGCGCAGAAACGCCTGCCTGATCCACAGAAACCGCGCGTCACCTTTCATGCCGGCGACATGCTCGATCCCGCGCTCGGGCGCTTCGATTTCACCGTGGCGATGGACAGCCTGATCTATTACGCCGGGACCGATCTCGCCCGCGCGCTCGACGGGCTCGCCGCGCGCAGCGCAGGCGGCGTGGTCTTTACCGTCGCGCCGCGCACCGTGCTGCTGATGGCGATGTGGCGCGCGGGTCGGCTCTTCCCCCGCGCCGACCGCTCGCCCACCATGGTGCCCCATTCCGCCGCCGGGCTTGCACAGGCGCTCAGGCGCACGGGCTGCGACGCGCGGCTCACGCCGCTCGGCCGGGTGGCGCGCGGCTTCTACATTTCCGAGGCGATGGAGGTGCGGCGATGATCGGCCCGGCCTGGAGGCGCGTCAACGCGCGGCTCATGACCTTCACCACCCGCGTTCTGCCCTTCGCCGACGCGGCAAGCGAGGGGCTGCCGCTCGGCCAGCTCCTGCGGCTGTCGCTCTTCCAGGTCTCCGTGGGCATGGCGACGGTGATGCTTCTGGGCACGCTCAACCGCGTCATGATCGTGGAGCTCTCTGTGCCCGCCCTCGTGGTCGCGGCGATGATCGCGCTGCCTGTGCTGATCGCGCCCTTCCGCGCGCTTCTGGGGTTCCGGTCGGACACCTATCGCAGCGCGCTCGGCTGGAAACGCATCCCCTATCTCTGGTTCGGCTCGCTCTGGCAGATGGGCGGGCTGGCCGTGATGCCGTTCTCCTTACTGGTGCTCTCCGGGCAACAGGCCGTTGGCCCTGCCTGGGCGGGCGAGGTTCTGGCCGCGCTTGCCTTCCTGATAACCGGGCTCGGGCTGCACATGACCCAGACCGCCGGGCTGGCTCTGGCCTCCGACCGCGCCACGGATGAAACACGGCCCCGCGTCGTTGCCCTTCTCTACGTGATGTTCCTTCTGGGCATGGCGCTCTCGGCCATCGTGATCGGCTGGCTTCTGCGCGATTTCGCGCCCTTCACGCTGGTGCGCGTGGTGCAGGGCGCGGCCTCGGTGGGGATCATCCTCAACCTCATCGCGCTGTGGAAACAGGAAAAGCTCAGCCCGATGAGCCGCGCGGAGCGGGAAGCCCCGCGCCCGCGCTTCCGCGACGCCTGGGCAGACCTCACGGCGGGCGGCACGGCGGGGCGGCTTCTGGCGGTGGTGTTCCTGGGCACCATGGCCTTCAACATGCAGGACGTGCTTCTGGAACCTTACGGCGGCGAGGTTCTGGGCCTTTCGGTCTCGGTCACCACGCTTCTGACGGCGATCTGGGCCATCGGCGCGCTGGCGGGCTTCGCGCTGGCGGGGCGCGCGCTGCTCAGGGGGGGCAACACCTACCGGATGGCCGGCAACGGGCTGCTCGTGGGGCTCGTGGCCTTTGCCACGGTGATCTTCGCCGCGCCGATGCAGGCACCCGCGCTCTTCTACACCGGCGCGGCACTGATCGGCCTCGGCGCGGGGCTCTTCGCCGTCTCGACACTCACGGCCGCGATGACGCTCGCGGGCGGGGTGGCGGGCAACGGGCTGGCGCTCGGGACCTGGGGGGCGGCGCAGGCGACGGCGGCGGGGCTTGCCATCGCCATCGGCGGCGGCCTGCGCGATCTGGTCAACCACCTGGCGCTCGCCGGCACCTGGGGCGAGGCGCTCGCCACGCCGGCCACCGGCTATTCCACCGTCTATCACCTTGAGATCGCGTTGATCTTCGTCACGCTTGTCGTTCTCGGGCCGCTGGTGCGCCACGGGGTCCGGGGCGGCAGCACCACCCCGGGGAGCCCCCGCTTGGGGCTTGCGGATTTCCCCACATGAGACCTTCCTCTCGAAAGGAGCAGGACCAATGACCGCAACATTCTTTGGCGAATTCGACCTGGCAAGCCTGTCGCTGTGGCTCTTCTGGGGCTTCTTCGCGCTGCTGATCTTCTACATCCAGCGCGAGAACATGCGCGAGGGCTACCCGCTCGAGGATGATGACGGCAATCCCTCGGCCAACCAGGGCCTGTTTCCGCTGCCCGACGACAAGACGTTCCGGCTGCCCCACGGGCGCGGCGAGGTAACGGTGCCCTCGGGCCAGAACCCCGATCGCAAGGACCTCGCGCTGCGCAAGACCGCCCATGGCAACGGCTTTCCGTTCGAGCCCACGGGCGATCCGATGGCCGACGGCGTCGGCCCCGCCTCCTGGGCACCGCGCCGCGACATCCCCGAGCTTGACGGCCACGGCCACCCCAAGATCGTGCCGATGTCGGCCACCGATCATTTCCACGTCTCCGCCGGGCGGGACCCGCGCGGAATGCCCGTGGTGGCGGGCGACGGCGCGGTTGTCGGCACCGTCTCGGACATGTGGATCGACGAGCCCGAGCAGCTTGTGCGCTACCTCGAGATCGAGCTCGACGCCGCGCATGGCGGCGGCAAGCGGCTGGTGCCGATGACCTTCGCGCGCATCTGGGGCGGCAAGGTCAAGGTGCGCTCGATCTTCGGGCGTCACTTCGCGGGCGTGCCGCAGCACGCCTCGCCCCGGCAGGTGACGCTGCTCGAGGAGGACAAGATCGCGGCCTATTACGGCGGCGGCACGCTCTACGCGAGCGAGGCGCGGCTCGAGCCGCAACTGGGATGAGGACAGGACGATGAGCCACGACGATTTCGCAACCGAGCCGGTCCGCGGCCTGCCAGAGACCCCGCCCGAGGGCGAGCGCATCCTCTGGCAGGGCCGCCCCCACTGGTGGTGGCTGAGCTGGGAGTCGCTCAGCCTTCCTTACGTCGCGGGCTATTTCGTGCTGCTCGCGGGCTGGCGGTTCGTGACGCTGATCGACCGGATGCCGCTCGGGCAGGCGCTCTCCTATTCCTCGCCCTTCCTCGTGATGGGCGCGGTGGTCCTCGCGCTTCTGCTGGCCGTGGGGGCCGTGCAGGCGCGCGCCACCGTCTACACGATCACCAACCGGCGCGTGGCGATGCGCATCGGCGCGGCGCTCACCGTCACGCTCAACCTGCCCTTCACCCGGATCGCGCGCGCCGATTTCCGTCGCGGGCGCGCCGGGACGGGCACAATCTCGCTCGATCTTCCGGGCGACACGCGGCTGAGCTACCTCGTCTGCTGGCCGCATGTGCGCCCCTGGGTGATGCACCGCACGCAGCCCGCGCTGCGCGCCATCCCCGAGGCCGAGCATGTCGCGCAGATCCTCGCCGAGGCCGCCGAGGCGCGCGTCTCCACCCCGCAGATCGCCCGTCGGCCCGCAGCCCGGCCCATCGCCGCCGAATAGGAGACTGACCGATGACCGACACCGCCTCCCCCCGCTACAAGGCCCCGCCAGACCGGGAACTCGTGCCGCGCGCCATGGTGCGCGCGATGGCGGCGCTGGTCTTCTCGGTGCTGGCGCTGGTGAGCCTCTACGTCCATGCCGGCCTCCCCCTCGTCGCCACCCCGCCCGAAGCCCCCGTGATCCTCGAACGCACGGTATTCCTCAAGGGCGAGATGAGCGGCGCCGCCACCGTGCTCGGCGCCGACGGCACGCTGATCGGCCGCCTGCCGCCGGACAAGGGCGGTTTCATCGCGGGCGTCGGCCGCGTGCTCGACCGCGAGCGCACCAAGCACGGGGTGCCGCTCAACGGCCCCGTCACCATCATCGGCCGCGCCGACGGGCGCGTCTCGATCCACGACCGCTCGACCGGCTGGGGCGCGGACCTCATGGGCTTCGGGCAGGACAATGCCCGCGCCTTCGTCCGGCTTCTCGCGCAATGAAAGGATGACCGACATGGGACTTCTGACCAGAGAGATCGAACGCGCCCCCTGCACCGTCGAGGTAAGCCATTGCTTCGACAGCCTGCACGCGCATGTGCGCTTCGACAACGGCGCGGTGATCCACCCCGGCGACGAGGTGAAGGTCCACGGCCCCGAGATCATGGCCCCCTATGGCGAGGTGGTGCGCGAGACGCGCGAGGCCACGATCGTCCGGGCGAGCAGGCTCGAACGCCTCTGGACCCGGCTCACCGGCGATTTCGAGGTGATGGAACTGTGCGAATTCTCGTTCTCCGAGGAGGTGACGCTATGAACATGGCCCTGAAACATACCGCCGACGCGACCACGGTCGAGGAAGGTCTCGCCATCCAGGAAGAGCAGGCCAGGTTCGACAGCAAGGCCGCGACCGAGGTGGCGATGCAGAACACGCTTCTGACGCCGCGCTTCTACACCACCGATTTCGACGAGCTCGACGCCATCGACGTGACCCCGGTGCGCGCCGACTGGGACGCGCTCATCGCGCGTATGGAGGCCGACCCGAACAAGGGCCACTTCAAGAAGAACGCCGACTGGGACGCGGTTGACTGGGACGGGATGGAGCCACAGCTGCGCAAGGAATTCATCGACTTCCTGATTTCCTCCTGCACCGCCGAGTTCTCGGGCTGCGTGCTCTACAAGGAGATGAAGCGGCGCGGCGCGAACCGCGACATCACCCAGCTCTTCCAGCTCATGGCCCGCGACGAGGCCCGCCACGCGGGTTTCATCAACGACGCGCTGCGCGAGGCGGGCGTGGCGGTCAATCTGGGCTTCCTGACCCAGAAGAAGAAATACACCTATTTCCGGCCCAAGTTCATCTACTACGCCACCTATCTGAGCGAGAAGATCGGCTATGCCCGCTACATCACCATCTTCCGCCACCTCGAGGCGCATCCCGAACACCGCTTCCACCCGATCTTCAAATGGTTCCGCGAATGGTGCAATGACGAGTTCAGCCATGGCGAGGCCTTCGCGCTGCTGATGAAGACCGATCCGAAACTGACCTCGGGCATCAATGTCTGGTGGATCAAGTTCTTCCTCACCGCCGTCTATGCCACCATGCATGTGCGCGACCACCAGCGCCCCGCCTTTCACGCGGCGCTCGGGGTCGATCCGGACTGGTACGGGCACGAGGTCTTCACCAAGACGAGCCAGATCTCGAAACAGATCTTTCCGATCACCCTCGATATCGACCACCGGCGCTGGCATCGCGGCCTGAAGCGGCTGCAAGCGGCCAATGCCGATCTGGCGCAGGCGCGGGCGGGCAAGGGCCTCGGCGCCCGGCTGCGCGGCCTCGGCGCGCAGGCCCGCGCGGCGGCGGCCTTTGTCGATCTGTTGACCATCCCGGCGAAACGGCACGCCGTGCCTGCCAGCACGCGGCTGGAGCCCGCCTACTGAATCCCCGTGGGGGGCCAGCCCCCCACACCCCCCGGAGTATTTCCGGAACGATGAAGGAGACAGGATTGCACAGCCCCTGGATCGCAGCCCTCGCGGCGCTCTTTCTGTGGTGGTTCTCCACCGGCGCGATCCTTCTCGTGGTGCGCCTGATGGAACGCCGGGGCGAGGCGGCGCGCCGCATGGCGGTGCTGGCCGCGCTGCCGGTCATGGGCCTTGGCATCCGGGGTTACGAGGCGACGCTGGGGGTTTCGGGCGTGGGCGCGGCCTATGGCGCGTTCCTGTCGGCGCTGGCGATCTGGGGCTGGATCGAGCTGGCCTTTCTCCTGGGCGTGATCACCGGCCCCAACGCGCGCCCCTGCCCCGATCACGTCCCGGAATGGGAGCGGTTCCTGCGCGCCTGGGGCACGCTGGCCTTTCACGAGATGCTGCTCGTCGCAGTGCTGGCACTGATGTGGGCCACCGGCACCGGGGCGGTGAACGGCACCGGGCTCTGGACCTTCACCATGCTCTACGCCGCCCGCGTCTCGGCCAAGCTCAACCTCTATGCGGGCGTGCCGCGCATCAACGTGGAGTTCATCCCCGGCCACCTGCGTCACATGGCCAGCCATTTCCGGCTCAAGCGCCCCGGCTGGGTCTTTGCCCTTGCCGTCACGGCCCTGACCTTCGCGCTCGCCTGCTGGATCGAGCGCGCGATCGCCGCCCCGACGCCCGGCGCGCTGGTGGGGCATGCCCTTCTGGCCGCGATCACGGCGCTGGCGCTTCTCGAACACTGGCTGATGGTGCTGCCATTGCCCGATGCGAAACTCTGGCGCTGGATGCTGCCCGCGCCCAAACAGGACAAGGGACCGGAGGGACATCATGGATTTTGACGCGCTCTTTGCCGCGCAGCTCGACGCGCTCAAGGCCGACGGCAATTACCGCATCTTCGCCGAGCTGGAGCGCCGCTGCGGCGATTTCCCCCGCGCCCGCAGCCACGATGCCGGCGCCCCGGACGAGGTCACGGTCTGGTGCTCCAACGACTATCTCGGCATGGGCCAGCACCCCGACGTGCGCGCGGCGATGAAGGACGCGGTGGACCGCTGCGGCACCGGCGCGGGCGGCACGCGCAACATCTCGGGCACCGCCCATGACCATGTCGTGCTCGAGCGCGAGCTGGCCGACCTGCACAGCAAGGAGGCGGCGCTGCTCTTCACCTCGGGCTATGTCTCGAACTGGGCCGCGCTCTCGACCCTGGGCAGCCGCCTGCCGGGCGCGGTGATCCTGTCGGACGCGCTCAACCATGCCAGCATGATCGAGGGCATCCGCCATTCCCGCGCGCAGAAGGTGATCTGGAAGCACAACGACCCCGCCGACCTCGACCGCAAGCTGGCCGCGCTGCCCGCGAACCTGCCCAGGATCGTGGCCTTTGAATCGGTCTATTCCATGGATGGCGACATCTGCCCGATGGACGAGATCGTCGAGGTGGCCGAGCGCCACGGCGCGATGACCTATCTCGACGAGGTGCATGCCGTGGGGCTCTACGGGCCGCGCGGCGGCGGCGTGTCGGAGGCGCGTGGCCTTGCCCACCGGATCACCCTGATCGAGGGCACGCTGGGCAAGGCATTCGGCTGCATGGGCGGCTATATCGCGGGCTCGGCGGCGCTCTGCGACTTCGTCCGCAGCTTCGCCTCGGGCTTCATCTTCACCACCGCCCTGCCCCCCGCCGTCGCCGCCGCCGCCACCGCGAGCATCCGCCACCTCAAGCAGTCCGACACCGAGCGCCAGACGCAACGCGCCCGCGTGGCTTACCTGCGCGCGCGGCTCGACGCGGCGGGCATCCCGCACCTGCCGAACCCGAGCCACATCATTCCGGTCATGATCAAGGACCCGGTCAAATGCCGCATGATCGCCGACATCCTCATGCGGGACTGGGGCATCTACGTGCAGCCCATCAACTATCCCACCGTGCCCAAGGGCACCGAGCGGCTGCGCTTCACGCCGGGGCCGCTGCACGGCGAGGCCGATATCGACCGGCTGGTGCGCGCGCTCGGCACGCTCTGGCGGCAATGCGCGCTGGCGCATGCGGTGGCCTGAGGAAGGGGTTGAGGGAAAGTGCAGGCTTCTGTTGCCAGGTGCCTGCGAACCCCGCCTTGCCTTGCTAGAGGCAAGGGCTTGAAGGTTTCGGTTTGGTTACCGCTTACGCGGCAACGGCCACCGGAGCACGATTGTCGTTGGCAATTATGCTTTGTGAACCGATAACGGTGGTATCTCACCGGGACAAGGCCACTCCTTTACACGTTCGTCGATCCTGTTTCGGCCCCATGATCCCCAACGACAGGATTTTGGTGGAGCCGCCGGGTACCGCCCCCGGGTCCGATCCGCTTATTCCGAGCGCGTTTATGCCCATAGCCCCCGTTGCCGGGAACAGTTCGAATATAGGGGCATCGCGCCCGCTTGGCTAGGGGTCAGCGCGGCGAAATCCGCAGCCAGATCCCGTCGCGCCCGCGCACCGTCAGATGCGCCACCGGCATCGCCGGGCGCTCGGCCACCGCCTCGAAGCGCCAGGCGCGCACCAGCATGGCCAGCAGGAGCGGCCCCTCGATCATGGCAAAGCCGGCCCCGGTGCAGACGCGCGGCCCCGCCGAGAAGGGGATATAGGCCGCGCGCAGGCAGGCCCGGCCGTTCGCGGTGTCAAAGCGCGCCGGGTCGAACGCATCGGGCCGCTCCCAGAACCGCTCGTGCCGGTGCAGGTGCCAGGGGCTGAGCACCACCTGCGCACCCCGCGCCACCGCCCGCCCGCGAAACCGCTCCGCCCGCGCCGCCTCGCGCACCATCATCGGCACCGGCGGATAAAGGCGCAGCGTCTCGCGGAACACGTCGCGCGCCACGCGCAGCCGTCCCATGTCGCCGAATCCGGGCGCACCCTCGCCCATGACCTGCGCCGCCTCTTCGGCCACCTTCTCCTGCCAGCCGGGATAAAGCGCCAGCAGATAGAGCGCCCAGGCCAGCGCCGAGGCGCTCGTCTCGTGCCCGGCCAGGAAGAAGATCGCCACCTGATCGACCATCTCGGGCGTGGTGAACCTCTCGCCCGTCTCGGGATCGGCGGTGGTCATGATCTTGGTGGCCAGATCGTCGGGTGCCGTGCCCGCCGCGATCGAAGCCATCCGCTGCGCCGTCAACCCCTCGATCAGCGCGCGGATGCGCCGCGCCGTGGCCCGCGTCTCGCGCCGGTGAAACCGCGGGAACCAGCGCGGCAACGGGACAAAGGCCGCAAGGTTGAGCACCGGCTGCGTGCGCTGATGCGCCTTGAACTCGGCAAAGACCCGCGCCGCCGTCTCGTTCTCGATCGGGATGGAAAAGAGCGTGCGGAAGATAACGTCCGCCGCCGCGTGGCTCGTTTCTGCCTCGATCTCCACGGGCGCGCCATCTGCATGCGCCGCCAGCCGCGCCACCGCCCCCTGCCCCGCCGCCACCATCGCCGGGAAGATGTCGCGCAGCCGCCCGCCCTCGAAAGCCGGGTCGATGATCCGCCGCTGCCGCTTCCAGGTCTCGCCATTGGTGACAAAGACCGACTGCCCCAGAAGCGGCCGCAGCCCCTCGCTCACCCGGCCGGATTTGGGGAAATCCTCGGGCCGCTCCCGCAGCACCAGATCGACCAGTTCGGGATCGTTGCACAGGTAGGAGCGGAAGAACGGCGTGCGAAACTCGGCCATCCACGCCCGGTAGAGCCGCGCGGGCTGCGCCGAGAGGATATCGGCCCGGAAAAGCCGCAGGTAGCGCCAGAGCGAGACGCGCTCGGCCCGCGCTTGCGGCTTGGGCGGGATCATGGCGCGGTGCTCCGGTAGCCCGAGGTGGCCCGCTCGATCCGCGCGGGCGAGGGCGCGCGCCCCGCGAAGCGCGCGGCCAGCGTGCGCGGCCCCGCCGTGATCGCGAAATAATCGTAATCGCCCGGCCGGTCGAAGGCGCAGAGATACTGGAAATGCAGCCGGAAGAAGCGCCAGCGCAACGCCCGCCAGCGCTCCTCGCTCAGCGTCTGCGTGAAGGCGGCCGAGATCACCAGCGGCCAGCGTTTGCCCTCGGGTGCCACGCCCGAGACCGCCACCGGATCGCAAAGGGCGAAGGCGCAGCCGTCCCCCGGCGCCGTCACGTCGAGCCAGAAGAGCTCGTCCCGCATGCTCAGATAGGCCAGATCGGCGCGCAGCCGCCAGGCGCGCGGCAGGAAGGACACCATCGGCACCACTTGCCCGAGGCTCAGCAGCGATAGCTGCGGGCCGCTCTCGGGCACCCGCCCCGCGCGGATCAGGTCGGCCAGCACCGACACCGCCAGATGCGCGCCCGAGGAATGGCCCACCACCAGCACCTCGTCGCTCCCGCCCGAGAGCGCCTTGGCCACCGCGTCGGCGAACACGGCCAGCCGCGCCTCGAGCTCGGGCGGATTGGCCCCCAGCCAGCGCGCCGAGAACGCATAGTCATGCATCAGATACCAAGCGAAGAACCGGCCATCCATGCGCCGGAACCCCTCGAGCACCGGCGGCACCGCCAGGAGCCCGCCCCAGGCCGCCCAGGGCTGCCAGAGCGCCAGCGCCCGCCCCAGCCCCCAGGCCACGAGCAGCGCCACCCCGAGCTGCGCCAGAAGGAACCCCACCGGGTAAAGCGCCGCGATCACCGGCCCCTTCCTGAGCCGCATCAGCCGGAACAGCGCGCCCGTCAAAATATAGGCCGCCGCCGTGCGCAGGAGCTGCCCATAGGTGGCAAGGATCCCCTGCGCCATGCTGGCCTTGACGATATCGGACCACACGAGCACCTCGACGCGGGCCTCCACGGCCTCGCCCTCGATCCGCGCCGCCACCTCCCAGCCGAACCGCGCCCCGCCATGCAGCGGCGCAAGCGCGATCTCGTGGCCGGAGACCGCCGCCTGCGCCGCCGCCTCGCGCCGGTAAAGCTCGCGGTAGCGGCGCGGCGGGATGGGGTCATAGCCGGGGATGTAGAAGACATGGCGGCGGCGCACCCGCGCCCTGTCCTGCCCCGCCTCTGCCGTCGCTGCCTGCACGCGCACCCTCCGCCGCCCGGTCGTCCCGCTCTCCCTTACCTGCAAAATCGGCCACCGATAAGGCCCTCGCGCGACGGCCTCTTGACGCGCGCCGGGCATCTTTCCACTCTGCCCCGACATCCCGGACCCGAGGCCCCATGCGCACGCATCTTTCCGACACCGTCTCGCTCCTGCGCGACCTGATCGCCTTTCCGACGATCTCGGAGGTGAGCAATCTCGACATGATCGCCTATCTTGCCCATCGGCTCGAAAGCTGCGGCGCGCGCGTGGACATCTTTCACGACGAGATCGGCCACAAGGCCAATCTCTTCGCCACCATCGGCCCCGAGGTGGATGGCGGCATCGTGCTCTCGGGCCATTCCGACGTGGTGCCCGTGGCCGAACAGGACTGGGCCACCCACCCGTTCGAGCTGGCCGAGGCGGGCGGGCATCTCTACGGGCGCGGCACCTGCGACATGAAGGGCTTCATCGCCGCCGCCGTCGCCATGGCCCCGGTCTTTGCCGAGAAGGTGCGCGCGCGCCCCGTGCATTTCGCCTTCACCTATGACGAGGAGGTGGGCTGTTTCGGTGCCCGCGCGCTCGTCGAGAGCCTGCGCGCCCGCGGCATCCGCCCCGGCGTGGCGATCATCGGAGAACCCACGATGATGCGCGTGATCGAGGGGCACAAGGGCTGTTACGAATACACCACCCGCTTTCACGGCCAGGCCGGGCACGGCTCGGCCCCGGACCGGGGCGTGAACGCGGTCGAATACGCCGTGCGCTACGTCAACCGCCTGCTGGAGCTGGCCGAGGCGCTGCGCGCCCGCGCCCCCGCGACCAGCCGCTTCGATCCGCCCTGGACCACGATCAATACCGGCTCGCTCCAGGGCGGCGTGGCCCATAACGTCATCGCCTCCAATGCCGCCGTGGAATGGGAAATGCGCCCGGTCCAGGCCGCCGACGCCGCCTTCGTCAAGGAGGATCTCCGCCGCTATTGCGAGGAGATGCTGCTGCCGCGGATGCGCGCCGTCTGCCCCGAGGCCAGCATCACCACCGAGGTGATCGGAGAGGTGGACGGGCTGGAACCCGCCACGGTGAACGAGGCCCGCGACATCCTGATCGAGCTTACCGGCGCGAACGGTGCCGATCTCGTGCCCTTCGGCACGGAGGCCGGGCTCTTCCAGGGCTACGGCATGTCGGCGGTGGTCTGCGGGCCGGGCTCCATCGAGCAGGCCCACAAGCCAGACGAATTCGTCTCCCTCGACCAGTTGCAGCACTGCCTCGACATGCTCGGCCGCCTCGCCGACCGGCTGGAGGGCTGACCGCGCCGCGTACGCAAACCGGCTTGTCACGACCGGACGCCTCTGAAAAGATCGTCCCGGTCAAAGAGGGGACGCGCATGACCTACCGGGCAAAAGGACGGCAGGCAGGTGCCAGGGGCAGACGCGCCGCAGCGCCGCCGCCCGCCGATCCGCCGCCCGACATCCTGCGGGCCCTGGTGACGCTCTACCAGCAGGCGCGCCATGCCGACCTGCTGGCCGCCGCCACCCGTCAGCAGCGCCAGCATCCCCGCTCGTACGCGCTTCACAGCCTCATCGCCGGGGCGCACGCCGGGCTCGGCAATCCTGACGCGGCAATTACCAGCCTCGATCAAGCGCTCGCGCTCTGGCCGGACAGTGCCGAGTTGCACTACAACAAGGGCGTCCTTCTCGCCGGGACCGGGGCGCAGGACGCGGCGCGGCGCTGCTATGAAACAGCCCTGAAGCTCGACCCGTCCCATGCCGGTGCGGCAAACAATCTCGGCTCCGTCCTGCGCGCGAAGGGCGACTTCATCGCCGCGCTACGCGCCTATCGCCATGCCGTCGCGCTTCAGCCCCGGAGCGCCGCCGCCCACAACAACCTCGCCGTCGCCCACCAGCATCTCGGCCAGGCGTCCGAGGCACTTGTGTGCTTCATGACGGCGTTGCGCCTCGCGCCGACCCATGCGGACATCCGCCGGAACGTCATCAACCTCCTGACGGGCCCCCTTCCGGTGGGCCTGGCACCCGGCCTGCCCGAACTGCTGCACGATCTGCTGCTGCGCGATCACGACGTCCGCCCGTCCGAGCTTGCCCCCGCGATCTGTCGCCTGTGCCTTGCCGATCCCATTCTCGAACGTGCTGCCAGCGCGCTCGGGAACGGTCCCGATGTCGGTGCCGCGCTCGACGCGCTGGCCGGGGTGCCGCTGCTCACCGCGACGATGGCGCTCTGCCCTATCCCCGATCCCGATATCGAGCGGCTGCTGAGCCGGCTGCGCGCCGCCTTCTGCCTGCATCCCGAACCCCTGACAGAACCCGCGCCCAGGGTGGCGGTGCTCACCGCGCTGGCGGCACAATGCTTCATCAACGACTATATCTACACCGTCACCCCCGAGGAGCGGCAGGCGCTCGACGCGCGCACCGGACGGGTGCAGGACCACCTCGCCCGGGGCGCGGCCCCGGAGATGACGGACCTGCTCTGCCTGGCCAGCTACCTGCCTCTCGGCCAGACGGCATTCGCCGCAAGGCTCGCGGCCGACCACCTGCCCGAGCCGATCTGGCGGATGCAGATCGCCGAACCGGAACAGGAGGCCAACCTGCGCGGCCGGATCCCGGCCTTCGGACAGATCGCCAACAAGGTCTCGGAAAAGGTCCGAAGCCAGTACGAGGCCAACCCCTATCCGCGCTGGATCCGCCCGGGGTCTGGCCAGAGCCGCATGACCCTCGCGCAGATGATCGACCAGCTTGGCCTGCACCTCCGCAACCCCGCGCCGCGAACACTGACCGCACCGCAGATCCTCGTCGCCGGCTGCGGCACGGGCCAGCAGTCGATCGAGATCTCGCGCCGCCTGGCCGGGGCGCAGGTCACGGCCATCGACCTCAGCCGCGCCAGCCTCGCCTATGCCGGCCGCAAGACCCGCGAACTCGGCATCGCCAATGTCGACTACCTTCACGGCGATATCCTCGATCTCGACGCGCTCGGCCGGCCGTTCGACATCGTGTTCTCGACCGGGGTGCTTCACCACATGGAGGATCCCGAAGCGGGATGGCGCGCGCTCTGCCGCCGTCTGCGGCCCGGCGGGCTGATGAAGATCGCGCTCTACAGCGAGCTGGCCCGCCAGGACATCGTGCGCCTGCGGCGCGAGATCGCCGTGGCCGGTCTCGGCGGCGATCCGCAGGCCATGCGCGCCTTTCGCGCGCGTCTGTTCGACGATCCGGGCCTGCGCGACAGCGCCCTCGCCCAGTCCGGCGATTTCTACAGCCTGAGCGCGTTCCGCGACCTGCTCTTTCATGTGCAGGAGCACCGCTTTACCCTCCCGCTGATCGCCGCCGCGCTGGATCGCCTCGGCCTCGACTTCTGCGGTTTCGAAATGACCGACCAGCGCAGCCTCGCCGCGTTCCGCGCGCGCCACCCCGATCCGGCGGCGCTCGTCGATCTCGACCTGTGGCATGGGTTCGAGACGGACCACCCTATGACCTTCTCCGGCATGTATCAGTTCTGGTGCCAGAAACCGTGAGAGCCACACCACCGACGCCGCCTTCGTCAAGGAAGACCTGCGCCGCTAGTGCGAGGAGACGCTGCCGCAGCGGATGCCCGCCGTCTGCCCCGCGGCCGGGCTCTTCCAGGGCTACGGCATGTCGGCGGTGGTCTGCGGCCCCGGCTCCATCGAGCAGGCCCACAAGCCCGACGAATTCGTCTCCCTCGACCAGGTGCAGCACTGCCTCGACATGCTCGGCCGCCCTGCCGACCGGCTGGAGGGCTTGTCCGGGGCCGCGTACGCAAACCGCGTCCACAGGGGACACAGTGTCCGCGCGCCCCGTCACACCCGCCGGAAGGTCAGGTAATGCGGAACGCGCCCCTCGCGCAGCGCCTTTGTCTCGTAACGTGTTGAAATCCAGTCGCTCCACGGCTCACGCCAGTCTCTCGGCCCCGCCGCCAGCCACTCGAACCCGTGGCGCGGCACCTGCTCCAGCGTCTGGCGCACGTAATCCGGAATATCCGTAGCTACCCGGAAAACAGAACCTTTTTTCAAGCACTTGGCCAGCGGAGTTAAGTATTGCGCGGTGACGAACCGCCGCTTGTGATGGCGCTTCTTCGGCCAGGGATCGGGATAGAGCAGAAAGGCGCGCGCGATCGAGGCTTCGGGCAGAACGTCGAACAGGTTGCGGACATCCCCCGGATAGACCGCTATATTTTGTGCGCCCGACGCCCGGATCTTGCCCAGAAGCATCGCCACCCCGTTGATATAGGGCTCGCAACCGATGATCCCGATCTCCGGGTTCTCCACCGCCTGATGAACCATGTGCTCGCCACCGCCGAAACCGATCTCCAGCCAGATGTCACGATCTCCGAAATGCGATTTCAGATCAATAGGTTCTCGGTCGGGATTTACGTCCCGGTCAACCGGCCCGGGCGAGAGCCGGCCAAGGTCCTCGTCCAGCCAGACCTCCTGGTTCGGGCGCAGGGCCTTGCCCTTGATCCGTCCGTGGAAATTGCGCCAGGGCGCGCCGGTGGGGTGTTTCCGATCCGTCATGAATACCGAAATGGCGCGCGAGGTTCGCGCGCCATTCTCTTGATCAAACGGCTTTTTTCAATGCATCGACGAGATCCGTCCGCTCCCAGGAGAAACCGCCATCGGCATCCGGCGCACGCCCGAAATGGCCATAGGCCGCCGTGCGCGCATAGATCGGACGGGTCAGTTGCAGGTGCTCCCGTATGCCGCGCGGCGTCAGGTCCATGCACTGCGCAGCGGCCTTTTCGATAACCGATTCATCCACTTGGCCAGTGCCATGCGTGTCCACATAGATCGAGAGCGGCTTGGCCACGCCGATCGCATAGCTCAGTTGCAGCGTGCAGCGCCGCGCAAGCCCCGCCGCCACCACGTTCTTGGCAAGGTAGCGCGCCGCGTAAGCCGCGGATCTGTCAACCTTTGTCGGGTCTTTCCCCGAGAAGGCACCGCCACCATGGGGTGCCGCACCGCCATAGGTATCGACGATGATCTTGCGCCCCGTCAGCCCCGCATCGCCGTCCGGCCCGCCGATCACGAAGGTGCCCGTGGGGTTCACATGCCATTCGGTTTGATCCGTAAGCCACTCTTTCGGCAAGACTTCCCGGATGTAGGGCTCGACGATGGCACGGATGTCGTCGCTTGTCTGCGCCACGTCCGTATGCTGCGTCGAGAGCACGAGCTGCGTGACCTCGACCGGCCTGCCGTCTTCGTAGCGCAGCGTGAGCTGCGATTTCGCATCGGGCCCCAAACTCTTCTCCACGCCCGATTTTCTGACCTCGGCCAGCCGCCGCAGGATGGCGTGGGAATAGAGGATCGGTGCCGGCATCAGCTCCGGTGTCTCATCGACCGCATAGCCGAACATGATCCCCTGATCGCCCGCCCCGTCACGGTCCACGCCCTGGGCGATATGGACCGACTGTTCGTGCAGGAAATTCAGCACATGGCAGGTATTCCAGTGGAATTTCTCCTGCTCGTAGCCGATGTCGCGGATGCAGTCGCGGGCGATCTCCGGGATTCGCCCCATCACGTCCTTGAGCCGGTCCGACCCGTTGCGCCCGTCTCTGTCGGGCAGGCCGATCTCGCCACCGATCACGACAAGCCCGGAGGTGGCAAAGGTCTCGCAGGCGACACGGGCACAGTCATCCTGCGCCAGGAGATAGTCAAGAACGGCGTCCGAGATCCGGTCGCAAACCTTGTCCGGGTGCCCCTCCGAAACGGACTCGGAGGTGAAAAGGTAGTTCTGTCTTGTCATGAAAGTGCTCCGTTGGATACATCCGCCACGCCAGGAAGCCGTTGTGACGGGATTTCGGCTCGTTACGCCCGCGCGCCTGCGCCGTCAATCGCTATCTGCGCCGCGCAGCCCCCCTGTTGCGCCAGGGCGACAATCCCAGCAAAAGGCCGTATAGCGCCAGCATCGGCGCATCGCCGAGCCATGCATAGACCGTTTCAGGCAGGGGCGGCGGCAGCACCGCATCGCGCCAGCCTGCCTCGCCGAGGGGGATCGCCGCCGTGATGCTTCCGGTCGCGTCGATCATCGCCGAAACGCCGGTATTGGCCACACGGACCATCGGCAGTCCCATCTCGGCGCTGCGCAGCCGGGCCTGGGCAAGATGCTGATAGGGCCCCGAGACCTGGCCGAACCAGGCATCGTTCGTGACCAGAAGGATGAGATCCGCCCGTCCCGGCGCCGCCCGCAGGTCGCGCGCGAAGACACTCTCGTAACAGATCAGCGGCAGCGCCCGCCCGAGCGGCCCAAGGTCGATGAGCCGCGCGCCGGGCCCCGGCGAATAGCCCTGCCCCTCGTTCGAGGCGAGGCCGTAAATTCCGAACCTTGCAAGAAAATCGCCCAAGGGCATGTATTCGCCAAACGGCACGAGATGGTGTTTGTCATAGACCGCGCCGACCGCACCACCCGGCTCGATCACCGCCATGGAATTGTAGATCCGCCGCTCCTCGTACCGCTGGATGCCCAGAACAACCGGAGCGCCGCGCGCCGAGGCCGACACCGCCTCGAGCGTGGTCCCCGCGTTGTTGAGCCAGACCGGCACGGCGGTTTCCGGCCAGACCACAAGATCGGGAACCGCTCCGGCGGCGCTGAAATCGCGCTGCCGGTCAAAGAAGACCTGGACCTTGTCGGGATCCCACTTCTCGTGCTGCGGCGCATTGGGCTGGACAAGGCGCACCACGGGGCCACCCGGTGCGGCCTCGGGCGTCAGGGCCGCGCCGAGCGGCCAGAGCGCGGCCAGCCCGGCAAGCGCCGGCGCGCCTGCCCCCCGCACCCCCGCCACCGCGTGCCAGAGCGCGATCCCCCCTGCGAGGACCAGCACGAGCAGCCCCGGCGCACCCAGATAAGAGGCCCAGTGCAGCAGGGGTGTGTCGATCAGCGCGTGGCCCGCCTGCGCCCAGGGAAAGCCGGTGAAAAGCCAGCCGCGGGCGATCTCGGCCAGACCCAGCCCCGCCACGAAGGCCGCAGCACCCCCCCCCATGGCCCGCGCCAGCGCCAGCCCCGCCCCCCAGAAGAGCGCCATGCCCGCCGCCAGGCCAAGAAGCGCGAAGGGGGCCATCCAGCCGTGCCGCCCCGCATCGACCATGAAAGGCTCGGTGATCCAGTGCAGCGCCAGCAGGAAATGCCCCGTGCCCACCATCCAGGCGAGCGATGCGGCCGCCCGCCAGCCCCCCGCCTGACGGTAGAACCCGTAAAGAAGCGCCATCCCGGCGATCGTCAGCGGCCAGAGCCCCCAGGGTGCCTGCCCGAGAGCGGCCATTGCCCCCACGGCCCAGAACAACGCGACACGCAGCGGCCAGGACCACCGCGCCTGCGGCGACAGCACCGCCTCAGCCATGCGCCGGTGCCGCGAGCCGCACGCGCACCCGCTTGATGCGGCGCGGATCGGCCTCCAGCACCTCGATCACCGGACCTGCCGGATGCTCGATGACCTCGCCGCGCACCGGCACCCGTCCAAGAAGCATGAAGACAAGCCCGCCAAGCGTGTCGATCTCCTCCTCGTCCACCTCCTCGGTGTCGGTCAGCGACAGGCCGATCTCGGCCTCGAAAAGGTCGAGCGGCGTGCGGGCAAGCGCCACGTAGATGCCCGGGGCCTCCTCGGTCCAGAAGGCGTCTTCCTCGGTGTCGTGCTCATCCTCGATCTGGCCCACGACCTGTTCGATCAGATCCTCGATGGTCACGAGCCCGTCCACTCCGCCATATTCGTCGATCACCAGCGCCATGTGCCGCCGTTCGGCCTGCATCTTCTGGAGCAGCACCCCGATGGGCATGGAGGGCGGCACGAACAGCAGCGGGCGCAGCATCTCGCGCAGGGCGAAGCTTGTGCCCGTGCCGTTGAACCCGTGGCGCAGCGCGAAATCCTTCAGATGGATCATGCCGAGCGGCGTGTCGAGCGTGCCCTCGAAAACCGGCAGGCGGGTCATGCCGCTCTCGCGGAAGACCTGCACCAGCTCTTCCATGTCGATATCGACCGGCACGGCGACGATCTCGGCCTTGGGAATGGCGACATCCTCGACTGCCATGTCACGCAGGTTGCCAAGACCGAGGGGCCGCGACGTCCCGGCATCCGGCTCGCTGTCTTCCCGCGGTGTGAATATCCCGAGAACCCGGCGAAAGAAACCGCCCTGCTCCTCGGTGTCGGCCATGTTCTCCGGCTGCGCGCCCTGCGCTGCGCCAGGAGATCCGTCGCTGCTCTCGCCCATCCATCTCTTCTCGGGTGGCGGGGTCCTGCCCCATCCCCGCTAATATGGGTCAGGCACCCCCAGCTTGCCAAGTATCGCCACCTCGGTCGCCTCCATCAGCGTGGCATCCGGGTCACGGACATGATCGTAGCCAAGCAGGTGCAGCAGCGCATGCACGATCAGGTGCGTGACATGATCGGCCAGCGGGCGGCCCGCCCCGGCGGCCTCGCGTGCGCAGGTGTCATAGGCGATGGCAATATCGCCGAGAAACCCGTCCGCGCCGGGTTCGGGCGGCAAGGGCACTTCTCCGGGCGCATCGGCCGAAAGATCCTCGGCAGGCCAGCTCAGAACGTTGGTGGCGGCGGGCTTGCCCCGGAACTCGGCATTGAGCGCGGCGATGCGCGCGTCGTCGCAGGCCAGCAGGCTGATTTCCCGCATCCCCGGATCGAGCCCGAGATGACGAAGCGTCACGTCCGCCGCGCGACCGGCCAGCCCCTCGAGCCCCGCCGCGCGCCAGCGGTCGTCCTCGATCACCACCTCGACCGGCATGGCCTAGCCATCCGCCTCATAGGCTTCGATGATCGCCGCCACCAGCGGATGGCGCACCACGTCCTTCGCGGTGAAGTAGTTGAAGCTGATCTGCGGGATCCGCGTGAGCAGCCGCTCGGCATCCGAGAGCCCCGAGGGCACGCCGCGCGGCAGGTCGATCTGCGTGCGGTCTCCGGTAATGACCATGCGACTGCCCTCGCCCAGACGGGTGAGAAACATCTTCATCTGCATCGAGGTGGCATTCTGCGCCTCATCGAGCACGACAAAGGCATTGGCCAGTGTGCGGCCGCGCATGAAGGCAAGCGGCGCGATCTCGATGCGCTTTTCCTCGATCAGCTTCTGCACCTGCTTGCCCGGCAGGAAATCATTGAGCGCATCATAAAGCGGCTGCATGTAGGGATCGACCTTGTCCTTCATGTCGCCGGGCAGATAGCCGAGCTTTTCGCCCGCCTCCACCGCCGGACGGCTGAGGATGATCCGGTCCACATGCCCCTCGATGAACATGTTCACGCCGACCGCGACCGCCAGATAGGTCTTGCCGGTGCCCGCGGGCCCGATGCCGAAGGCAAGCTCATGCGCGAAGAGCGCCTTCACATAGGCTTTCTGCGCGTCGGTGCGCGGCTCCACCAGCTTCTTGCGTGTGCGGATCTCGACCGCGCCACCCTTGAACATCTCGAGCTGATCGCCGTCGAGAGCGCCCGGCTCCTCCTCCGGCCCCATGCGCAGCGCGCGATCGACATCGGCAAATTCAACCGACCGGCCCGATTCGAGCCGTTCGTAGAGCGCATGAAGCACCCCCGCCGCCGCCTGCACCGTGCCCTCCTCGCCCAGAACCGCCAACTGGTTGCCGCGCCGCACGATCTGCACCGCCATGACCCGCTCTATCTCGGCGAGATTTCGGTCATATTCGCCGCACAGGTCGATCAGCAGCTTGTTGTCGGGGAATTCGACCGCGGCCTGATGCATGGCGGTCATGTCGGGGGCGGGGGGCGGTGCGCTGGTTCCCAAACAAATCTCCCAGAGTCGGATGTTCCCGATCACAGTGCCAAGATGCGCGCCCCGGCGCAAGCGATGCGTCCCCCGGCAAGGAGAAAGCGGGCCCGAGGGTTGGGCCCGCATCCCGCTCGCGCGCGGCCCGGATTGTCAGATCGGATCGCCGATGCCGCTGGTCGCGCCGCCCTTGAAATTGCCGGTGGCCACGGTCGGCGGGGCGACGCCCGAACAGACCGGCTTGCCGAACTTGTCGAGGCGCTGCGAGAGGTAGCCCTCAACACCGTCGTCGATGATCCAGTGATCGCACCCGTTGGGATCAACCCAGACGCCCGCGTGCATGGTGCTGAGATGACCGCGATTGGCCAGGTTGCGGTCCATCGTCTTGTCGGGGCCGGGGTCGCAGGCGGCCACAAGCCCTGCCGCCGGCAGGAAAAGCACGAGTTTCAAAAGCTTCATTTCAATGTCCCCTCAGCGCCAGCACAGGATTTCGACACGGCGGTTCTGCGCCATGCCCGCAGCGGTGTTGTTGGACGCCCGGGGCATCCGTTCGCCGTAGCCACGCACATCGGCGATCCGCGCCCCCGCGCTCTGCGCGACCGCGGCCACGGCATTGGCGCGCCGCAGCGACAGGCCGATATTGTATTCGTCCGAAGCGCGGCTGTCGGTATGGCCGACGATCGTATAGGACACGGCATTGGTCTGCTGGAAGAACTCGCGCAAACGCTGCTGACCCGCCGAGCCGATGCGTGCGCTGTCGGAGGCAAAAAGCGTGTCGGTATTGACCACGCCGCAGAGGTTCACCTCGCGGCAGATGGGCACCCCCTGGCGGTTGACATGCGGGCTCATATAGCCTTCGGCCCCGTCATCCATGACCCAGTGCTCGCAGCCGTCGGGATCGATCCAGATGGTCGGGATATAGCGTTCTCCCTTGACGACCCGCTGTCCCTGCTGCGCAACCGCCGCATCCGATACCAGCGACAACCCGATTGCGCCGATCAGCGCCACACCGGCGAGCCTGCGACATATCCCAATAGATTTGGCAACCACGTCCCGTCCCCCACTCTCATGCCAAGAGGCAACAAGCACCTCTCATCGTCTCAAATGCAGGCAAAGCTTAACAAGTTTGCCTTCGAAGTGAAGCAAATTCCCCCAGATATTGTGGCGCTCATGGAAACAATCGCTACTGTGCCCCGAAGATGCCGTAATTCCGCCGCAATCACCGGAGGTCAGGCCGCCACGACGCGCCCCTCGAGCGAGTTCGGGCCGCTCCCGACAATCCTGACCTGTGCCAGATCTCCCACGCCCAGGCCGCTGCCCGTCACATGCACCGCGTGGAGATGATCGGACTTGCCCACCATCTGCCCTGCCATGCGTCCGGGCTTTTCGAAGAGCACCCCCACCCTGCGCCCCACCATCGCCTCCTGGACGGTTCGTTGCTGACGCGTGATCAGCGCCTGCAAACGCTGGAGCCGCTCGGACTTGACCGGCTCCTCCACCTGCGGGCGCTCCGCCGCCGGTGTGCCGGGGCGGGGTGAATACTTGAAGGAAAAGGCCTGGCCGTAGCCGACCGCCTCGATCAGATCGAGCGTGGCCTGGAAATCGGCCTCGGTCTCCTCGGGAAAGCCCACGATGAAATCGCCGGAGATGAGGATATCGGCCCGCGCGGCGCGGATCCGTTCGATGAGGCGCAGATAGCCCTCGGCCGTGTGCTTGCGGTTCATGCGCTTGAGAATGCGGTCCGAGCCGGACTGCACCGGCAGGTGCAGATAGGGCATGAGCTTGGCGCAGTCCCCATGCGCGGCGATGAGGTCGTCGCCCATGTCGTTGGGGTGGCTGGTGGTGAAGCGGATGCGCTCCAGCCCGTCGATCTCGCTCAAGGCCCGGATGAGCCGCGCAAGGCTCCAGTCGCCACCCTCTCCGGCACCGTGATAGGCGTTGACGTTCTGCCCCAGCAGGGTGATCTCGCGCACACCCCGCTCGACCAGGTCGCGCGCCTCTTCCAGCACGCGCGCGGGCGGGCGGCTGACCTCGGCCCCCCGCGTATAAGGCACCACGCAGAAGGCGCAGAACTTGTCGCAGCCCTCCTGCACCGTCAGAAAGGCCGTCGGGCCGCGCCGCGCCTTCGGGCGCTCCCGCAGCGTGTCGAACTTGTCCTCGGCCGGGAACTCCGTGTCGATCGCCTTTTCGCCCGCGCGCAGCCGTGCCTCCATCTGCGGCAGGCGGTGATAGCTCTGCGGCCCCACCACCAGATCCACGAGCGGCTGGCGGCGCATGATCTCCGCGCCCTCGGCCTGCGCCACGCAGCCCGCCACGCCGATCTTCAGATCCGGGTTTTCGGCCTTGAGTCCGCGCAGCCGCCCCAGCTCGGAATAGACCTTCTCGGCGGCCTTCTCGCGGATATGGCAGGTGTTGAGCAGGATCATGTCGGCCTCGGCCGGATCGCCGGTCTCCACATAGCCCGCCCCGCCCATGGCCTCGGCCATGCGCTCGCTGTCATAGACGTTCATCTGACAGCCATAGGTCTTGATATAGAGCTTCTTCGGAGCCGCCATGCGCCCGCCTCCCGGCTGTGGGTTCAGGCCGCGTTCCTACCTCACGCCCGCCCCCTCTTGCAATGCCCGCCGCTTTTGCCGATTCTGCCGCGAAACCGGGCAGGACGGAATGATCATGGCACCCACGCTCAAGGCATTTCTCGCGGATCCCGGCAAGGCGCTGGCCAAGGGGCCGGTGGCGCTGATCTTCGCCGAGGACGAGAGCGAGATCGACTCGACCCTGCGCCACCATCTCGATCTGGGGTTCAGGTCGGTGCTGTTCCTCGCCCCCGACGACTTTGACATCGCCCGTGACGTGGCCGCGGACCCGCGCCTGGCCCGCATCCGCCACGACCTCGCGGCGGGCGAGACCGTGACCGGCGCGGTCAACGCCGTGATCGACCGCGCCCCCGGTCTCTGGCTCTTCTACTGCTACAATGCCGAATACCTGTTCTACCCGTTCTGCGAGACCCGCACCGTGGGCGAATTGCTGGCCTTCCACGCCGAGGAACGGCGCGACGCGATGCTGACCTATGTGATCGACCTCTACGCCCCCGATCTCTCGCGCCATCCGAACGCGGTCAGCCTGGAGGAGGCGCATATGGACCGGTCGGGCTATTACGCGCTCGGCCGTCCCGATCCCGACAACCACAACCACCCGAAGGACCGGCAGCTCGATTTCTTCGGCGGGCTGCGCTGGCGATACGAGGAGCATATCCCCGCCAATCGGCGCAAGATCGACCGCATCGCGCTCTTCCGTGCGCGAGAGGGGCTGCGCCTGCGAGAGGATGACACCTTCTCGGACGAGGAATACAACACCTATGCCTGCCCCTGGCACAACAACCTGACCGCCGCGCTGGTCTCTTTCCGCACCGCCAAGGCGCTCAAGCGCAACCCCGGCTCGACCTTCGACATCCACAGCTTCAAATGGCACAATTCCGTGCCCTTCGAATGGCATTCGCGGCAATTACTCGATCTGGGGCTGATGGAGCCGGGTCAATGGTTCTGAGGCACCCGCCTCAGCGCGAGAGCGACGCGGCGAGCTTGTCGGCAAGACCCACGCGCGTGCCGCCGGACTGACCGCCGGTCAGCCGCGCAAAGAAGCCACGCACCTGGTCGTTGCTCCGGACCGCCTGCGCCACACGCTCCCACGCGCCCTGCATCGCCGCGTGGCCCCGTGGCCAGAGCTGCGGCTCCTGCCAGACGGCCGTGGCAAGACACCCGATCAGCAGCAAGCGGACGGGCCACGCCCAAGCCCGCGCCCGGCGCGACCGGGCGGCATGGATCTCCTCTCGCGGGGTCTGTGAGAATTGGAGCATCGACATCGTGTCATGCTACCGCCCGCCCGTGGCTGAAATGCGGCGCAATCGGGGCTGATACGGGGCCGTCAGAGGTTCTCGGCCTGCGGCATGCCCAGCACATGATAGCCGCCGTCGACATGGATCACCTCGCCGCTGGTGCAGGCCCCCGCGTCCGAGGCGAGCCAGACGGCGGTCCCGCCGATCGCCTCGAGCGTGGCATTGGCCCGCAGCGGCGCGTTGAGTTCGGTATGGCGAAAGGTCTTGCGCGCCCCGCCGATGGCCGCGCCGGCCAGCGTCTTCATCGGGCCCGGGCTGATCGCGTTGACGCGGATCCCGTCGGGGCCGAGGTCGTTGGCGAGGTAGCGCGTGACCGATTCGAGCGCCGCCTTGGCCACGCCCATCACGTTGTAATTCGGCACCACCTTGTTCGAGCCCTGATAGGTCAGCGTGATCAGCGAGCCGCCACCCGCCCGCATCAGCGGATAGGCCCGCCGCGCCACCTCGATGAAGGAATAGGCAGAGATCTCGAGCGAATGCTTGAAATTCGCGCGGGAGGTATTCAGAAACCGCCCGGTCAGCTCGGACTTGTCCGAATAGGCGATGGCGTGCACCACGAAGTCGATCGTCGGCCATCGCGCGGCAAGCGCCGCAAAGGCCGCCTCCAGCGAGGCGTCGTCCGTCACGTCCGCGTCGAGAAGCAGGTCCGAGCCGACGCTCTCGGCCAGCGGGGCCACGCGCTTGCCAAAAGCCTCGCCCTGGTAGGTGAATGCCAGATCGGCGCCCGCCTCGCGCATTGCCCGGGCAATGCCCCATGCGATCGAGCGGTCATTCGCGACCCCCATGATCAGCCCGCGCCTGCCCTGCAAGGAAATGCTCATCTGCCTCTCATCCCTGATACTTGCTGAGCAGCATCGAGCCATTCGTGCCGCCGAACCCGAAGCTGTTGGTCATCACCGTATCGAGCCCGGCCGCGTCCACGCGCGCGGTGGCGATCTCGCCCGGATCGAGCGCCGGGTCGAGCGTCTCGACATTGATCGAGGGGGCGATGAAATCCTCCTGGAGCATCAGCAGGCAATAGATCACCTCCTGCGCGCCGGTCGCGCCCTGGCTGTGGCCGGTCATCGACTTGGTGGAACTGATCGGAGGCGTCTGCCCGCGCCCGAAGATGCGCCGCACCGCCTCGACCTCGCCCACGTCGCCGACGGGTGTCGAGGTGCCATGCGCGTTGATATAGCTCACCTTGCGCCCCTCCGGCAGGGTCGAAAGCGCCAGCCGCATCGCCCGCTCTCCGCCCTCGCCCGAAGGTGCCACCATGTCCGCCCCGTCCGAGGTGGCGCCATAGCCCGTCACCTCGGCATAGATCTTCGCGCCCCGCGCCCTTGCGCGCTCCAGTTCCTCCAGCACGACGATGCCGCCACCCGCGGAGATCACGAACCCGTCGCGCCCCGCATCGAAGGCGCGGCTCGCGGTCTCGGGCGTGTCGTTGTATTTCGACGACATCGCCCCCATGGCGTCGAAGAGGCAGGACAGGGACCAGTCAAGCTCCTCGCCGCCGCCGGCGAACATGACATCCTGCTTGTTGAACATGATCTGTTCGGCGGCGTGCCCGATGCAGTGCAGCGAGGTGGTGCAGGCCGAGGTGATCGAGTAGTTGAGCCCCTTGATCCGGTAGGCGGTGGCCAGGTTGGCCGAGATCGTCGAACACATCGTCTTGGGCACCGCAAAGGGGCCGATCCGCTTGGTCGAGCCGGTCTGGAGCGCGATCTGGTGGGCCGCCAGCATCGCGCTCGTCGAGGGCCCGCCCGAACCCGCCACGACGCCGGTGCGCGGGTTGACCACATCGCTTTCCCCGAGCCCGGCATCGGCGATGGCCTGGCCCATGGCGATATGGGCATAGGCCGCGCCCCCGCCCATGAAGCGCAGCGCGCGCTTGTCCACATGCGCGGCGATGTCGATGTCGATCATGCCCGAGACGCGGCTGCGAAAGCCGTGTTCGGCCATGTCCTCGTTGAACCGGATCCCGGATTTCCCCGCCCTGAGCGAGGTCAGGACCTCGGCGGCACTGTTGCCGATGCTGGACACGATCCCCAGCCCGGTCACCACGACTCGACGCATCGCCCGCTCCTTCGCTTTCGCCCCTGTCTCAGCTCTCGCTGAGCGCCACCTTCATGTCCCTGACCTGATAGATGATCTCGCCGTCTGCCTCGACGCGGCCATCGGCCACGCCCATGGTCAGGCGCCGTTTCTGCACCGCTTTCGTGAAATCCACGTGATAGGTCAGCATCGTCCGGTCAGGCCGCACCATCCCGGTGAGCTTGACCTCGCCCACGCCGAGCGCATAGCCGCGCCCCTGCCAGCCGCGCCAGCCCAGATTGAAGCCCGTGAGTTGCCAGAGCCCGTCCAGCCCGAGACAGCCCGGCATGATCGGATTGCCGGGAAAATGGCACTTGAAGAACCACAGATCGGGATGGATGTCGAACTCGGCCACCACATGCCCCTTGCCATGCGCGCCGCCATCGCCCGAGATCTCTGTGATGCGGTCCATCATCAGCATCGGCGGTTCGGGCAGCTGTGCGTTGCCCGGCCCGAAAAGCTCGCCGCGCGCGCATTTCAGCAGGTCGTCGCGGTCGAAACTGCTCGGATAATCGGCCATTCGGGCGACCCTTTCATGGTCAAGGTCAGAGGGCTAATATTTCAGTCCCTGTAACACCGGGCAATTCCCCGTTGCAAGCCTGCGCCGCACCGCCCGCCATCTTTGGAACCCGAGGTTTTTGTTTGAAATCCCCTGCCCTGCGCCCTTAATATACAGGCAAAGACATGAAGGGACTTGTCATGACCGCGCACAGCGCATCGCCTGCCACCGTGATTGCCACCGGCTGGCTCGGGTCGGTCGGACTGCGCCCCACCCGCCAGCGCGTGGCGCTCGCCCGGCTGCTGGTCGGCGACGGGCAGCACCGGCACGTCACCGCCGAAAGCCTCTTCGCCCGTGCCCGCGAGTCCGGAGAGAGCGTGTCGCTCGCCACGGTCTACAACACGCTCAAGGCATTCTGCGAGGCTGGCCTGCTTCAGGAGATCACCGTCGATGGCACCAAGAGCCATTTCGACACCAACACCCATGACCACCCGCATTTCTACTGGGAGGACGAGAACCGTCTGACCGATGCGCCGGCCGAGGATCTCGAGATCGCGCGCCTGCCCGCAGCCCCCGACGGTGCGGAGATCGCCAGCGTGGACGTGGTCATCCGGCTGCGGCACAAGCAGCGCTAGGGTCTGACTCAGGTCTGCGGCGGCGTGATTCCCGAGAGCCCCGGCCGCGTGATACGGCGGCGCGACTCGGCCAGACCCTCCGCGAACCCCTCGGCATCGCCGTAATCCACGAACTGCGCGTAATAGGCATGGTGCGCGCCGACCCGCGCGGCATGCTTGATCGGGCACCAGTAGGCCTCGGTCCGGCCTGCGATCTCCTGCACGTAGCCGATCAGTCCGTTGCAATAGCCGCAATAGATGCAGTTCAGCTTTTGCAGCGCGTTGAGATAGGCAAGGTGATGACGGTCGATGCGGATGAAATCGGCGCGCCGCACCTTCCCGATGCCATAGGCCGGAAAGCACACCGCCTGATAGACGGTCACGAAGAGGTCGAGCAGCGCGAAGGGCACGATCATGCTGTAGATCACCGGCGCGGTGATGACGGTCAGCGGGCGGGCCTGGCGCAGGAAGGTGCCAAGCCCGACGCGAAACGCCCGGTGGGCGCGGCGCACCTCGGCCTCGAAGACGACGCGCCCGTTCTCCAACTCGTAGCGAAAGACGGCGCGGCGGCGGTTGAACTCCTCTTCCATCTCATCCTGCAACGCGCGAATGCGCGTCAGAAGCTTCTCGGTCTCGGTCATCTCGGCCTCTCCATTGCGATCCTCTGCCGGACATCCTAGCAGCCATCGGATCGGTCCTGCGCCCCGGCATGTCGCCGGCGGATCAGGCAACCGCGTCCTGCGCCAGATTTGCCACAGCATCCGCGCCGCTACCCGCGCCCCGTGCCGCGCGGAGCCCCGCAGGCGCGTGAGGCAAAAAGCCCGGCCGTGGCGGCCGGGCCTGTCTGCGGGCGGAAGAGATCCCGGGCCTGCACCCCGGGATCTTTTTGATGATACCCTGGATCAGGCGAGGATCTTGGAGACGACGCCTGCGCCGACGGTGCGGCCGCCTTCGCGGATGGCGAAGCGCAGGCCGTCCTCCATGGCGATGGGGGCGATCA
>MDTD01007245.1_pt1 | contig 100997 bp, 88 predicted proteins | sample 811221 | NCBI WGS metagenome assembly MDTD01 (sample SAMN05326646, study PRJNA326480) | marine metagenome | isolation source: seawater | place: Pacific Ocean: South West | collected 2011
ATCTCCATTCTCTGCTGCATAAATAAGGGCTGTCCTTCTATCTTCATCTTCTGCATTAACATCTGCACCTTTCTCTATAAGCAGTTCACACACTTCTTTATGTCCATTTTGTGCTGCATAAATAAGGGCCGTCCATCCATATATATCCAAGACGTGAACATCTGCACCTTTCTCTATAAGCAGTTCACATAATTCTTTATTTCCATTCTCTGCTGCATGAATAAGTGCTGTCCTTCCATTTTCATCTACTACATTAACATCATCACTTTTTTCTTTTACTCTAAACCCTTTGAATGTACAACTTAACATTAAAACTAAAAATATCACTTTTCCTCCAAAACTTAAAATAAACTGAGATAATTCACAATAGTCTTTAGGATTTTAGTGGGTGTGTGTTACGATTTGAACTTGAAATATGGCTTTTTATTGTAAAGTTATGTATCTGGACTGCATTCTAACACTTTTTTTAATAATTGAAAAGAAAATTTTTTGAACAAATTTCCTATTTACATCTTTAACATAAATGGTTAATCTTGAAAAAAATCTGTCAAAAATTCAGGATAATATTTTATCTTCTTAACTTCTTCTAAACTGTAATATCTTGCATGTTTAACTTTTAAATCTGGATCTTGCAACTCTATTTCTCCATCAACTTCAACCAAAAAATAGAGCTCTATTTTTCTTACTTCATACCTTTTATCTTTAAATTCTGCGATTGATACAAAAGTAAAATTAGTCACCTCTACCGACAACTCTTCTTTCACTTCTCTTTTCAAAGCTTCTGTTATCTCTTCTCCTTTATCTACGTAGCCTCCTGGAGTTACCCAATAATCTTCGTTCTCACTCACAAGCAGTATCTGGTCACCTCTCTTTATTATTGCTCTAACTGCTACTTGAAAATTTTCATAATTCATTTAAGTAATCCTAGCTTTCTTGTAATTTCATCTATCTTTTCAGAATACTCTTCTAATATTCGCTGTTCTCTTTCAACTATATGGTCGGGGGCTTTAGCAATAAAAGTCTTATCTTTAAGTTTTGTATCAACCTTTTCAAAAGCTTTTGTCTCTTTTTTTAATTCACTCTCTAATCTGTCAATTTCCTTCTCTCTATCAAAATTGGCAACAATAGCTATTTCCATATTCTCTAATGTTTTTAGTATGCTACTTTCAGAAAAATTCTTAACAACGATAATTTGAGAATTGGTAAATTTTTCTAAGTACTCTCTAAAGTCTATATCTATTTTCAACTCAACCGTAACTCTATCTTTACCTATATTAAAATCTTTCCTTACACTCCTAATCCCCTTAACTATCTCTTTAAAGATATTCATATCGTAAGATTCTAATTCTATCTCTACACTAGGAAAGGCAGAAATTGATATTGATTCTTTGTCTTCTATATTTAAATGTTGATAAATCTCCTCCGTTATAAATGGCAAAAAGGGATGTAACAACTTCAAACAGTTATTTAATGTGTAAACCAAAACATCCAACTTCACTCCTCTTTTTTCACTCTTAAGATCTAATTTACTTATCTCTATGTACCAGTCAGCAAATTCACCCCAAAAGAAGTTAAAAATTGCTTTTAGAGCTATATCTAAATTTCCTTTTTCTATATTATGCCTCACAGAGGAGATAGTGGAATTCAGCTCCCCTATTATCCATTTATCAAACATATCTAAATTAGAAGAAGGCTCACTGTATGAATGTTCTTCCGTATTCATACTTATAAATCTAAAAGTATTCCATAATTTGTTACAAAAATTTCTGCCTAACTCTACCCAAGACTCAGAGTATAGAAGGTCATTACCCATATTATTGTTGTATATGAGAGCAAATCTCAAAGCGTCTGCCCCGTATTTCTCTATTATATCTAGTGGATCCGGTGAATTACCTAAAGATTTACTCATCTTCTTACCATCTTCATCTCTAACTATTCCATGAAAGAGAACTTTAGAAAATGGTTTTTTATCCAGACAGTAGTAAGAGCTCATTATCATTCTTGCAACCCAGAAAAATATAATATCTCCTCCTGTAATAACCATATCAGTTGGGAAATATCTATCTAAATCTTCTGTCTTTCTTGGCCATCCTAATATAGCAAAAGGCCACAGAGCTGATGAGAACCAAGTATCTAAAACATCCTCTTCACCCTCTAAAGGAATTTTGTGACCCCACCATAACTGACGAGAGATACACCAATCTTTAATATTCTCTAACCAGTGATAGTATATTTTTTTCCAATGCTCAGGATACATTTCAATTTCACCACTCTTAACAGCTTCAAGTGCTTTTTTGGCTAAAGGCTTCATCTTAACAAACCACTGCCTACTCACAACAGACTCTATTGGCCTGCCACTTTTGCTACAATGACCTACAGGACTCACAACCTCCTTAAAGCCTCTTAAAGCACCTAATGACTTTAATTCTTCCAGTACTCTTTTTCTTGCATCTTCTATGCCTAGTCCTTCATATGCAACATTCAATCTGAAATCCTTGTCAAATATGTTAATAATATCCAAATTGTGTCTTTTACCTATCTCAAAATCATTTGGGTCATGAGCAGGAGTTACTTTTAGTGCACCAGTTCCAAAATCCTTTTTCACATAGCTATCTGCAATAATTGGGATATTTCTGTTAATTATTGGGATAGTTGCATGCTTACCTATTAAATCTGCATACCTTTCATCTTCAGGGTTAACTGCAACAGCTGTATCACCAAACATTGTTTCAGGCCTTGTTGTGGATATAATTATCTCTGTATCTTCAACCTTATAGGCTATATCCCACATACCTCTTTTAACATCTTTGTAATCAACTTCATCATCAGATAAAGCTGTACTATATGCTGTAGACCAATTAACTATATATTCACCTTTGTAGATGAGGTTATCTTCATACAGCTTACGAAAAAATTCTTTAACAGCTTCCTTATAATTATCATCTAAAGTAAATCTCTCTCTAGACCAATCTAATGAGAGACCTAATTTCCTAAATTGAGAAAGAATTTTGTCACCGAACTTCTCTTTCCAACTCCATGCTTCAGACAGAAATTCATCTCTTGTTATATCTTTAACGCCATCATTTTCTAATTTTTGTAAAACCTTCTGTTGAGTAGAAATCCCAGCATGATCCAACCCTGGTATCCACAAAACGTTATACCCATCCATTCTTTTAAATCTTATAAATACATCCTGTATGGAGCTATTCAGACAGTGACCTATATGCAAAATCCCTGTAACATTAGGTGGAGGAACAGCAATTGAAAATTTGGTGCCTTCCCCCCTAGGCAAGAAAAGCTGATTCTTAACCCAATAACTATACCATTTATCTTCTATTTCTTTAGGAACATACCTTTTACTAATCAATTTTCTCTCCCTAACAAAAAAAGAGCGCCCTCTAGAAAAAGGGAGCTCTTTGTTAAAACACATTCTAAAATGTATTAGCCATTTACTCTTTTTTCTAGAGGATCTCCTGCCTTGAACTTAATAACTTTTCTAGCTTCGATCTTTATAGGAGCACCTGTTCTTGGGTTTCTTCCTTCCCTTGAACTTCTCTCTTTAACCTTCCAGCTACCCCATCCAACAAATGATAGGCCACCATGGTTAACTAGGGCATCTTCAACGCAACTCAAGAAAGCATCTGTTATAAGTGCTGCGTCCCTTTGCGATACTTCAACTTTGTCAGCCAGTGCTTTTACAAATTCTTTTTTTGTCATTTTATCTTTTTCCTTTCCTAACGTAGAGAATTAGCTTTTTCAGCATCCTTTTACTGGTGCTAATTATAAACTACTTTTTCCAACTAAGTCAATACCATAATACACTATTTTACTAATAAAATTGATATTTATATCTTCAGATGTGACAAAATTTCCTTATACTGAACAATTGCTAGGCGCCTAAATAACTTGCTTAAGAACATATACCAGGGATACTTTACAAACTCTTGTTGCTTTATAGTTAAGCTAACTAATTTATTAAGAAAATTAATCTCATCAAAGCTTAAAAGTATATTTTTAGAACCTCTTGATGAGTTTATATAATCAACAAAATTGTTGAAATTTCTTGGTAAAACTCCTTCTGAAGATATAGCTTTTCTCATCTCACTTAGAGTCTTGTAAAGAAGCTTTCTTGAAGAAAATGATAGAGAGACCCTATACTTCCTCTTCCCTTTATCAAGTTTCTGTATAAGGGAGCTCATATCCATCATCTCTTTCATGTTCTGCATGTCTGTGTAATTAACTCTATTCGGATTAATAGCCTGTTTTTTCATATTCTCTCCTTTTTATAACATTGTACACTAAAAATATTTGAATTTTGATACTTTTAATTGCATTAACTAAGCAGGTGAACTATGTTTCTAAATATCTTCTTATTAATATTAGGATGTGCTAGTGGTTCTAAATCTAGTTCTAGCACTAATATTAACAAAATACCTATAAAATCATTAGTCATAGATTTTGAACAGGTAGATAAAAACGATAATAAACTAACTTTTCAAGTAGAAGATGAAATATTTGATAACAAGTCCCCTATTGTAGTAAAAACTAGTACATCCTTGATTAATATTCAGGATGAGGTGGAGATACTAGAAGCAAAAACTATAAGTGGAACTGTATCTGTTCAAGATAAAGATATTAGCTATACTCCTGGAGAGAATAGATCGGATATTTTAACAATAAAATATCTAGAGCAAAATCAAGAAAAAACTGAAATTAGAGAGGTAAGGATAAGAGATAGGAGTAAAACTTGTCTTGCAGTATACATAGCTGGAGATAATAACCTAAATGGCTCAGATAAGCTGGGAGTACACAGATCAGATCTAGATTTTGTCTGGTTAGATCTACAAGAGATGACTCAAGTCTCTTTTGATTCATCCCAGCTCTCTATAATAGTCTTTCTTGATTTACACTCAGACTCAGAAGAGTATTACTCCAACACTATCTTTTCACAATCAGGAGTATACCTGATAGAAAATGGTGAAGTAGAGAGAGTTAGAAACATTCTCTATGAGCCAAATACTGGTAAGCGTGAGCAATTAGAATACTTCTTGAAGTGTGTACAATCTTTCTCAAATTATGAAAAAATAGTACTTGACCTATGGGGTCATGGGCTATCCATATTTGGAGTCTGCTTCGATGATAACATAGGTACTGACGAAGAAGTTGATGGTTTCATAGCTTCAGATGGACTTACTCCGCTGGAACTAAAACAGGCTTTAGACAACTGTGATATGAATATAAGTGTTATTCTTTTCAGTGCATGCCTAATGATGGATTTAGGTGTCCTATGGCAACTTAAAGATAGAGTAAAAGCTGTTTCAGGCTCTGCTGACTATGTCCCAGGCAAAGGTTCTTTTTATGGAAACACTACTTTTCCTGGAATAGTAGGTTACTTATCTAACCTTCCAGATAATACTGATGATAAGGACATAGCTATTGAAATAAGTAAAATAAACTACAATAGCTTTATAACAGAAGGTGCTCAACTATTAAGAGGTGATGTAGAGCTTTTCTTAACTCAATCTGCTGTTGATCAGACAAAAATAGTAGAGGTCAGAGATGCTCTTAAATCGCTCTTAAATTACAATATAAATTTTGAATTCAAATATCAATTAACAGATAAAGTGAGCCATGACAATACTCTTTTCTACTACCAAAAAGATTATTCCAACCCTCAATCAACCATAATGGTTGATGCAGTTAGTCTATCTAAGTTTCTATCACAAAACGCTACTAGTAGTGAGATAAGGAATAAAGCGAAAAATCTGTATGAAAAACTGGATCAATATGTAATATATAGAAAACACATAAAGAATCACGAAGATATAGGAGTATCTCTTCTTTTCACAAGATATGATAAGAGATTCTCTGTAGAAGTAATAGATCTCATATCTGAAAATGAATTTTACAAAATAACTAAATGGGATCAACTAATAAAATAGGAGGAACTGTGTACTTAATAACCTTATTTATCTACTTAACCTTAGGTTGTACTTTATCAAACAATTCAGCAGCAGTATCAGCAATACAGGGCAGGATAGATAATGAACTAATAGATCTGCATGCAGTAACTAAAAACGCTAAATTAAATATAAATTTTGAGAGAGGATATGCTGCTCTTAACCAATCATCAAAAGCCTACGTAAGTTCTATATCCCCCCTAATTCTCAAAGAAATATCTAGTATATCTGGTAATGAAACAAAAATTGTGTCAAGCAACAGCTTTGATTTTCTAGACACTCAAGGCAAAAGAACAGACATACTAAAAGTAAAAGCAGAGATAGATGGCAAAGATATAGAAGAGAGAATAGAAGTAAGATTATCAGAAAAATCAGAAACTTGCTTAGGTATCTACTTAGCTGGAGACAATGATTTAAATGGAGGAAGATACAACTATTCAGGAAGTTCTGATTTTGTAAAAAAAGACCTTAATGAACTAACAAAAGTGACCTTCAATGATGAAAAGATACAGATAATATTAATGCTAGATAGAGAGTCAGTATCTGACAGTGAGTACAGCGGAACAATATTTGAAGATCCAGGTATATTTTTAATAAAAAATGGTGAAGTTGTAAGAATAAGAAGAGTTGAAGAGCCCAATATGGGTAAAAGTGAAACACTAACCTTCTTTTTAAACTGTATGAAAGACTACTGTGAAAGCGATAGAAAAATTTTAGATATATGGTCACATGGCTTCTCAATATTTGGGGTTGGTTTTGATCAAAGTCATGAAAATGACAGTTTGACCCCATATGAGATAAGAAAAGGAATAGAAGAGAGTAACTTAAGTAGAGTAGATGTTTTAATATTTAGTGCCTGCTTAATGATGGATTTAGGTGTCTTGGGTGAACTAAAAGATTACGTAGAAGCAGTCACTGGCTCTGCAGATTCGGTCCCAGGTGATGGATCATTCTATGGTAATTCTGGTAACAGAGGAATAGTAGGAGTAATTGAAGATTATTCAAGTTCTACTAGTGTTGATATGGCAAAGGCAATATGCGTAGCTAACTATGAAAGCTACTTCAACAAGAACCAACAAAATGCCTACGGTGACATATACCAATTCTTAACCTATTCAGCTGTTGATCAATCCAAAGCTGATAAGGTAATGTCTTCACTCAAAGAATTGATTTTAGATAATAGTGGTGAACTTAGATCAAGCTTTTTTCAACTCTTTTCAGAATTTATTTTAAATGAATCTGTTTTCTATTCATGCTATGACTATAGTGGCACCTCAAACGTAGGTGACGTGTTAGATTTAGGAAGTTTTGCTTATGCCTTATCAAAATCGGGCAATGCAAAAGCAGATGCTCTTCTACAATCGATAAAAGAATACATAGTAGAGGCAAAACACATAAGAGCTGAACCAGAATTCAATGAAGAACATATAGGATTAGGAATACTTTTTAAGTATCCTGAAAGTAACTTTGGATCTTATTACATAAACACGAATGAAACATATCGAAACACGGGATGGAATTTGTTAATTAACCCGGACAATTAATATGATTTTTAGCTCCTAAGTGTTATAATAACCTAAAAGGTTTTGAGGCTGGTTAAACTTCTTTTTAGAAGTTAGGAAAGTCCGAACTCCACAGAGCATAGGGGCAGTTAACAACTGCTGGGAGAAATCCTAAGGAAAGTGCCACAGAAAATAGACTGCCTTTTCTTTTTTGTTAAGGTGATGGTGAAAAGGTGGTGTAAGAGACCACCATTGCCTCTTGTAAAAGAGGTAGATAGGTAAACCCCCCTTGGAGCAAGACCAAATAGAGGAAGGATAGAGTTGCTCGCTCTCTTCCAGGGTAGGTTGCTCGAGCTTGTAAGTGATTACAAGCCTAGATAGATGGCCAGCATAACAGAATTCGGCTTACATCAAAACCTTTTTTTACTTTTAAGAAATTGTCAAGCTGCTGTTGAAGTGAAAAAGAAACCGAACTCACCCTCTTTCCTATATTTTTCTATTTCTATCTTTAACAACTCTCTTGCTTCTACTATCTCTCTGTACCTCACTTCCAATTCTCTTTTTATTTCTTTATTCCATCCTCTACCTTTATTTCTAATTATTCTTTTTATCTTGGTTTCTATGAGTTCTTTGTAAACTGAATATATAACGTTGTACCTTTCTAGTTCTTCAAAAATCGCCTCTAAATTCGGACCTATCCCCAATCCAAATTCCTCACCAGAAAACATCTCTTCTCTCTCCTTCTCAATTTCTAATAAAGTTTTTGATAGATAAGAATCTGATATTTTGCCTAATTCATTTTTAACAAATGATTTTGCTCCTTCTTTTCTTCTTTGCCAGCCACTTTCCATTAAGCGTTTCAGTTTGGAAGTAGCCATCTCCCTAAAACTTCTTGCTGTCTCTTCATAATATTTGAGTAAAGACTTTTTAGGAATTATCTCCAACTTCATCGCCCATCTTCCGTCTCTATAAATTTCGTCTATATAAAATATTTCTCTTAAACCTGCCTCTTTACCTTTTGGTTTAACCAAAGCTCCTACAACACCTGCTACCACGTCCGCTCCAGGCAATCCTAAAGAATTACCAGCTATTCTTATTAACTTTGATAGTCTCTCTCTACATTTTTCTATAGCTATATCTTTCTTTGTCGTAAAAATCACAAAATTCCTCAAAAGGGCTTCAACTACATCCCTTTTTCTCTTTCTTGCTGCCATGTATATAAGCTTGCCAAATTGTTCATCCTTTCCAATTTTCGAAGCGAAACTACCCTCATACCTATCCAGTATTATTCCTAAGTGGTCCACCCTATTTCTATCTACTAACTCCTCTAATCTTTCTTCAATTTGGTTTAGTAACCTCAAATCATTTTCTACCTTGTTCTCACTTTTATCTACTTCCTTCATAACTTCGAGTAGATAATCTGAATCTCTCATTGACAATATCTTTCCAGATGCTGAAACACCTCTATTATCTTTTACAAACGCCTCCTCTACTCCCCTATTCCTTAAAACTGCTCTTAATATCCCTAAACTTAAGTTATCATATTCTATTACTTCTAATAATAAAGTTTTTCCCTTCTTTAAATTAAGCTTCTTATTGCCTAAACAGTGGAGAAGCTTTTCTATCTTATTTACTACCTTACTATCTATGTGGGCTCTAGATATTACAATTTTGAATGCACTTACCAAAGTGAATGCTCTCTCTTCTTTGTAATCAGAATTACCCAAAAACTGCATTGCAATATCAGAATATTTACCTCCTTTTTTTACAGCTATTTCTAACACACTCTCACCTTTGCTATCTACATCTAATACATCCCCAAGTTTTAGTAGCTGCTCTAACGATTCTTTGTTCCCCTCTTGTATGGCTAATTTATATCCGTTAATGCCATACCTATCTTCGAGTGTCAGGTCTGCACCTAATCTTTTTATTTCATAAATTAATTCTATATCGTTTCTTTCAACAGCTAAGTGTACAGCATATCTTCTACTACCAGAAAGCTCAGAATTAACATCTTTTTGCTGCAGTAACACTAATTCAAGATCTTTTTCATCCTTTTCATCTTCTTCTCTTTTTGCCCTAGCTCTATTTCTTCTTTCTTCTCGTACACTCATATCATGAAAGTCAGGTTTATAGCTCTTTAGAAGAGAGAAAATTTTGTTAGCTCTTCTATCTATAGGCTTGCTTGGACTTTTAAATTTATCCAAATTCATTTCAATCAATGAACTTCTACTAGCATCTCCCTTACTTCCCAGTCTTTCTCTACCTTTCTTATCTACATTAAGTTTACTTAAATCTCGTGTCAGATCTCTTTCAATTTTAACTAGCATTCCTCCAACTGAGTTACTATTTATACTGCCTGTATTCCTTGCCCCTTCCACTGCTGTCCTACTCTTAATTGATCTTGCTATATCTAAAGCATTTTTCCCTCTATTCTTCCCATCTTTTACTATCTTATTTTTATCTGCTCTATTATCTAATGCGTACTCTATCAATCTTTCCATGCTTTCTTCTTGACTTCTTATAACAAACTTGTGTAAAACACTTTCTCCTTTATTATTCGGCATTTCCAGCAGTAGCTTTGATGATATACCTTTGTTTATAGCATTTTCAAATATTATCTCCATAGCTTCTACTGATTTAGCCATATGAAGTGCCGTATCCCCATCTTTGTTTCTTGCTATGTAACTTACTGAAATACCTATTATTCTATTTAATAATTCCGTATTGTCTCGACCTACTATTATATGCAATGGTGTATTTTCATCTCTGTCTCGCGCATTCACAAGCCCTTCATTCATTAACTCTTCTACTAGCTCGTCTTCTCCCATTTTTATAGCCATATGAACTGATTCATCTATATAATCTATATCGTATTCACTACCAGACATACCACATAGCAAGGCGTATATAGTTCCCAATCTCTTCCCTCTTTCTGTACTATTTGTTGGTTTTAGTCTTATTATATAATCTATTGCTCTCTCATCATTTTTATCCCTCAATTCCATTTCAAATCCTAGTCTGTAAAATAAATTCACCATATGTGGACTTAAAGCCAATGCTGCTGAATGCATCATACTATGCCCAGAATCATCCCTGTGTTTCCTTATAAATTTCATCTCTTCTTCTTCAAAGTAGCTATTATCTATTCTATCTTTTTTAGGATCATAACCTAAAAGGAAATCCACTACATCATCCTTATCTTCTCTTTTGGACTCTGCAGCAGCTTGTAAAGGTATCTTACCGTCAACATCTTTTTGAACAAGCTGATCACTCATGAATTCGAGAACTAGTTTTAGAGACTCTATCTTACCCTCCACACACAAGTCATTCAGGTTTACATGTCTTCTTATATCTTCTTTATTAATCCTGGACTTCAGGTAATTGAGGCACTTTATAGATGAGAAATCCAAACCATAAAAAAATAACTGGTGTAAAACATTATAATCGTGCATAATGGATGGAATTACGAGCTCAAGCCCTGACAAAAAATCATTCCCAACTATAGTCTCCATTAATTTGCTACCTCTTTTAAACTCTTCATATATATTATTTCCCGAGTTTAAGTATGAAATTAATGATATTTTCTTCTGACCTTCGCTTTTTTCATCTGAAAACAAAATAGAACATATATCTCCTCCATTGTTTTCATGCTTACATAAATATTTGATCATTGCATCGATTGTCTCTTTCGATACTCCATTATCTCCTACTATGTCAAAAATACCCTGACTATTACACCCTAAAACAAGTTCTTCTGCTGTTAACAACCCCAATAGGGTTACATGCTGTATAAAATAGGGGTTAGAACAGAGTATGGCCACATGTATAGGCCTAACCCCATCAATATCCTCTTGTATCAACAATTGTTTGTTGAAACTTTTTAATTCAACTGCTCTATTTAAAAATTCAGATGTACATATATCATCAAGGCATTCTGCCAAATAGTGAAATACATTCCTCCCTGACTCATCAAGGGAGGAGAGATCTATAATATCTTTATAACTTTCAGTATTTTCAAAACCATTTGGCCCATACAACCTCTTTTGAGCATTTTCCAAATCTTTATCAATTAATAAATCGAAAATCATCTTTTTTGAAAGATAATTCATAAGATCTTCATTTTCATTCAAAACATTTTTAATTCCAAAGAAAGTACTGTAGAAAGGGGAAGCACCTTTTGACAGAAGCATCTTAGCATTGTCCATAAACCCATGCTTTATAGCAAGCCTAAGTGGAGAAATTTTCTCTCTATTGCTAGATTCATCAATAAAAGATTGGAAATTATCATTTTCGGTGAGATATTTCAGAATTTCGGGTTCTTTTTTCATAGCTGCAAAGTGAAGAGAGATATACCCTCTTCTATTCATGTCTTTTATTTCTAGAAATTTGGAAGTTAAAAAGTCAAGACTTAGAAAATTAGAAGCTTCAAGGTAATCCATGGAAGCTTTATCAAAATTACCAGAGGATAGAAGACAACTAACAACATCTGGACTGTAGAAATCAGAACTGGATTCTATGATTTTTTTAGTTTTTTTGTTGAAAGAAGCGCCATTATCAAGAAGTGTGGTAAAAGTAGCCAAATGCTGATTGTGAGCTGCAGCAATTAAAGGAGAAATTCCTTTTTTATTTCTGGCATTAACATTTGCTCCTAGTTCCACAAGAAATCGACAAAGTTTTGTTCTACCTTTGACTGCAGCAACAATTAAAACTGTATCTCCGTTTTTATTTTTAGCATCTATATTATTTAATTTTGTTAACAACAACTCACAGATACCTTCATGGTAATTATCTACTGCTAATATGCACTCTGAAGCCTCTACTTTTGCTCCCATGTTCAAAAGAAGCTTGCAAACATCTTTATGGCCATTCTGAGCTGCTGCTGTTAGAGCTCTAGTTCCATCACTCCTTCTTGCATCTACATTAGCACCTTTTTCTAACAAAAGCTTACATACCCCCTTATGACCATTTTGGGCTGATAATACAAATAATCTATCTCCATCTTCTTTTGTTACATCTGCTCTTGCTCCCCTATTCAATAAAAGCTCGCACACATCTTGGCGTCCACTTTGCGCTGCAAGTATTAGTGCTCTATTCCCATCTTTCCTTTCAGCATTTATATCTGCACCCCTGTTTACTAATAACTCACATACTAGGCTATTTCCTCTCTGTGCCGCTAACATCAGTGCTTGATCCCCATTTGCTTTTGAAGCATCCAATCTAGCTTTTCTATCTATTAACAACTCACATACCCCTTTGTGGCCATTTTGGGCCGCTAACATCAATGCAGTAGATTGGTCTTCTCTGGTAATATTTACCTCCGCACCTCTATCCAACAAAAGTTCACATACTCTTTCATGACCACCTGAAGCCGCTATTATTAAAGATGTCGATCCATCTTCTCTTACAGCATCCACTAATGCTCCTGCATCTATCAACATCTCACATACTCCTCTGTAACCTTTTGCAGAAGCCAACATAAGTGCTGTTCTTCTACCCCTGGTAACAGCATTAGCCCTTGCACCATTGTCCAGTAACAACTTACAGATGTTTTCATGCCCACTTTGTGCTGCTATCATCAGTGCTGTCCAATAATATTTACTTGGAGCATCCACATTTGCCCTTCTTGACAACAAAAGTTTACATACGTTTTCATGCCCATTTTGGGCTGCTAATATTAATGCCCTTCTCCCATCCGCTCTCTCTAAATCAACTTCCGCTCCTCTATTCAATAATAGTTCACATACATCACTATAGCCTTTCCATGCAGCTAGGGTAAGTAGGGTCCATCCGCCTTCTTTTACATCGTTTATGCTCACCTTTTTTGCTAATAATAACTTACACACTTCTCTATGGCCGTTACCTACTGCCAACATCAAAGCTCGCCAAAAATATCTATTCAGCTTGCCAGTCTCATCTCTTTCTAATAAAAGTTCACAGACTTCTTTATGGCCATTCTTCACAGCATACATAAAGGCTTCGCCTCCATTAGTTGAGCCTGTGTCGCCTCTTTCTAAGAGCAACTTAAATATTTCTTTATAACCACCTTGAGCCGCATACATTAATGCTCCATAACCAATGTTGGAAACCGCATTAGCATCTGCACCTCTCTCTAACAATAATTCACATATTTTTTTATGCCCATTCCCTGCAGCATATATCAAAGCTCTCCATCCATCATCGTCTTCTATACTAACATCTGCTCCTTGGTCCAGAAGAAGTCTGCATATATCCTCATGTCCATTTTGTGATGCCACCATCAATGCTGTACTACCACCATTATCTCTTGAGTTTAACTCTGCCCCTTTTTTTATAAGTAATTTACATATTCTTTCATAGCCATTTTCTGCTGCATAGGTCAATGCTCCCCAACCTTCGTTGTTTTTAGCATTCACTTCTGCCCCTCTATCTATCAACAGTTGGCATACATCCTCATAGCCATCTTCAGCTGCTGTCATTAAAGCCTGACTTCCATCTTCATCTACTGCATCTATTTTAGCGCCTCTATTTATTAAAATCTCACAAGTATGCCTATGCCCGTTGCCAGCTGCATACATCAAGGCCCTAATTCCATTTTTACCTGATGCATTTACCTTAGCTCCCCTATCTAGAAGCATCCCACATACTTCCCCATGACCATTTTCTGCTGCATATGAAAGTGCTTGATTGCCACCATTATCTGCAACACTTAGCTTAGCTCCCTTTTCTAAAAGAAGTTCACACACTTCTTTATGACCCTTGTTTGCTGCGTACATCAATGCTCGGACTCCTTTTTCATTTTCGGAATCTATTTTCGCTCCTCTTTCTATTAACAATTTGCAAATTGATCTCTCTCCATTTTTTGCTGCTAAACTTATTGCTCCTACTCCATCAATTCGCACAGAATTTATATCTGCTCCCCTATCTAATAACAGTTCACAAATTGATCTTTCTCCATTTTTGGCCGCTAACATCAATGCTCCCACTCCATCAACTCTTGTGGCATTAACTTCTGCCCCATTATCCAGCAATAATTCACAAATATCTCTCTTACCGGCTTTTACTGCCTGCATTAATGCTCTTGTGCCATTCTCATCTGCTAAGTTTACCTCTATTCCCTTTTCTAGTAACAACTCACAAATATCTCGCTCCCCACTCTTCACCGCTAAAAACAATAACTTCACCTCGTCTTCACTTGTTTTATTTGGAAAGAACATCCTACTTAAGAGTAGTTCACACACCTTCCTTTGCCTACTCTTTATTGCCAACATTAACGCCGTGTTTCCTTCAAAGTTTTTTATATCAGCACTAGCTTCATTAGCAAGTAAAAATTCACATAGCTCTACATAGCCATTCTGGGCTGCTAGCATCAACGCATTATTTCCATAAGCATCTAATTCCATATTGATATAAATACCCATCCCTAAAAGGTACCCAATTATTTTTTTGTTGCCTACCTCTGCTGCACTAGCAAACACTTGCTGCCACATCTCCTTCTTTCTCAGCTTATCTAAAATTTCTTCTGCTAAATCCTCCTTCCCATATATACACAAAATATCTGTAGTATTTATTGCTCTTTCAAGTACACTACCTTTTTCACTTTTATAATTTTCTATTATCCAGTCCCTATTTTTGTCTTTTACTGTGCTAAATTGTCCTCTTACTATTAATTTTTCTAACTCTGTTGCCCCGATTTTAATTAAAAATTCTTCTTCTAACTCCTTATCATCTTTATCTTTTATTTTTGTTAGTAACCTATAATCTAAATATTTCTTTGGAATCTCTCTAAACATCTCCAAACTTTTTGTATCTACTATCTTCTCGTAAACCCTAAAAGGATATTCTCCCATTAAAATTCTTACCATCTTAACATCTCTAGCTTCTATCGCCTTTTCTATTGGTAAGAGATCTGAATTACTTTCTTGCAAAGATTCTTCACAGTCTGCCTCACCTAAAACAAGAACACTTACCCTAGAATTCGTACTCCGTACAACTCTACTAGAGTCTTCATCTTCCATTTTCCACTTTACTTTTAGTTCCGTAAAAGCACAACTTAATAAAAAAATTAAAAACAGCATACTTCCCCCGTGATTATGTTTATGCAAATTCACAAAAATCAATAATTAAGTGAATCACAAAATAAAATAAAATAGCAACATGTGTAAATCTACTAAATACTATAACATTTCTTCTTCGCCAGATTATATCATATTCTATTTAAAATTGCTTATTATAAATAATTGCACAAAATAATATACAAAATTCAAATGCCCTAAGCATTATAATTCATAAATTAATAACTCCCCTTTCAAGTTAATATCCTCATTTTTGTTTACTAATCATTCTTTCACTAAATTCACTAATTCTTTCAACAACCCCTGATAAATCAGGTATAGGAATATTCAGTGTTGAGACTTGTAATTCTGAAGAAGAAAATCTATCACAAAAATCTCTAGCAATATCAAGAGGCAATTCCTCTTTTTTATTCTTCATATTCGTATCTATATCTCTACATCTCAAAAGAGTATTTACTAGGTCAACATTACCAGAAAAGGCAGCAATGTGAAGAGGTGTATTCAAGCTTTTATCTTCAATAGAATTGACATCAGCACTGTTATTTAATAGAAAATTAACTATCTCTATTCTCTTAAAATAGTAATTAGTATAAAATTCTCGACAAGTTATTGATTTTCTCCATTGTGATAGCCTCATAGAAATTTGCAAATGTTTTTTGGACTGCCTAGCCATAGAGTCAATAAGGCATTTAGCATTAAATTTCTGACATTTTCTCATAAAAGCTGCTAATTCCCCCTCTTTCCCATCTCTTTTAAACTTTTTGCTGAATATTCCTATTAGATTGGAAATCTTCTCTATTTCTCTTCTATCCAGCAATTCATACTTTCTTATTTTCCTTTGATGCTCTTGCTCATCAATAGCAATGTATTTAGCACTAATCTCTCTACATTTCCTTATAAATGCTGCTAATTTATCCCTTTTCACATCTCTTTCAAGCTTTTTGCTGAATATCCCTATTAGATTAGCAATCTTCTCTATTTCTCTTCTATCTAGCAATTCATACTTTCTTATTTTCCTTTGACGCTCTTGCTCATCAATAATAACGTTTCCTCTTGATAGGAAATTGACATACTCCAAAATGTAACTCATGTAAGTACATTTATGCACTGCCACATGCAGAGCAGCGGTTCCATTTGTATTTTTCTCATTGATGTTGGCACCGCTATTAATTAACAATCGACAAATTTCTAAATTAACACTCTCGATTGACTTAGTTAAGGCTGTCTTTCCTTCACTATTCTTGCAATTAGTATTTGCTCCACTTTCTATTAAACTCCTACATGACTCTACGTCATTATTCTCAATTGCCTTAAACAACTCCTTAATTTTCTGTTCAGAACCAACTGTTTTGTATTTAGTAAAATTTATGCTGTTAATACAGCTTGTTAAAATAAAGAATATAAAAATCATCTCTTCTCCTTAGTATAATGCTTCGTATAAATGATTTCCAAACAAACTTTTTAGAAAATATAAGCCGTGAAAGTAAAAATGGCACTCCCAAGGGGAATTGAACCCCTGCCTCCGCCGTGAAAGAGCGGTGTCCTAACCACTAGACTATGGGAGCTAAAATGGTGGGCGCACCAGGACTTGAACCTGGGACCTCCTGCTTGTAAGGCAGATGCTCTCCCAACTGAGCTATACTCCCATTTTAGTTTTTGGTGGGCCCACCAGGACTTGAACCTGGGACCTTTCGGTTATGAGCCGAGTGCTCTAACCAACTGAGCTATAGGCCCTAAACATGAGTATATTCTATACTAAACGGAGCATAAAATCAAGATCATATCATGAAAGAAATTAAGCAAAATAAAGTTGATTTCAATCTCTCAGACACTATAATAATATTGAAACGATTGTTAGGAGATATTATGAACAAGAAAAAAGAAAAGAGAGACAAAAACTGCTATCACAAAATTATATTTGAGAATGAGCTACTGTCAAAGTCAATCGCTTACTCAAATTCAAAGAAAATACTATAAATCTTAATCCTCTACTAAAGTCTGTAGCTTCTTTTTCCTGCTTGGATGCCTTAATTTTCTTAACGCCTTAACCTCAATCTGCCTTACACGCTCTCTAGTAACCATAAATATCTCACCAACTTCCTGGAGAGTCCTTGTACAACCATCATCAAGTCCATACCTTAATCTAAGTACTTTCTCTTCTCTTTCACTTAAAGTTCCCAATACTTTACTTAATTGACTCTTTAATATAGACTCTGCAGTTGCATTATGTGGATCTTCAGCTTTGTCATCCTTTACAAAATGCCTTAAACTACTGTCCTCATCACCTATCTTTGTCTCAAGAGAGATAGGCTCATTATTTATTTCAAGAATCGCCTTAACTTTATCCTCACTTATTCCCAGTATACCAGCTAGCTCTGTATTGTCCGGCTCTCTTCCGTGCTCTTGAGCAAAATTTCTTGACTCCTTCTTCATCTTGTTCATTGTTTCTACCATATGTACAGGGATTCTGATTGTCCTACCCTGATCAGCTATAGCTCTAGTTATAGCCTGCCTAATCCACCAGTGAGCATAAGTACTAAACTTAAAGCCCTTCTGATATTCAAACTTTTTCACTGCCTTCATTAGCCCTATATTACCTACCTGGATAAGGTCCATTAACTTTAAACCTCTCTTAGTATGCTTTTTAGCTATGCTAACCACTAGCCTCAAATTAGATTCTATAAGCTTGTTCACAGCTTGTTGGTCACCTTCATCTATTCTCTTAGCTAGCTCAACCTCTTCTTCAGCTGTTAAAAGCGGAACCTGACCTATTTCACGAAGATACATCTTAATAGTCTCATCTACCTGGCTATGAAAGGCATTTTCAAGACCCTCTACTTGATCTTCATCTTCCTCTAATACGTCTTCATGTTCCTCTTCTATCATCCTTATAGAGGATTCTGAAGGATCATAATCAAAAGCACCACTATCCTCAAGAAGAGCTTCTAAATCTACACTATTTCCCACTATCTATCTCCTTCTTTTTTTCGTAATATGCCTTAAGCATACTCCCCTTACTTTCAAAATTAAGTAGCTCCTCTATGTCCTCAAGTTCATCTCTCTTTCTCTTCATATCCCAATCCGAAATAACTTCAAGCCTTGCTTCTTCTAAATTTACAACCTCTGTTAAATTTATTTTATTTGCTTGAGTAAATAATTTTATCATCTCTTCTATATTATCATTAGTAGCCCCAATTAGGAAAGATATTTTACTTCTTTTAAAAGAGGTATTTGAAGAAAGTTCCTCTAAAAGCGATGGATCTTTAGCAATACAAGAGAGTGTCTGAGTCTCCAAAGAGTTTAATTTATTACTGTTTGCCTTAACTTTAGTTTTTTCAGACTTGCCTCCTATAACCTCTTTTATGGAATCAACAGACAAAGAAATTTTTTCTGATAGTTTGTTCAAATATATCTCCAATTCCAAATTGTTAGGAAGAGATCTTAAAAAGTCCTTAAACTTATATATCATTTTTTTCTTCTCTATTACACTCTCGCCTGAGTAATACCTTCTGAATAGAAAATCGAAGCTCTCTTCAGCATTTTTCATTTTTAATTTAAGGTTTTCTAAGCTCTCTTTTTTCAAAAACTCATCAGGATCTTTATATCCTAAACTACAAACCTTGACATTAAACCCTTCACTTTTTAGGATATATATGGCTCTCTCTGCAGCAAGTTCTCCTGCTTTGTCACTATCATACATTATAATCACATTATTAGTCAGCTTTCTGAGTAACTTAGCCTGATCAGATGTGAAAGCAGTTCCTAGTGAGGCTAGACTATTTTTGATCCCTCTCTCTTTTAATGCTAAAACATCAGTATATCCTTCAACTAGAATTGCAAAATCCTTCTCTCTAATATGGCTTTTATCTGAAATACCATAAAGATTTTTTCCTTTTTTAAATACAATACTATCTTTCGAATTGATATACTTTGGAAGCGTGTTATCCAATGATCGTCCACCGAAACCAATTACCTTACCTGAGTAATCAAATATGGTAAACATAACCCTATTTCTAAACAGATCTTTACCAGATCGTGAAAGCCCCACTACCTCCATATCCTTAACAAGAAAGCCTTTTGACTTTAAATAAGGCACCAATCCATTAAAAGGAGCATACCCTAATCCACTGTTAAAAATCAATTCTTGACTGAATCCTCTTTTGTTCCTTAGGTAATCCATAGCAGGCTTACCTTTTCCTGAAAGAAGTGCATCTCTAAAGTATTTTGAAGACTCTTTAAGAAGATCATAATATTTACTGTTTTTTTTATTACTGTAAACCTCTAACTCTATCTTATACCTAGCAGCAAGTTCTTTAATTGCCTCCATGAAAGGCAATTTTTTTATTTTCATATAGAATGAGAGTGCATCACCTGATTCCCCGCATCCAAAACATTTAAATATTCCTTTTTTAGGACTAACAATAAAAGAGGGAGTACTCTCTGAATGAAAAGGACAAAGCCCTTTATAGTTACTCCCCGATTTTTTTAATTCGACACTTTCAGAAACTATATCTAAAATGTCTGCACTATCTATTACCTTCTGTATACTCATATCACCTTACAAAAAGTGGAATTAGGACCAAAGAGACTATTGACATAAGCTTTATAAATATATTCAAAGATGGCCCTGATGTATCCTTAAAAGGATCACCTACTATATCACCAATTACAGCTGCCTTATGAGCCTCTGAGCCCTTACCATCTGGCAGTTCCTCAATCTGCTTTTTAGCATTATCCCACGCACCACCAGCATTAGCCATCAAAATAGCTAATAAAACTCCGGTAGATAGAGATCCAACTAAAAGACCTGCTAAAGCGAAGACATCCCACAATCCCACACATATAGGAATAGCTACTGCTATCACACCAGGTAAAATCATCTCTTGTAAGGCAGCTCTTGCAGAGATATCTATACACGAAGCGTAATCAGGCTTACCTGTTCCATCCATTATTCCAGGAATTGTCTTAAATTGCCTTCTAACTTCCTTAACCATTTTCATAGCAGCTTTTCCAACAGATCTCATTGTAAGGGAAGCAAATAGAAGAGTTATCATTCCTCCTATGAATATACCTGCCATTACCTTAGGGTTGGAGACATCAACAACAAAATTCTCATTAAGATAGCTCTCTACTCCACTCTTGTATGCAGCAAATATAGATATAGAAGTCAAAGCAGCTGAACCTATAGCAAAACCCTTACCAACAGCGGCAGTTGTATTACCAACAGCATCAAGTTCATCTGTTACTTCTCTTACCTTAGAAGGCATACCAGACATCTCTGCCATACCTCCAGCGTTATCTGCTATAGCTCCATAAGCGTCTATTGAAACTATTATTCCGGTTATTGATAACATACCCACAGCGGCTATAGCAATTCCATAAAGCCCTGCAGCATTAAAGGCAAATATAGTAGCAATAGCTATTGTAATTATCGGTAATGCTGTAGACTCCATGCCAACTGCCAACCCCTCTATTATAGTTGTACCAGCACCAGTCTCACTTGACTTAACTATTCTATTAACTGGAGCTTTATTTTTCTCAGTATAGTAACCTGTAATTCTAGCTATTAGCACACCTGAAATTAGACCTATTGCTATGGCATAAAGTACGTTTGAACTCAGACCTAAATTCGTAACTATAAAGTAAGTACTTATAGCTGAAACCACCCCTGCTACCAAAGTACCATTCTCTAATTTAGAATGAACATTTCTACCAAAATATTTAATAAAGATTGATCCGATTATACTTGCAAATAGACCAGCTGAAGATATAAGTAGAGGAGCTAAAATATAGGAAGAGATATTTCCACCTAAATATCTGACAGCTGAGGTAGAAAGAGACATAGCAGCTATTATAGATCCAACATAAGATTCAAATAGATCCGCACCCATTCCTGCAACATCTCCAACATTATCTCCAACATTATCTGCTATAACAGCAGGATTTCTTGGATCATCCTCAGGAATTGAACTCTCTACCTTACCTACAAGATCAGCACCAACGTCAGCAGCTTTGGTAAATATACCTCCACCAACTCTAGCAAACAGAGCTATAGAAGAGGCTCCCATAGCAAAACCTTGTATAACTGATATATCTTCAAAAAGGTAGTAAAAAATAACAATACCTAAAAGACCTATTGCTGCTACTGACATACCCATAACCAAACCACCTGAAAAAGCAACATCTAAAGCACCAGATATTCCATATTTATGGGCTGCTTCAGTAGTTCTACCATTAGACATAGTAGCAGCTCTCATACCTATATTTCCACATAGTACGGAGAAGAATGCTCCACAAACAAAAGCATACATCGTGTTTAAACCTAAATAGTAAGCTATAGGAAAAGATGATACAAACATAAAGACAAATATAATTCTATACTGAGCACTTAAGAATGACAAAGCCCCTCCCTTTATTATGCTTGTCAGTTCTGCAACTTTCTTGTTAGTTATCTTTATATTTGATATTTTCATTCTCAGATACACCGCAAAAATCAGCGCAAAAACTGCATTTAAAACAATATAAATCATTTGAAACTCCTTAACTACTTAAATATATTAAATATTATTGAAAGAAATAGACTTATTATAATAGAAGAAGTCAAAGGGATATAAATCCTAAAGCTTCCCTGGTCTATCAGTATGTCTCCCTTCAATTTACCCACAAAAGGCACATGCTCATAAGCATACATAAACAGCCCTGCAGCAAAAATTATACTACCTACAGCTATTAAACTTCTAGCTACATTCATATCTATCTAACTCCCCCTTTTTTTCATCTCCTCAGAAAGTTCTAGATTAAGGAACTTTTTCATACAGTCATTCAACATCTCGTCCAAAGAGCACTGATTCTCTTCTTCATAATTTTTTATCATCTGTTTCTTGAGAAGCTCCCCTAGAAAATATGACAAAAAATATTTATTGGGCATCTTCGCCTTAAGTTGGCTAAAAGTTACTTTTTTCATAGATCAATCTCCACATTTCTGTAATAGTCCAGACCTGTACCCGCAGGAATTCTTCTTCCTATGATAACACTCTCTTTCAAACCTTCTAAATTGTCAATACTTCCTCTTATGGCAGCATTTGATAGAACCTTTGTAGTATCCTGGAAGGAAGCTGCAGATATAAAGCTATCAGTATTTATAGCTGCCTTAGTCAGACCTTGAACAACGTGTTCAAACTCGACTAACTGCTTATTCTCTTTAGCAAGAGCTGAATTTGCCTCTTCTACCTTACTTAGAGAGACTATCTCATCCTCAAGCAGATCAGAATCACCAGAATTCAATATTCTAACCTTCTTAAACATTTGTCTCACTATTATCTCAACGTGCTTATCATTTATCGCAACACCTTGCTCTCTATATATTTGCTGAACTGAGTCAACTATGTAGGATTTTGCACTAACAACACCCTTGACTCTAAGTAAATCACCAACAAATATTGTACCTTCTGTTAGCTTATCACCCTTCTTAACCTCACTATTGTCAGCAACTATTATTCTATCTGTAGCAGGGATTAGATGTTCAACATTGTGTTCTCCATCACCTATTGTTATTATCTTCATACCCTTTTTACTTTCCTGGTGTACCTTAACCACGCCATCTACCTCAGCAATAACTGCTCTATACTGCATAGAACGTGCCTCAAGCAACTGTTGAACTCTAGGAAGACCACCGGTAATATCTTTTCTAGATTTCTTCTCTTCCTTAACTGTTTTAGCTATAACATCACCTATCTTAACCTTGCTACCATCATCACCAATCAAGAAAGAACCAGAAGCAACAGGATATCTAGCTATAACATCGCCTCTCTTACTTGCCTTAACATTTATAAAAGGAACACTCTCCCCTATCTTTGACTTGATAGCTACTCTCTCTTTTATTCCAAACCTTGGATCAGTTCTCTCACTGATAACAATGTCACTAAAATCAAGGTAACCATCTACTTTGGTAACGTAATCAAAGGTGTAAGGATTAATGTCAGCTATCTTGTCACCTTCTTTTAATGTATCACCCTCTTTTACTAATAATACACTACCTATATCCAAAGCATATATATCTCCACCAATCTCTATTTTAGAACCATTGGTGATAATATTTTCACCATCTGAGTTTGTAACAAAGTGAACATCAATAAAAGCTACCTCTCCTGATGAAGCGGATAGAATCTCACTAACAGCACTATCTCTTTCAGAAACACCACCTGTATGGAAAGTTCTCATAGTAAGCTGAGTTCCAGGTTCACCGATAGATTGAGCAGCTATAACACCTGCTGCTTCACCCAAAGAGACCTCTTTCTGTGTAGACAGATCCATTCCATAGCATTTTGCACATATACCTCTTTTAGATTCACAAGTCATAGGAGATCTAACAAAAGCCTCCTGGACTCCCTTGCTCACTATCCACTTTGCTGTCTCTTCATTAATTAAGCTTCCTCTTTTAGCAAGTACTTCACCTTCATGAACTATATCTTCACAAATAGTTCTTCCTACTAATCTTTCAAAGAAGCTTTCAATAATTTGGCCTTCTGACTCTATATTTCTTATCTTTATTCCCTTCTTAGTCCCACAGTCATGAGATACAACTATAACATCATGAGCTATATCAACAAGTCTTCTTGTTAGATAACCAGAGTCCGCTGTTCTAAGAGCCTTATCCGCTGAACCTTTTCTAGCACCATATGATGACATAAAGAACTCAAGAACTGTTAAGCCTTCTCTATAGTTAGATCTTATAGGAGCTTCAATTGTTCTACCTTGAGTATCTGCAACAAGACCTCTCATACCTGACAACTGTCTCATCTGAGTCAAACCACCTCTAGCACCTGACTTGGACATCATGAAAACTGGGTTAAAATCATCAACTTCTTTCACTAAATCTTTAACCACTTCTTCAACTGATTTATTCCAAACGTCAAGAACCTCTCTATACCTCTCAATACTTGATATTTGACCCTGTTTATATTTCTCCTCTATCTTACCAACCTCTACGTCTGCAGCCTCTACTATACTCTTCTTAGTACTTGGTATGTGAAGATCATCTATACTTATAGTTATACCTGCTCTGGTTCCAAAATCAAATCCAAAGTCCTTTATCTTATTGACAACATGTGCTGTTTTTGTAATTCCATGGACTTTAAACAAACTAGATATTAGACTTTTAAAGTCTTTATCTGCATAGTGCTTACCATAATCTCTAAAGTCTTCTGGTAGTATGTCATTAAACATAATTCTACCAACTGTTGTCTCTACCAACTCTCCTTTAATTCTCACTTTTATAGGAGCATTTACAGCTATCTTGTCATTTTCATAAGCTATTCTAGCCTCTTCCAAACTAGCAAAAATTTTGCCATCACCCTTAGCACCTTTTCTAAGTCCTGTCACATAGTAACAACCCATAAGCATCTCTCTTGAAGGTGATATCATAGGTCTACCACTCGCAGGAGAAAGCAGATTATTTTCTGATAACATTATCATTCTAGCTTCCATTATAGAGTGAGGCGACAAAACTAGGTGAACTGAAAGTTGGTCACCATCGAAGTCAGCATTGAAACCAGCACAGACAAGAGGGTGCAGCCTTAAAGCTTTACCTTCAATAAGGACTGGATCAAAAGCCTGTATACTTGCTCTATGAAGTGAAGGAGGTCTATTCAACAGAATAGGATGATCCTTTATGACTTCTTCTGCTACTTTCCATACTGCATCATGCTCAGATTCCACCATTCGCTTAGCAGATTTAATATTGGAGACTAGCTCTCTATCAACCAAACCCCGCATTATAAATGGCTTATATAGTTCCAAAGCCATTTTTTTAGGAAGACCACACTGATTCAATTTCAAATCTGGACCAACAACGATAACAGATCTACCTGAATAGTCAACTCTCTTACCAAGTAAGTTCTGCCTAAATCTACCATGTTTACCCTTAAGCATATCACTTAAAGATTTCAAATCTCTGTTACCTTGAGATATAGTAGGTGCATCCCTTCGTCCATTATCTAAAAGGGCATCAACTGCCTCTTGTAACATTCTTTTTTCATTTCTTAAGATAATTTCAGGTGCAAACATACCCTTTAATTTTTTCAATCTTTTGTTACGATTTATAACTCTTCTTAGCAAATCATTCACATCAGCTGTGGCAAACCTACCTCCATCTAATTGAACCATAGGCCTTAAATCAGCTGGCATAACAGGCAGAGCTTGTAATATCATCCATGAAGGTTTATTCCCAGAGAACATTAGTCCTTTAACTAATTCTAGTCTCTTCATTATTTTCTTTTTCTTTTGTACGCTATCTATTCCCTCTAATTCTTTGTATAGCTCCTTTTTCAATGATTCTAGATCTAGATTATCAAGACATTCCAAAATAGCTTCCGCCCCCATTCCTGATTTAAATTTAATTTCAGGGTTTTGGGATTCTACTATCTTACACTCTCTCTCTTCAACAATTTGGTGTAGAGAAAATGGCGAATTCCCTGGATCTATGATTATATTTTTACTAAAATAAATAACTGATTCTAAATCTTTAGGGGTAACACCTAAAATTATACTCATATTGTTCGGTATACCCTTATAGAACCATATGTGAGCAACTGGAACAGCAAGCTCTATGTGCCCCATTCTCTCTCTTCTTACCTTTGATCTAGTAACTTCAACGCCACATTTTTCACAAACTATCCCTTTGTATCTTATCCTTCTGTACTTACCGCAAGAACAAGACCAATCTTTTACTGGCCCAAATATTGCCTCACAAAAAAGACCATCTTTTTCAGGCACAAGAGTACGATAATTTATTGTTTCAGCTTTAGTAACCTCTCCGTAAGATCTCTCTCTTATAGACTTAGGAGAAGAAAGTGATAATTTAACCTTGTCAAAATCTCTCATTTATTCACCTCAACTATTCTCTTCATCGTTATTTAAATATGACATTGAAAACTCCTTAGCATCATCCGGGCTCTGCTTATCCCCGTCTATTGGCATTCTCTTTCCTTCTTTATCAAATATATCCACATCTAATCCTAAACTATTGAACTCTCTTATAAGAACCTTAAATGATTCTGGAGCACTTGGTTCTGGCATAGGACCTCCCTTAACTATAGCTTCATAAGCTTTTGTCCTTCCAACAACATCATCCGACTTGATTGTAAGCATCTCTCTAAGTATACTTGAAGCACCATAAGCCTCTAGTACCCATACCTCCATCTCACCAAGACGTTGTCCACCAAACTGCGCTTTACCACCCAGAGGCTGCTGAGTAACCAAAGAATAAGGACCTATGGCTCTAGCATGCATCTTATCTTCAACAAGATGATGAAGCTTTAGCATATACATATAACCAACTGTTACCCTATTATCAAAAGGCTTTCCTGTTCTTCCATCATATAGGACTGTCTTACCATCTTCAGAAAAGTTTGATTTTTTAAGATATTCTCTTATTTTCTCTTCTGTTGCACCATCAAAAACAGGAGTAGATACATGTAAACCTAGCTCACTAGCACCCATTCCTAAATGAGCCTCTAAAACCTGACCTATGTTCATACGAGAAGGAACACTAAGAGGATTCAACACAACATCAACTGGCCTTCCGTCAGGAAGATATGGCATATCTTCTACAGGTAATATTCTGGATACTATTCCTTTATTACCATGTCTTCCACACATCTTGTCTCCAACGGTTATTTTTCTCTTCTCGGCTACATAGACCCTAACTATCTTGGTAACACCTGAAGGAAGATCATCACCACGATTCCTATCTAATTCAACTATGTCAACTACAGTTCCTTTAGATCCATGAGGCATTTTCAGTGATGTATCTCTAACATCTTTTGCCTTTTCTCCAAATATTGCTTTTAACAGCTTCATCTCAGCCGAAGGCTCTACGTCACTTTTTGGTGTTATTTTACCAACCAATATACTTCCTGACTTTACCTCAGCACCAATTCTAACTATTCCATTCTCATCCAGATCTTTTATAGCACCTTCAGGAGCATTAGGTAGTTCCCTTGTGGTTATCTCATCACCTAATTTTGTACTTCTAACCTCTACATCATATTCCTCAATATGTATAGAAGAAAAAACATCATCCTTAACTAATCTTTCACTAATAAGAATTGCATCCTCAAAGTTGTAACCCATCCAAGGCATGAAAGCTATCATAACATTCTTACCTATAGACATCTCACCATGACTAGTTGAAGGTCCATCAGCTATAACCTGACCTTTTTCAACTTTATCACCTATGTTAACTAGAGGTTTATGAGTCATACACATACTATGATTAGATCTCACAAAATTATCTAGTTTATACTCTGATAATTTACCTTTAGAGTGATCTATTATTATCTTTGAAGCATCAACATACTTAACCTTACCTGAATCTCTTGCTGTTATAACAGCATAAGAATCCCTTGCTACTTTCTCTTCCATACCAGTTCCAACGTACGGTCTCTCAGTAGCAATAAGGGGTACAGCCTGCCTCTGCATATTTGAACCTGTAAGCGCTCTATTGGCGTCAGTATTTTCCAAGAAAGGAATCATAGAAGAAGATACAGAAACTGCCTGTTTTGAAGAGACATCAATGTAATCTACTTTTTCTCTAGGAACTCTTATGATTTCATCATCTGCTGCAGATCTACATAAAACTTGTTCTTCTAAAATATTTCCCTCTTCATCTACCGAAGTTCCTATTTGAGCTATAAAATGATTCTTTTCATCATCATAGTTCAAATAATCTACTTTATTAAACTGTATTTTTCCGTCCTTCACCCTAACGTATGGAGTCTCTATAAATCCATATCTGTTTATTCTAGCAAAACTAGCAAGCGAAAGTATAAGACCTATATTTTGACCTTCAGGAGTCTCAACAGGACACAGCCTACCATAGTGAGAGCTATGAATATCTCTCACTTCAAAGGTTGCCCTCTCCTTTGAAAGACCTCCTGGACCAAGGGAACTTATCCTTCTTTTATGGGTAAGTTCAGAAAGAGGATTTGTCTGGTCCATAAACTGTGAAAGTTGCCCACTTGCAAAGAAATCCATTATTATAGACTGTAAAAACTTTGTATTTAAAAGAGATTGTATAGAAACTGTATAAGGATCACTCATTGACATCTTTTCTTTCGCATTTCTCTCTATCTTCACAAGTCCTGTTCTCAACTGAACACCCATTAGCTCTCCAACACCTCTTATTCTTCTGTTAGACAAGCTGTTTATGTCATCTAGGTTACCTTTGTTATTTTTAAGATCAAGAACATATCTAGTTATTGTCAAAATATCTTCCTTTGTAAGTGTAACTTGATCTTCATCTACACCTAATCCCAATCTCTTGTTAAGCTTATACCTACCTACATCTCCTAAATTGTATCTATCAGAGTTGAAAAAAGTATTCTTTATGAAAGTTTTTACACCTTCAGATGTAGCTATATCACTCGATCTTATCTTTTTAAATAATTCAGTCGCTGCCTCTTTCCTATTTTTTGTGTGATCAACTATTAAAGTGTTAGATAGAGGCTCATTCTCCACGGAAGGAGAATAAACAGATAACGATCTTAAAGACTTGCTAGATATAAAATCAAAACGTTCCTTGTCTATATACAGTCCTCTCTCTGCAAGAACCTCTCCAGTGTTTTCATCTTCAACATCTTCACCTAAGAAGCTTCCTATCAACTCACCTCTAGCTTCTTTCCAATCACTAATTTCAACTTTCTTTTTATCAAAAAACTCTTTTACTATCTGAAAATTGTCTTCAAAAAAACCTAATGCCTTAACAAATATAGTGAAAGATATCTTCTTTCTTCTATCTATTCTAACCTGCAATAAATCATCTTTTGTAGTCTCTATCTCTAACCATGTACCTTTGTAAGGAATTATTTTACCATTAAATATTTCCTTACCAGACTGCATATTAGTCTCTCTACTAAAAAACACCCCTGGAGACCTGTGAAGCTGGGCAACAACAACACGTTCTGTACCATTTACTATAAATGTACCTTTGCTAGTCATAAATGGCAAATCACAGATATATGACCACGCTTCCTGTATCTTCTCTCCTTCAGCATTCACCACTCTAAGCTTTGCCTTAAGAGATATGGAGTATGTTTTTGATCTTTTTCTACATTCTGCTTGACTGTTTAGTGGAAACTCTGGTTCTTCTAATTTGTATTCTACATATTCTAATTTAACATTACCGTATGAAGATACAATAGGGAAAAATTCTCTAAGTATTCTCTCTAAACCTTTATTTTCTCTTTGACTAGGTTTTACAGATGATTGTAAAAAGTCTTCATAAGATGTTATTTGATAATCAAGAAAATGAGGTATCTCAGCCCTATCTTGTATTCTGCCGAGGTTTATCCTCTTCTGACTTGAGTTGCTCATGTTCCTCCTTTAGGGAATAAAGAATTTACCGAATAAACGGCAAAAAGGCACCCACTTAGATAGAGGGTGCTTAAAAAACAAAATCTATTAATTTAGCTTTACTGTTGCTCCAGCTTCTTCAAGCTGCTTCTGTATGTCCTCAGCTTCTTGCTTAGGTACATCTTTCTTAACTGTTCCAGGAGCACCGTCAACTAACTCCTTGGACTCTTTCAACCCAAGCCCTGTAATAGCCTTAACAACCTTTATAACATTTATCTTGTTAGCGCCAATAGATTCTAGCACCACATCAAAAGAGGTTTTTTCTTCAGCAGCTGCAGCAGGGGCAGCAGCATTAGAGGCAGCAGGAGCAGCAACAGCAGCAGCACTTACACCAAACTTCTCTTCAAGAGCTTTTACTAATTCTGAAAGCTCCAAAACTGTCATTTTTTCTATAGCTGTTATAAATTCATTCATTTCCATAAGAGATCTCCTTGTTAATTGTAGTATTCACAAAACTTTATTTCTTTTCACTTACGCCCTTCAGGACTAAAGCCAAACCTGTTAAATTAGCCCTAAGAACATTATGAAGCCCTTGCACAGGAGCCATCAACTGGCCTAGCAAACGAGCAATAAGAACTTCCTTTGAAGGCAGGTCAGAAACCGCAATGACTGTTGAAGCATCAACAAACTTCTTTTCAAATATTCCGCCTTTTATTTGAAAAATGTCTTCTCCAGCCTCAGCAAACTTTTTAGAAAGTCTAGGGGCCAAACTAACATCATCATAACTAAAGATAAAGGAAGTAGGGCCTTTGAGTACTTTTTCTAATTCTTCATTAGAAAGCTCTGAATTTTGCAGAGCTAACTTAAACAATCTATTTTTTGCAACAAAATACTCCACATTCTGCTCTGAGTTCACTATTTTCCTTAATTTGTTCTCATCAGAAGCAGTAACTCCTCTGTAGTCCATAAAGACTATAGACTTAGCATTTTGTATTTTATCTGTAAGACTGTTAACAGATTCTATATTTTTAGAACTTGGCATACCTAACTCCTAAGTTCCCTTTGCAGGGTGAGAGGATCTAGTTTCACTGAAGGTCCCATTGTAAGAGACAAAGAAACTCCTCTTAAATACTGCCCCTTCGAAGTCGAAGGCTTCAGAGATAGAACTTTTTTCAAAAAGAAAACCACGTTCTCTAAAAGCTCTTTTTCTCCAAAGTTGCTTTTACCAACGGGAGAGTTAAGAAGTCCATACTTATCATTTTTGAACACAACTCGCCCCTCTTTGAAGCTTTTTACCGCAGAGGCTATATCTTTATCTATGGTACCATACTTGGCATTAGGCATCAACCCTTTGGTACCTAAAACTTTACCTATCTTACCTATTCTAGCCATCATATCAGGAGTAGCGACAACTACATCAAACTCCATCCATCCTCCGGATATCTTGTCAATATACTCAGCACCAACAAAGTCAGCACCTGCATTTTTAGCAGCTTCTGCATCCTTATCGGACACTATAGCAAGCACTTTCTTAGCTATCCCTGTTCCATTTGGAAGATCAGCAAAACCTTTAACATGTTGCTCAGGTTTTGTAGGATCTATACCCAGCTTAAGAGAGATATCCATAGTCTCAGTAAATTTGGCTCTCTGTGTAGCCTTGGCTAACTTAACAGCCTCTTCTAAGCCATACAGCTTACTCTTATCTATAACATTAACATTCGTAGTAGACATTATTCTTCCACCTTTACACCCATGCTACGGGCTGTCCCTTTCACCATCTTTACAGCAGACTCTCTTGAGACAGTATTCAAATCAGGCATCTTAGTATCAACTATCTCTTCAATCTTATCTTTGGTTAAGACCCCAACATTTTCATTCTTCACGTCACCTGCACCCTTGCTTATTGATAATGATTTCATTATCAAGCTGGCCATAAGAGGCTTTTTTAACACAAGATCATAGCTTCTATCTTTGTAAACTATTATCTCTGCAGGTATTGTAAAACCCGCCTGATCCTTAGTTTTGTTATTAAAATCGTCACAAAACTGCTTTATGTTTATACCCAATGGACTAACAACCGGTCCAACAGGGGGTGCAGGCGTAGCCTTACCAGCAGGCAAGTTAATCTTAACTCTGCCGGTTATCTCTTTCTTACTCATAATTTCTCCTATCTCCCACTACCGTGGTATGCGATAAATCTGTGTATTAAGATTATCAAGGTAAATGATATCGTTTTATTTATTCAAAGTCAAGTTATATAGAGTGAATTTCATCAAAGTTAACTTCAACAGGAGTAAGCCTATTGAATATTTCAACCATAACTGTAAGCTTACTATGTTGCATATCTATGGACTCTATTTTACCAAAGCTGCCCATAAATGACCCGCTTATTATCTCCACCTTATCTCCAACATTAAATTGCAACTCCTCTTTAGGAGCAGAACTATATCTCTTCATTCTTCCTTGTATAACAGCAACTTCGTCATCAGAAATTGGAGTAGGTACATTCTTTGTACCAACAAAACCTGACACTCCGTCAGTGTTCCTAACAACGTACCAAACATTATTGTCCATCCTATACTCAGTACCAGTCTTAGATTGGTAAGGCTCTACCATTATCCTAACTAGAACATAACCAGGAAAAGCTTTCTTCTTAACTATCCTTCTCTTGGCACCTTTGATTTCAATTTTCTCTTCGTCAGGGACTAAAATTTCTAAGACCTTGTCTTTTACACCTAAACTAACAACCCTTTCGGTTAAAAGATCTTTTACCCTGTATTCATGTCCTGAGTAAGTATGAAGGACATACCATTTTTCTACAAAATTTTCATTCATTAAAGAATACCTATCCTATCTAAAATAGAAGTAAATAAAACATCGAAAAAGCCTAAATACACGCTTAGTGCTCCTGAAATAATAACAACCAGCACAGAGAGAACAGCAACTTCTCTTGCTCCAGGCCAATCCACTTTTTTAAATTCGTTAATTATACTTCGAAAATAATTTTTTATATTCATTTTTTAGCTCTCATTTCTGGCAGGCCCAGGAGGACTTGAACCCCCAACCAACGGTTTTGGAGACCGCTACTCTACCAATTGAGCTATGGGCCTATTTACTCATTAAATAATATCATAAACATAAACTACCTTCAACACAGTAGCAAGCAGTTTTATGGTAAAATATTTTAAATTTTTCATTTTTTAGAAAGAGAGAAGATATTTATGAAAAACAGAAGCGCAATAACTAACAGCATACTTGCTACAATGTCTTACCTTATATCCGTCACATTCACGATGACTTTTATATACGGACTTATTTTCTACAATAGAGCCACAAGTGGTCAGAGCACAGCTGCATGGTCAATAATAATGGCATCATTTATTTTACCTGGTGCGCTAGCTAATATATTTGTAGGGGTTCTTTCAGATATTTACAGCAAAAAAAGATTAATGATGTGGTCAGAAATAATTGGTGGAGTCGCTACCCTTTTGTTCCTTTACCTATTCTCAATGGGATTTGAAGGTACTGCATCCATATCATTCTATGCTGCTGCTTTCAGTATGATTTTTGCTTTTTACGAAGTTCCACTTGATGCTTCAATGGTAAACATAGGAAAAGAAAAAGCTAATAAACTTGTTTCAATCATATGGCTTTCAAGAGCTGTATGTTACCTAATAGCTCCCGTGCTAGGAAAAATATTAAGCCCTTATCCCAATCTTCTATTTTATTTGAATGCCTCATCTTTTTTAATCTCTGGATTACTACACTGGCTTTCAAGATACGAAGAAAAGATAAATTCTAGTACATCACTGTCCAAAGCAATAACTAGTGTTGGAACAGAACTTAAATCACTTACAGACTACATAAAAAGCAAGCAGATAATAGGTTTCTTGTTGATACTTAATTTGGCCATAGCTTTGGTGTATATGCCTGTATTCAATTCAATAATACCTGATATAGGTAAGGAGTTGAGTTTAAGTGATACTACGCTATCATTCATAGAGAGTTCTAGCTGGTTAGGAGTATCACTAGCAGCTATAGTAGTAACCCTAACTAACATGAGTGGCTTTCTACTAAGGAATCTTTTTAATACTCTAAAACTACAAAGTCTATTCTTTTTTGTATGGTTTGCTCCTCTATTTGTTGAAATGACTGCCTACCAAATGTCTATATTTTACATAGCTTTGGTAGTTATTGATGGAGCTGTTAACACCCTGCAATCCCTAGGGGCATTAACATACTTCCAGGTGAAGATACCCGAAGAAATTAGAGGCAAACTCTTAGGTACTATGAGAACAGTTATGAAGATAACTGCTCCTTTAGGTCTTTTTATTTACGGTATAGCCCTAGAATATCTACCTTGGTATTCTATGCTTTTAGTAACTACATTAGTGATGATCTCTATATCTTTTATAATGGAAAGAACAAAAACTTTCAAAGATTTTATGGAGGATATGGAATTAACTTAAAAGGTTAACCAGGCTAGTAAGATTCTTAATATCTTCTAGCCTCTCTACCTTGTCAGGTTCTAAAATATCTCTAGGTTTGTCTCCTTTTTTGTTAATCTGTTCTTTTAATGTGGTAATCTGATCCTCTGTTAAAAAAGAAAACAAAAATTCAACAGCATTTTTAATTGAAGTAATGGAGTGCTCCTTTTCGTAAATGTGCTCTATAAGTGTATGATGGAGAATATTATTGTCAAAGCTATTTCTATGCATTAAAAAGCTATCTCTGTTTTCCACGTGACTTAATATATTTGTCATAGCAGCCTCTTTTTCAATCCCGCCATGTTCAATCTCTTCCATAATGTAGAAAAGTATGTTATTTCCTCTCAAATCTTTAAAATTTAAATTAAGCCCATACTGAACTAAGGAATCCACTACTTCTCTGTCAAAATTTATAAGTTCACTCCACAAAGAGTAGTTATCAAAGAAGCCTAATTGTGAAAAGGTTAAATTAAAGTTAGTACCCCTACTTCCAAGGTCATCTACTATCTGTTTTTTTGTAACACCCTCTACATGAATATCTGTAATCAACACCGCAGAGAGAGAATTCGATTGAGGACCTAAAGCATTAACATTTTCTCCCCTATCTATTAAATCTAAAATTTCATTGTATTCCTCTTTTGTTATTGTATCCTTAGCACTAACCTCTGAATCATCATAATCAAAAAAGTAAAGTCTTTCTACCATAGCCTGGCTCATATTTGGTATAGAATAACCAGAGGCTACGCCACCACTACAGCTGTTTAACAAAATCAAAAATAACACCGATTCATCCTCCTCAATTTATTTGAATCCCTACAGGTAATGATTCATTATCTGTTCAGCATTCCTTCCATCTTCATCCTTTATTGCTTTTATCTCTTCTATTTCAGCTGGAGTTAAGTAACTGAATATTTCATCTATAAAGCTATCTAAGTTATTAGATGTCCTGTAAACTGAAACTAAAATGTGAAGAATAGTTTGATTATAAAAATTTTTATTCATCAAATAAGATGCTTTGTCATCCACATCACTCATTAATTCAGATAAAAATTCCAAAAATGTTGAATCATTAATATAATTCAAGCAGGTATTCTGTAGCAAAGTATTACCTACAATATCCTTAGCTTTCACATCCAGCCCTAGACTTTTAAATACTCTAAGTTTCTCTACATCATGAACTTCCAACAAAAATCCCATATTTGGATAGATAAGGACTTTATCATTTATATTGAAATTATACTGTTTTATCAATTCAATATCTGATTCTTTAACACTTCCTAAAAAAGGAACTAATATCATAGCGGCAATAGGAAGCTCTATTTCAAAAAGTTTTATCTTCAAATTGGGATTTCCACCTGATTTTATAAATGATCTTATCTGCTCTTGTAACTCCTCGAAGATCTCATCTTGATCAAAGTACCCTGTGTAGTAGTCACTATCATACAAAAGATTTTCTTCTATCGTTGATTGAATTTGAGATACAATCTGGCTATTTCTTGATTGTTGACGAGACACATCCAGAGAACTTGTACCAAAACAGTTAAATAAAAGTAAAAATAATAACACTGTCCCCCCTGTAACTTAACTGTAATCACAAAATTTAATTTATCAAGTTTATTTTTGAAAAAACAAACTACAATCCTGTATGACCAAATCCTCCTTTTCCTCTAGTACTCTCAGAAAGATCACTTACCTCATTAAATGATGCCTGCTCAATTTTGTTCACAACCATTTGAGCTATTCTTTCACCATTACTTATTTTGAAAGATTCATTACTCAAATTGATAATTAATACCTTAACCTCACCCCTATAGTCAGAATCAATAGTTCCAGGTGTATTCAAAAGTGTTAAACCATGTTTTAAGGCTAATCCACTCCTTGGCCTAAGTTGAACCTCATATCCTTCTGGTATAGCCATCTTAATCCCGGTAGGGACTAACATTCTCTCCATAGGATGGATAATAACATCATTATCCAAGCTAGCATACATATCTGCTCCCGCAGCTCCTTCTGTCATATACTTTGGCACCTGTGCACTGCCACTCTTAAGTATCTCTATTGTAACTTTATTCATATATTCCTCCTAATAGAGATTATAACATTAAACTTAGGCAACATCACCTAGTGCTGTGAAGGAGGTCGTATTGCAATTGAGGTTATTCTTAGCAAAAGTTAATATATCTTTTCTACTGATGTTTTCTATTTTTTGCTGAATTTCATTCACATTAGTTGTATGACCATATGCAAAGTAGTCATTTAAATTTCTAAACATCTCTGTCCTTGTATTTTCTATATCAAACAAAACGGATGCTAATATCTGATTTTTAGCTTTCTCTAACTCATCAACTGTAACAAGATTTGTAGACAATTTAAAATATTCATTAAGGGTTATATCAATAGCTCTTTTATAGTTCTTCCTTACAGTCCCAATATAACTTGTAAATAGCCCTGTTTTTTCAAAAGCTGAAATATAACTATAGACAGAGTATGCTAGACCTCTATTCTCCCTTATCTCTCTGTATAACCTTGAGCTTGTTCCTGCTCCTAATATATTAGAGACAATTTGAAGAGTCACAAAATCTTTATCAGAATAAGATGTTCCTGTTGCATTTACACATATATGAACATGAGGAGTGTTCTTAGGAATAACTTGAGGCTTGTAGACTATATCTAGATGTTGAGAATTCTTTTTTCTAGGTCTATTCTCCATTTGAGACCATAATTTTTCAATCTTACTAATTATTTTTTCTTCATTGAAGTTACCAGCTATAGAGAGAAAGATATTTTCAGGAATGTAGTGCCTTTGATAATACTCTAATAGATCATCTTGGTTCATCCTAATTACAGTGCTTAGACTACCCAATATTGATAGATCAATTGCACTGTTTCTATATGCGTTCTGAATATTAAGTTCATGTACTAAAGATTCAAATGAGCTCTCTTGTATTATTATCTCTTCTAAAATAATTGCTCTCTCTTTTTCAATATCTTCAGGGTGGAAAACAGGATTCATTACTAAGTCACTTAACACATCCACACAGGTCTCAGCATCTTTAGATAAAACAGTACTATAAAACATTGTTACTTCTCTAGAAGTAAAAGCATCTATTTCTCCTCCAACTCTATCTATGGCTTCTGAAATTTCTACAGAGCTCCTCTTTTTTGTCCCTCTAAATAGCATATGTTCAATGAAATGAGAAATTCCCTCATTTTCTATAGTCTCATCTATAGCACCTACTCTACATGCTATTCCAAAAGAAAACGATTTAGCAGTTGGGATACTCTCTAATATCAAAGGTATCCCATTACCCAAATTGATAATTTTTGTCAACTTATCTCCCCTTACTCGTCAGCTTTTAAAAATAAGTACAAAGCAATAACGCCAAAAACAATATTAGGAATCCAAGCACTTAAAAGCATAGGTACCACATTGCCAAAACCCATTGCCTTGGCTATGGCAGATATAACATAGTAAGAGAACCCTATTAGAATACCTACTGTTATTATCTTGCCTTTGCCTGCTCTTGAAAATCTACTTAATAGAGCAAACCCTATTACTACCATTATAAAAAAAGAAAAAGGATAAGCTACCCTCTGGTGGTAGACATGTGTAAGCAATCTTCTGTAATTACCACCTGACTTTTGCAAGAAAGAGATATTATCTCTTATCTGCTTGAAGCTCAACTCTTTCCCTACATCATAAGGGTCAGTAGAATAAAATGATTCATCAGCTATAATTCTATACTTAAGAAAATCATCTGGACTCTCTTTTATCTCCGGATCATATGTATCATAATCTATAATTTCATTTTTATCAATTAAATTTACCACTACATCTTTTAATAACCATTCACCAGTTTCAGGATTATACTCTCCGGAGCGTGCATTGATAATTTTTTTAACATCTTCACCCTCAAGCTCAACAATTTGACAATTTTTTATTTTATTACTATACCCATTAACGTTATATATGCTGTAAAACCTATTATCACTTTTGTAGTAAATATTATTCCTATTCCTAGATATTATATATCCATCAAGCTTTCTAAAAGTCTCTGTTTTACTTCTGAAAGTATCAACTGAAACAAACTCTGTAAATAAAAACATTGAACAGGATACAAGGAAAGAGATTATCAAAGGAGTCTTGACCATCCTTCCAAAACTTATTCCAGATGTCTTTATTGCTACAACCTCAAGATGTGAAGATAGGTCACTCATAGTTAATAGCCCTGAGATCAAACCAGCAAAATGCATCATCTCATAGGATATGATGGAGGGAATTGACTTTAAAGAGAGATAGGGAACATCCAAAATATATAGCCTACCTGAGGTCACCTTCTCTATTATTTGAAAAAAATCATAAGAGAAAAAAATAACAGTCGCACCTGCCATACCGACAAGTAGATTCATAAGAAATTTTTTGGCTAAATACCTATCTAAAATTTTTAACACTATGCTCTCCTTTTATATAAAAACAGTAATATACCCAAAATTAAAAATATTAAATTAGGCCCCCACATAATGTATGCAGGATAATTATTACTTATTATCACTCCCCTTGAGGACATTATCCATAACCAATAAAGGAAAAGCACAGTTATACCAGTTATTTTCCCATCACCTTTTCTAAACCTTTTATGTGAACTGGTAGCTAGAGTAGCCCCTAACAGAGCCATGACAATTGGGCTAAAACATAATGAAAGCTTAGTATGGAGAGTCATCTCATACCTAAGAGAGGGTAAGTTATCCCTTTTCTTACTCAAAATAGTTGAAATAAGTGAAGTCAAAGACATCTGATTCTCTTCATCATTCATACCTAAGAAATCAAACCCTACTATCTTACTTCTAATAGGTATCTTCTGCTCCCTAAATTCAACAGAAGCTTTTTTTCTTCCCTTTTCATCCAACTCGTATGCTTTTGCATCTCTTATATTCATATACCCATCATCCCAATTGGCTGAAGACCCCTTAACAACATTAGGAAAAATGGCATTTGAATCATTTGCAAAAATTATAAAATCCCCTGATGTTGAAGTTCCACCATCAAATTCATCCAGATATATGGAGTATCCCTTTATACTATCTATAAACTGCCTTTCAGCCAAACCTAGCGAAGGTTTGTAGTAAGCAAGCATTTTGGCTATGTCTTCCTGTCTTTTAGCAGCAATAGGTGTAATAAATTGATTGTTTAGAATTAAAAGCACAAATATAGCAAAGCCCAAAATCAAGATAGGCCTTAATATCTTCCATAAATTTATACCTAGTGAGTTTAATGCAGAAATTTCATTCGTATTAGAAAGGGATCCATAGGCTAAAAGAGCACCTATCATCATACCCATAGGAACTGTAAAAGAGAGAAGATGGATCATCTGGTAGGAGAGTAACTCCATAACTTGAAGAAAGGGAACTCCTCTAACAACTATATTCTCTATCATCTCTGAAAGAGTATCTATAAGAATCAAAAAAGTACAGCCAGCTATACCTGACATAACAGGCTTAAACATATTTCTGTAAAGATAAGTCGTTAAAATCATCTCCCCCCCTTACTTAACATACTCCAAAATTGTAGTCTTAACTTCTGAAGGAAGTAAACTTAAAGCAATACTAGAAAGCTCTGGCAAGATCTCAATAGATTGAGATTTATCTAAAGCTTCTGAAAGAGATGGCATAAACTTCCTTAAAAAGATCAAAACTGATATCAATAGTACTGAAACTAAAATACCCCTTATAAAACCAAATATGGCACCAAATATTTTATCTACCCAATCTAGCATTAAGTGCCCAAAAATACTTTTTAGCATACGAGAAGCTATATGAATTAAAAAATATAGAGAGAACATCATAACCAGATAAGATATGATATAAGTCCCATAATTCCTATTTATATCATATGGGAAATCATCTATCTTCACAAATGAGACTACTACCTTATACACATCACCTAAGTAGTTAGAGGTTAGATAGGCAGAAAATATCAATCCTCCAAAAGAGCTTACACTCATTATAAATCCTGATGTTATACCAGACAACATGGACCAAATAACTATAGATAAATTAACTAAATCTAAAATATGTATCATGCATCCTTCTTTGTAAAGTAAAATACTAGCGGACTAGCCAGAAACAGAGAAGAAAATGTTCCTGCTACTATACCAAAAAGGAATGTGATAAGAAAAGGCTGCAAACTATCTGTGCCCTTTAATATCAGAGCTAAAAGAGCTAAAAATGTTGTAAATGAAGTATTAAAAGATCGTAAGAAGACCTGGCTTATACTCTTGTTAATTACATCCTTCATATTTCTATCTCTCTTCATATTCTCTCTTACCCTATCAAAAACCACAACTGTATCATTGATTGAATAACCTAATATAGTCAATATAGCTATTACAAAAGTGGAATTCACCTCATAGCCCAAGTAAGATACAGCTCCAATAGATATCACAATGTCATGCATTAAAGCAACTATAGCAGAAACAGCAAACGCTAGTCTAAAACGCAGAGAGATATATAAAACTATAAGAATGGCACCTATAACTAAAGCTATCATGGCATTTCTCTGTAATCCTTTACCAACAGATGCTCCAATACTCTCCTCTTTTTCAAGAGAGAATTGTCCAAATCCTCTTCTCATAATAGAGTAAAAGTCACCTTTAGTCTCATTTGACATCTCACTACCTTTAACTATAACAGTACTCTCTTCAGAGAATTGAACTTGAGCCCTTGGATCAAATTCCAATACCTTCTCTGTTAGTAGCTTTTTATCTATATCTTCATCAAATTTCATTTCAAAAATAGTACCACCAGTAAAATCAACTCCATAATTCAGACCTTTTGTTGCTATATAATAACCAGACAAAACAACAGCCAAACTAGAAACACCTATTATCAATTTGGAAAATCTTATAATATTGAGATTAAATCTAAAATTTAAAATACCAAAAGAGTAAGGACTCTTTATTCCCAGACTTTCAAAAAGCAGCTCAATTAGCAATTTAGTTATAAATACTGCACTAAACATGCTAGTCATAACACCTATTGAAAGAGTAACAGCATATCCCTTAACAGGACCTGTACCTAAAGCAAAAAGTATAGCTGTTATTATTAAAGTAGTGATATTTGAGTCAACTATAGAGGTTAAAGATTTTTTAAAGCCCTCCCTAATTGCAGTAAATATACTCACCCCTTTAGATATTTCTTCCTTGATCATCTCAAAAATTATTACATTGGCATCAACTGCCATACCTAGTGACAGGATAAATCCAGCTATACCTGGTAGAGTAAGAGTCGCACCCAAAAAGTTCATTACCCCAAAAGATGTAAGACCAAAAACTATTAAAGATATGCTAGAAATTAACCCAGGTAGTAAGTACCATAAAGTCATGAAGAGGATAACAAGAATGAACGCCCACATTCCAGATGTAATACTACTATCAAAGGCTGTTTCACCCAATGTAGCACTAATAACTCTAACTTCCCTAACATCTACTTTAACAGGAAGAGATCCTGAGCTAAGCAGTAAGGCTAATTTTCTAGCTTCCTCATAAGTAAAATTACCTGATATCACAGCTTTACCATCAGATATTACACTGTTTATAGTTGGAGAAGATTGAACCTCTCCATCTAAGGTTATAGCCAATTGTTTACCTGTATTATTTTTAGTAATGTCATGAAAAGTCTTAGCTCCCTCAGAAGAGAATTGTATGCTTACAACTGGCATACCCATGTTATCTGACACTTCGGCCTTAACAAGGTCCCTTCCTGAAAGAAGTGAATCACCTATAGTACCATCAGACTCTTTAAGTCTAAATTCAAGAAGAGCAGTCTTTCCTATCATAGATACAGCCTCTTCTGTATCTCGCACCCCTGGAATCTCAACAGATAGACTATTGGATCCAACAACCTGTATTACAGGCTCAGCAACTCCTAAAGAGTTAATTCTCCTGTCTATAACCTCTGCTAATCTTTCCATAGAACTAAAGTCTAAGCTACCCTCTATAGGAGTAGCTTCTAAAAGAATGGAGACACCTCCCTTTAGATCTAATCCATACCTAGAAGGTTGGTAGAAACTATAAAAAATCCCAAACGCCAAGGCTGCAATAGCAACCAAAGATCTATACATTACATTTTTTCTCATAACACCCATCCTCTTTTTTTTGTATATTGTAAAACAAAAGGATTATATCATCCAAACTACAACGATTCAAGATTAATGCACTTTTCACAAGCATTTATAATATTAAAAATTTAATTACAGATCACTTATTTCTTATACTATCTAGGTAATTTTGTAATATTATAGTAGCTGAAACACTATCCAATCTAGATTTTTGAAATTTTTTCTTTCCTATGGAAGAAAACATATTTCCAGCTGATATGGTAGAGTATCTTTCATCTATTGGAGTAAATTTAACATCAACCATTTCAGATAACTCTTTTATGAATTCTCTTACCTTTTCTGCCTGCCTCTTTTCACTTCCATCTAAGCTTATAGGAAGTCCATAAATTATCTCTTTTACACCACGAGACTCTACTATCTTAATTATCTCCTCTTTTACGTTAACTTCCTTTGAATTCAATATTGTAAGAGGTGATGCAATGATTCGGAGAGGATCAGAAATGGATACTCCTGTTCTGACATCACCTACATCTAAGCCTAATATTCTCATCCAAAAATATTTTCCTTTACAGAGTCTATCACTTCCTTAATTTCATTATGTTCTAGCTTAGTTCTTGCAAAATCTGGCCGTCCACCACCCTTTTTACCCATTTTAACCAAAACTTTTTTCAAAATTGCTCCTAAATTAAAGTCACGATCTGTAATCAGGACCAAGTCACCTTGAATAGAAAAGGCAAATATCAAATAATTGCTTCTATCTTTAATTTTAGCCAGCCTACTTATCAAATTTGGCTCTAATTCCACCTCTACTACCTTGACTCCATCTATAACTTCAGGATTTACAAATGAACTCTCTATGGCCTTATACAAAACTTTATTCTCTAAGAGACTAAGCTTGTTTTTTAATTCAATCTGTTTCTCTATCATATTATCAATTTTGGATAAAATGTCCTTCTCCTGAGAATTTAATTTAGAAGCAACTGACTTAAGCTCTAATTCTCTATTTTTCAAATATTCATAAGCACTTAACCCTGTTATAGCCTCTATCCTTCTAATTCCAGATGATATACTTTTTTCATAAACTATCTTGAACAGACCTATCTCACCCGTATGAGAAGCGTGTGTTCCTCCACAGAGCTCTTTTGAAAAATTAGGAATTGTGACAACTCTTACTACATCTCCATATCTATCTTCAAAGTAAGCTATTGCACCCTCTTTTTTTGCATCTTCGATATTCTTGCTTGTGGTTGTTATTTCACTATTTTTTAATATCTCTCTATTTACCAAAACCTCTATCTCTTCTAATTCTCTGTTAGATATAGCTCTATCTATATTTAAATCTAACCTTAACTTTTCATCAGTAACTAATGATCCTGCTTGTCCTACTTCACTGCCTAAAACATTTTTCACAGCCGAGTGAAGAAGATGTGTAGCTGTATGATTAGCTTTTACTTTAGATCTAAATTGTTCATCAATTTTCAAATCATAAACACCCTTTTCAGGCTCACCCTCTACTCCTTCCACATAGTGAATGAAAACATCATTACACTTTTGTACATCCACAACTTTGCCCTTAAAACTATTAGATGAAACTGTTCCCCTATCTGCAACTTGACCACCTGATTCAGCATAAAAACAGCTTTTGTCAAAAATCATTTCGTATCTATCATCTATTTCCCTAACTTTTATCAAATTACCTTTATCTTCTAGATTGTGATATCCAGTAAAAATTGTTGAAGGGATCCCCTTTAGTTCCTGCTCAGAAATTCTATCTTTGGTAAAAGATTTATTTTTTCTAGATAACTCCTGATGCTCTTTAAACCTTCTATTATATGCATCTTCATCAACTTTTTTCCCATACTTCAAAGCCAAATCCTTGGTCAATTCAATAGGAAATCCATAAGTATCATAGAGCTTGAATACAAAATCAGAGTCTAAAGTCTCTTCATCAGTTGCCTCTATATAATTTTTGGCAAAATCTAAGCCCCTTGAGAGAACCTCATCAAACTTCTCCTCTTCTTTTCTTATTACCCTCTCTATGCTGTTTATTTTCTCTTTTATAAATGGATAAGATTCTGCAACATCTTTCACAAGCTTGTAAAGAAAATTACTTAGCCCCATTTCATAACCAAATTTGGCTGCTCTTCTTATCAAGCGTCTCAAAACGTATCCCTGTTTCTCATTGGAGGGCCTAACTCCATCATATACTAAGAAGCAAGCAGCTCTTATGTGATCAAGAATTATCTTCTCTGCTTTGTCATTTATAACATCAGTCATAGAACGCAGACTACTCTTTAAAGGAATCATTACATCAATATCAAATACAGTTTCAGCTCTCTGCATCACCATAGCTACTCTTTCCAAACCCATGCCAGTATCTATGTTTTTGTTAGGAAGATGAGATATACTGCCACCATCTTTATTGAATTCCATAAACACCATGTTGTATATCTCAATAAACCTTTCATCATCAGGATCAAAATCATTTATTCCATCAAAAGCATAATATATCTCACTACTAGGTCCACAGGGTCCTGTTTCACCCATTTCCCAAAAATTATTATCTTTGTCAAGCTTAACAATTTGTGAAGCTGGGATGATTTTTTCCCATATTCTAAAAGCGTCTATGTCATCTTTGTATACAGTAACTATTAACCTATTTCTATCTATACCCAGCTCTTTTGTTATTAGTTCCCAACCCATTTTAATAGCTTCTTCCTTGAAATAATCACCAAAAGAAAAATTACCTAACATCTCAAATGAAGTCAAATGCCTTGCTGTACTTCCTATTACATCTATATCACTTGTCCTTATACATCTTTGAGGAGAAGTGGCTCTAGAAGAAGGCGCCTTGTCATATCCTAAAAAAAATTGCTTAAAAGGAACCATCCCAGCTATGGTGAAGAGCACACTTTTATCTTTTGGAACTAAAGGTGCACTTTCGTAAAACTTATGATCCCTATCTTCAAAAAATTTAATAAACCTCTCCCTAATTTCAGATAACTTCATACACTCTCCTACAACTTAAAGTTTTCCCCAAGATATACCTTCCTTGCCTTTTCATTTTGTGCTATTTCCTCAGTTGTACCATCAACAATAACAGATCCTTCAGACATTATGTAGGATCTATCTGTTATAGATAACGTCTCTCTAACATTGTGATCAGTAATTAATATACCTAAACCCTTCTTTTTAAGATATCTAACAACATCCTGTATATCCTCAACCGACAAAGGATCCACACCTGCAAATGGTTCATCCAGTAGCATAAACTTAGGCTCAAGAGCTATAGCTCTTGCTATTTCCACTCTTCTCCTCTCTCCACCTGACAGAGCATAACCTTTACTCTTCGCTATCTTAGTTATTCTAAATTCGTCTAGCATCAAATCTTTAATAGCATTTATTTTCTTTTGATCCTTGTGCTTTATTTCAACTGCTAACTTTATATTCTCTTCCACAGTTAAATTCCTAAATATGGATGCCTCTTGAGCTAAATAGCCTACCCCCATTCTTGCTCTTTTATACATAGGCAACTTTGTCACATCTTCATTATTAAAAAAAACAGATCCGGTTTGAGGCCTTACAATACCCACTATCATGTAAAAAGTCGTAGTCTTCCCTGCACCGTTAGGTCCTAGGAGACCAACCACTTCGCCTTCGTTCACCTCTAAGCTAACGTCTTTCACTACCTGTCTGCCGTTGTAAGTTTTTTTTACATTTTTTGCAATTATTTTGCTTTTATTTTCTGGTTTTGACAATTTTACTTTTCCCCACTCTTTTTGAATATTCTACACTAAAAACAGTACAAAAACCAGTTAAAAAATTTTACAAGCACCATAAAGCTATAATTTCTTATGATAATGCCTTTGCCCTATTTTTTCAAACAAAAAACTATTCTCTGTCCCCTTTACTCTCTTGATATTCTAATTTATTTCAACAAAAGACATTTGCGCCTTCTACATTTGCTTTATCCTGAGATTACATAACCCATCTTTTCTAAACATTACAGTAAACACTTCCTTTTAATTATAAGTTTTGTCATCTATTTCTATAGCCTACTAAATTATATTACTCACCTTAATCTACTCTCTTTTCAAAAAGAACTTAGTAAAAAATTATAACTTTGAATTAAGCTTAGTCCTACAAACATAACCCTGCTCCTATTTAACTTTAACTATTGTAATTTTTCTATTTTTTTGATATAAATTGTTTAGAAAGACATGAGGAAAATAAAGTGAAAAACACCATATGGTCTCAGATAGAAAGTGACGATAAAGCAGCTGCAAATCTTGCTTCTGGAATGGGCATTAGTCCTGTACTTGCAAATTTGTTAGTTCAAAGAAATGTAAAAACTAAATCAGAAGCTATTAAATTTCTGAATCCTAGTATAAAAAATATTTGTAACCCTTTTAAGCTAAAAGATATGGCAAAAGCTGTTAGTCGAATAGAGAAGGCTATATCAAATGATGAAAAAATATTCATCTACGGTGACTATGATGTGGATGGCATAACATCTTCTGCTACATTGGTAAATGGACTTAGGAAGATAGGAGCAAATGTAGATTACTTTATACCATCAAGAGACGAAGGTTATGGACTTAACAGTGACGCTATAGAAAAAATATCCACAAAATCAAAGTTAATAATAACTGTTGATTGTGGTATATCTTCCTTTGATGAAATAGAGTGTGCAAAGGAACTAGGCGTTGATATAATAGTGACTGACCATCATGAAATTAAAGACATCCCTAAAGCATTTGCTGTAATCAATCCAAAGAGAGAAGACAATGCATATAAGTTCAAAAACTTAGCGGGAGTAGGCACGGCTTTTATGCTGCTATATGCGATATACAAAAGCTTAAATCAAGACTTAGATTTCCTATTTTCACTTCTTGATTTAGTCGCTATAGGTACTATCTCAGATGTAGTTCCATTGATAAGTGAAAATAGGATATTTGTCAAACACGGTCTAAACATAATAAAGAGAAGTCAAAATGTAGGCATACAGACTATAAATGACAATTTATTCCCAGAAAAAGAGATAACTTCTATGGATGTAGGCTTCAAAATAGCTCCTCTCTTCAATGCTGCTGGAAGACTTGAGCACGCTGGGCAAGTTGTTGAATTTTTAACAACAAAAGATAGAAGTAGAGCACAAAAGATATTCGACTACCTAGTACAACTAAATCTGAAAAGAAAAGAGATTGGAAAGGACATGTTAGAAAATGCAGATAAGAAAGCGTCAGATCAAGATAGTGTGATAATTGTATACTCTACTGAATTTCATCAAGGCTTAGTTGGAATAATTGCGGCAAGACTAGTGGATAAATATAATGTTCCTGCAATAGTTCTTAAAGTAAAAGAAGATGGAACAGCAACAGGATCCGCTAGAAGTATAGAAGGCTTCAATATAGTAAGTGCATTCCAAAAGTGTGAAGATATTTTGATAAAATTTGGAGGCCACAGCAAAGCTGCGGGGCTTACAATAGATAGCACTAAATTGCCAGAATTTGCAGGTAGAATTAAAGAAATTTTCTCAAACGAGGTTAAAGACAATAAAAAAGAGATCAAAATATCGTCTAGCCTCCAAGATTTTTCTGTATCAATAGATTTATGCCAGTCAGTAAATAGGTTAAGACCCTTTGGATATGGAAATCCAGAACCACTCTTCCTACTTGAAGACGTCTCTTTAGTTAACGTAAAAAAGATAGGTAAAAATGGAGATCATCTAATGTTCGATTTAATAGGAAGAAACAGAATAAAAAATGCAGTTTGGTTTAAAAATTCTGAATTAATTCACAAAATAGAGACAGGCAAAAAGTATGACATAGTATTCAAAATTGAAGAGAATTTCTTCAATGGTAGAATTTCTCCTAAAGTTTATGCAGAAGATATAAAAGAGAATAGAAGAAAAAAATGCTCAATAAAGTACTACAGAGACCTGCATGGAGTAAAATTACCCCTTAACGCCTCTTTCACATCAACTTTTCCCATTAGAGAGGGCACTGAAATAAAAGATAGTGAATCCTATTTCTTTTTTGAGGGCATAAGAGTGAATTTAAATGATGAACTGCAGCATCTACTTAGAGAACTTCAACAAAACTATTTCTTTAAATTTAAACTTAAAGTTACAAAAAGTGAACAGAGAGATGAGTACTATATTAACAAAATAAGCATAGACAGAAGATTTGACATAACCTCAGATAATAGTAAAGATTCTTTAAATAGGATTAAGGAGATGCTAATAGGGAAATTTCAATATAATAGCATTCAGAAACAAGTTCTTAGAAAGATAGTTCTAGAAAACAAAAGTGTAAACTTGATATCTAAAAGGGGAAGAGGAATAAAAACGATAGCGACTACCGTAGCTATGTACTTGTATAAAAAGACTGGTAAAAAAAGTTTGCTGATCTCCAAAAATGAAATAGAAGAACCTATGAACAGGTTTTTTGATAAAAATATAGACAACCCTCCATTCACTTTTGTAGATAATATTGACAAAAAAGTTCAAGGTCTCTATCTAAGGTTTTTTGACAAAGATATAGAAGCTGAAAATAAAATTGTAGATATAATTAGAGAGGCTCCTAATATAGAAATAGTACCAAAAAAGACTGAAGGAATAGTTTTCAATAGATCAATGAAGATAGACCACAAAAAACGTATAATTGCAAAAATCAAAAAGGGAGAGAAGGTCCTAGCAGAGAGAGACATACTCGCACTATTTTGATTCTCTATGTAAATCAGCAAATCTACCAAACTCATTAAAAAACTTAACTCTTGCATTACCAGTAGGGCCATTTCTCTGTTTACCTATCTTGATATCAGCTAAGCCCCTCTCTTCTGATGATTCATTGTAGTAATCATCTCTATATAAAAAGATAACAATATCTGCATCTTGTTCAATAGCACCAGAATCTCTCAAATCAGATAACATTGGGTGCTTATCAGCTCTTTGTTCTGGCGCTCTAGACAGCTGTGAAGCAACTATTATTGGTACATCTAACTCTCTAGCTAATCCCTTTAGCGAACGAGATATCTCTGACATCTCTTGCTGTCTGCTCTCTGACTTATATCCTTTTATTAGCTGCATATAATCAATAACTACTAAATCCAGGCCATGGCTTGCCTTCAATCTTCTACATAGCGCTCTTATCTCCATAACAGTTATAGTTGGTGTATCAGCAACAAACAGATCTGAATCTGCTAGCCTACTTGTTATTAGACCTACCCTACTCCACTCTTCTTCGTTTAGAAATCCATTCTTTAGCTTAGATAGAGAAACTTGTGACCCTAAAGAGACCAATCTTTGAAATATCTGAGAATCCGACATCTCCAAACTAAAGATCAACACCTTTTTCTTTTGTACTATTGACGCATTATATGCAATGTTAAGAGTAAATGCTGTCTTACCCATACTTGGCCTAGCAGCTACTATTATAAGGTCTGATTTTTGAAATCCTGAAATTATTTTATCTAAACTTTTTATCCCAGAAGATATCCCAGTAACAGAACCTTTATTCTTATAAACATCTTCTAACCTAGCCAATTCGTTATTTATCAAATCTTTGACATGAACTAACTCTTTCCTCTCTGACTTTTGTGCTATATTAAATACTAAATTTTCAGCTTTGTCTAAGACACCTTTTACATCATCTACTGATCCAGATGCAAGCTCTGCAATATTAGTTGAAACATCTATCAATTTTCTAAGAAGAGACTTGTCCTTAACTATTCTTGCATAGCTTTGTATATTAGCAGCACTGGGTACTGTCTTTAGAATGTTAAATATATGTTCTTCGCTATCAACTTTGCTAGATGAGTTTTTCTTTATCCTATCAACAAGAATAACAGGATCTATTATCTCTCCCTTTTCGTAACAGGAGAGCATAGCTTCATATATTACACCATGAACTTTTTTATAAAAGTCATCTGGGAGTATTATATCTACAATTCTCGAAAGTGAATCTGGTTTCAGTAGGACAGCACCTAAAACAGACTCTTCTGCATCTAAATCATACGGGATATACTGTTGTTTCATAAGGAGATAACCTCTAGTTCAACAGTCGCTATAACATCTTTGTGTAATTTAACTTCTACATTGTAAAGCCCTAACATCTTAATATTATCAGCAATCACTTTCTTTTTATCTACACTTACCCCTAATTGAGAAGATATAGCTTCTGATATATCTTTATGAACTATGGCTCCAAATAACTTTCCATCTTTAGATTTTGCTCTTATCTCTACTTTTTTACTCTCTAGTACGGCTTTCTTCTCTTTAGCTTCAGATAACTCTCTCAAATATTTTTCTTCTTTATCTGCTTTCTCCTTAGACAGTTCTCCTGAAGTAGATGAATTGTAGGGAACTGCTAACTTATTGGGAAAAAGGAAATTGCTAGCATAGCCCTCCTTAACCTTAACAATTTCATCTTTCTTGCCAAGGGATTTAACATTTTGCCTTAAAATAACACTAACGTAACTCATAAAAAACTCCTAACTGATTATATCAAAATTTTAGTTACCTTCCAAAATAGCATCCACTTTACTTTTAAAGTCATTCTCTACATCTTTATCTATTTCTAAGGATATGTTAACACTAACACCAACTAATCTGCTTAAAGCTCGCTCTAAAATAATTCTATTCTCACTTCTCTCCAGAGACTCTTTATGAAACTTATGACCTTTATCATATTTAAGAGTCAGCTTACCACCTTCATAATTTACTAACTGGGCATTAAGCAAAAATATCATTACTGATATACTCTCTTCTTTCAAATCTTTCAAAAGTTGATCCCAATTGTTAGATATTTTATTAAAGACAGCTTTGTCTTCCATTGTACTAGGGCTAAAACTTTTTTTCTCTACTCTCAAACTAGGGGTATGATTCTTTGTAGAGTGAGTTTCACTAGACTTTCCGTCTTTAAAAACAATTGAATCTTCTTCCCTATCTACTTTTGATTTATTAACAGCAGCTTTATCTTCTACCTTATCATCAAGTTTATTAATTTGTTGGCTATCTGACTCTGCTGTTGTTTTAGACTCATTCCCTTCAACAATAGATGGTTTATCTTTTTGGTACAATTTCTTTTTGTTTGATTCATTAGAAGCACTACTCTCTTTACTAATCTTTGTGTCAATTGATTTATAATCTTTTTGACTTCTATTGATATCCTCAAAAAGTCTAGACAATATAACATATCCTACAGCTCTCTTGTTCTCCTCTAGTCTAAATTCATTTATAGAACTATATATCTTAGATATTTGTTTTATAGATTTGTAACTATCACTAGACTCTTTTTTAATCAAATAAGCTAAATCTTTCATTAAAAGATCTATTTTATACCCTTCTAACCAAGCTTTGTCAACAATATTGACCATCTCATCAAAATTACCATCTAAGTAATATTCATAAAATTTGCTGATAATAGCCGAAGGTATGACACCAAGTGCTTCTTCACAACTCTCTCTCTTTATCTCATCTTCTGGAATAAAGGTAAGAACCTTCTCCAGCAGAGAGAGTGCATCTCTCATAGAGGACCCTGACTCTCTTATTATTAAATCTATAGACTCATCATCCATAGATCTCTTTTCTAAATTTAATATATCTTTTATTCTAGTATGTATAGAATGTGAGTCTAGGAGCTTCAAATCATGTCTTTCACACCTTGATTTGATTGTCTCTAAAACTTTGTCAGGTTCAGTAGTAGCTAAAATGAATATAACATGCTTTGGAGGCTCCTCTAGTGTCTTTAATAGAGCGTTAAAAGCTTCTTTTGTAAGCATATGAACTTCATCTATGATATAGAACTTGAATTTGCCAATTAAAGGCTTATAGTTAACACTATCTTTTATATTTCTAATATCTTCTATACCTCTATTTGAAGCTGCATCAATCTCTATCATATCTGGAAATTTAGATTTAGCAATACTGATACAATTTGAACACTTCAAGCAAGGATTATAGCCATCTATTGGCTGCTCACAGCTTAAGCTTTTAGCAATTAATCTAGCTAAAGTTGTCTTTCCTGTTCCTCTTGAACCAGAAAACATAAAGGCGTGTGAAACTTTACCTCTTATAATTCCATTTTTAATTGAAGTTATTACATGAGAATTACCAAAAAAATTATTGAAATCCTGGGGTCTATATCTTTTATATAACATTTCTTGCATATCTCTACCTCAATCTATATGGTATTTTTACTCTAAACTTCTCCCCCTCTTTGAAAGAGCTCATATCTATTTTAGCATTGTAAATAGAGTCAAGTGCAGCTCTATCTAAAATTGAATGCCCACTTTTTTTCTCAAGTGATGCATGAACAACAGTCCCATCACCAAGAACTTCTACTAGCAAGATAACTTCACCTTCAAAGTTATTCTCTTCAGCTTCTACAGGATATTCAAATTTCGGTTCAACTAACCAACCTGTACCCTGTCTTTTTTCTGATAACAGTTCTGCTTCCATAACTCTTGGCTTTACACGAGGAAAAGTCACTTTTTTATCAGAATGTCTAAGAGAGATGCTTTTCACTATATTGCTATAACTGTCAAATTTAGTATAAAGATCCCCTTTTCCGTAATCAAAAAGCAGTAAGCTAAAAAACAACAAATACACAACAAAAGAGTATATAAAATACTTAATTGACATTCTTAGCTGTTCCTATGTTTACTTCTTTAAATCCTGCAGATTTAGCAACACCAATTATAAATATGACATACCCTACATTTACATTTTTGTCACTCACTACAGTGATTCTACCTTTATCTTCCTTACCACATAGAAAAGAGTAAAGACTGTCAAGAGGAATTTCATATTCATCTGTAAATATCTGCCCCTCTGCATTGATTGATAAGATTAGATCGCTCTCCACATAAGATACAAAATCAGACTTTGGAAGGTCTTTAACATTCACAGCTGAGTAAATCCCTGTCATCCTGTAACTAGAAACAAAAAAGACCAACAGAAGAAAAACAACATCCACCAAAGGAGCTAAAGCTAGTGGTGAATTTCCCTTAAACCTGATCCTCTTGTAAATCATATCTATTCGTCACCTTTTATAATACTTGCTACCTCTAAAGAAGAAGCTTCCATGTCTAAAAGAATCCTATCTATCCTTTTTTCTATAAATCCATATATCAATGAGAGTGGTACTAAAGCTACAAGACCTGCTGCTGTTGTCACCAATGCTTCAGATAGACCAGCTGAAAATTGAGCTTGATTTATGGAAGTTGAAGAAAGTCCAGCAAATATCTTCATCATGCCTGTAACTGTTCCCAATAGACCTAATACTGGGGCCAAATTCATTACAACCCTAACAAACCAAAGATTCTTCTCCAAGTCCATAGAGGTGGTTATGATAACTCTACTCACTTTCTCCTTTATAACTTCTAAACTATCTTCAGAATTCATTAAAACAGTAGAAAGAGCTCTAGAGAGGTAACCTTTTGAGGAGGCTACATAATTGGTAGCAGCCTCTAAATTACCCTCTCTTATAAAATTCTTTATTCTGAGGGATGCTTTGTTATTCTCAAACAGGACAACCTTGTAAACTCTTTCCAATAAAACTGCCAAAGCTAACACAGATAACAGTAATATTATCCATAATATTGCTCCGCCAGAAATTAGAACCTTAGTCATAAAAACCTCCTAAAAGTTTATTGTCAGATCCACAGATATCTTTCTCTTGTCTATGAAGAAATCTCTCTTATAATTTGCCTTTTTATCTAAAATATTATAAATTCCAACAGTTAACTTGAAACCATTGTTACTACTAAAACCGCTCTCAGCATCTAAAGTGTAGTACCCCTCTATCTTGTCTCCTTTTTGTCCTGAAATAGTATAGTATGACCCTTTCATATTCATTGTACCAGCTAGGAAAAAGCCTTTATTATTTATTTCTGCTCTACCCTTCAATGTATAAAAAGGTGTGAAAGCTAAATAACTTTGGTTAGAAGTTAAGCTAGTCTCTAAATCAAAAATAAACTTACCAAACTTAGCTGTAGCACCCACATTAGCATCAACAAAAAACTTACTTTCACCATAGTTAATCAACTGTATTGGCCTACTTTCAATACTAGGATCCTCTTCGTAACATATTTTGTTATACATGTATGAAGCAGATGCATCAAAATTGATAAAGAAAGTCTCTTTTAAATTGAAAACCGTCCCTAGAAATAATTTGGGACCATACTCTTTAGCCAAATCTGAAGGTGGCAATATATCAAAGTCCTCTATCAAATTAAGGGAATCTTTCATCCTGTTAGTCAAATAATCATATCTAAGTCCAGCCTTTAATATGAATTCATTTCCTTCATCTCCAAACATAGCCGTTTCAGCGACAGCTCCAACACCTAAACCAGCTCCTGAAATAAAATTGTACTCTAATTCTGCATCTATATCTAAAGAGATCTCCCTTTCAAACTTTAAGACATTAGAGTTAACAGTATCGAGTCTTACTATTCCAGTGTGACTACCGGCACCGTTTCTCCCAAATATATCACCAAAATAAGATAAATTCATAGAAAATTCTGAATCTGCCTTAGAAATTAAATTGGCTACAAAATTACTTCTTACACTAAAATCTACAGATACTAAGCTAAATTCTTTTTCTACAAAGTTAGAGCTCTCAACTCTTCTTTCAATGGACAAATCCACCCCAACTTCAACAGGGTCTTTTATCTTATTACTCAAAGATAGATCAAAGATGCTTTTTTTTCTGGTATCTAATCCCATAAGCTCTTTGTCTCTTTCTGAATAGGACAACTCTGCAGATAAGTCCTCGCTCAACATGTACCCATAGATCATGTCATCTATAAGAGAGTTACTTTTGTACCCACTCTCTATCTTATCCCTTTTACCTTTAAATCCCCATCTAATATTATTACCTTTGAATAGGAAAGAACTAAATATACAAAAATCTAGCTTGAAAGGATTAAAATCTTTATCAGTGTCTGCTAACTCTACACCCCAATTAATATAGTTTATGTTAGAAGTACTGTCTGTGTCTTCTTCAACTTCACTTTCATCCTCTTCTATGATGACAAGATCTTCGTAGTAAGGGAGCTCTTCCCTGAATTCATTAACATCAATTTTTTTCCTTTTCTTACCTACAACTTCTATGTTAGCGGATATGGCTATACTAAAAATTGATAGCATCAACATACTTTTCAGCAGCTTCATTGTTAACTCCTTTTAGCTTAAAAAAATATTTCTTAGCCTCACTATTATTTCTTCTTTTAACATTGATATCAACTAAGTCATCCAGCACCTTATGTATCAATATACTGCTCTTAAACCTCTCTGCAAAGTCTATCAATATTTCTAAGTAGCTAGTTTCATCACCTAAATTCTTATAGCAATTTGCTAATTCAAAATATATTTTATCTCTAAAGCTACTATTTTTCAACTTAAGAGTTCTTAATATTGAAATTGACTCTTCAAACTCTCCCCTCTTAGAGTGCTTTAAAGCTTTGATTAAAGAGCTTAAACTGCTATCTTTAGTTTTTGTAGAATATATTACAAATATAGCTCTATCATAATTTTGAATAGCCAGATAATATGACAACAATATATCTAGTGCTTCCTCTTTATAGTTGCTATTAACAAGGCTCCTAAAATCTTCAATATCTCCTTCCACCTTTCCAGCAAACACCATTCTCAAAGTTTCAAGTCTAACTTTTTCTCTATTTAGACTATTAGCCAACCGTAAAAATCTTTCTCTATATTCAGTGGAAAACCCTTTTTCAAATACAAAAACTGCAATATACTCTATCCAATTATCGACTCTTGAACTATTTTGAGAAAAGAATTTTTCAAAACTTCGAATAGCATTCTCAAAATCTTTAATTTGGCAGCTTACTATACCTAATGAATAGAGCGCTTCATATCTAAAAGGACTATCTACGTCCAAAAGCTTTTCTAAATAAACTTTAGCTAATTCATAACTCTCTGTATTGTAAAAGATCTGTGATAAGGAGAACAATACTTCAGGAACATACTCAGAACCAGGGTATTTTTTCAAAAAATTCAGATATTTTCTAGCAGATTTGGTATATTCTCCTGTATTGAAGTAGAGATCAGAAATTAATAAATGGGCTCTCTCTTTATTAGTAATTTTATTTATCAACTTTTTAGCCTGTTCTATATCGCCTCTTTTTAAATGTATCATTGATGCCTTTTCTAAAATCTCATCTCTATGGTTCATAAATTTTTGCTGTAGATAGAGAGAAGAGTAGTTTAAAGCAGCATCATAACTTCCACTAGAGAAAAAGGAATCAAAAAGTAAATATAAGGAATGCTCTCTGTATTTAGGATCTTCAGAGCTTAACTTCAGATATTGATAAGAATCTTCACCTAGGTTAATTTTTGCTAAACCTTTGTAAAAATTTTTAGCAGAATCAGAAGAGAATCTTTCAGCATAAGAAAGTACTAAATTGTAATCTTCTAAGTCTAACAGATACTTCATCACCCTATTTAAGGTTTCATCTGAACTATCTCTGTTTAAAAGCTCATCAATCAAAATTAGGCATGTCGATCTGTTATTAACATATCCCATTAACTTATCAAATATTTCATAATCCTCTCTACTAAAAGGCACTTCCCTAAATTCTTTTAGAAAAGACTTGGAGATAGTATTCATCTTAGCCATAATCACCAGAATACCATAGAAAGCATCTTTAATCCCTCTCTCCTTAAGATTATTAAAAGCGGCTAAAGAAGAGCTATAATCTTCTAAGAATAGATATGCCCATGAGACTCTTAGCATAGACTCTATATCTTTGAGCTTAACTCCCTTTTTTACTACCATCTCATAGTTACCTAAATTAAAAAATATTAAACATTCTAAATAATCTCTTTTATCTCCACATAAATCTGATTTTCCAATCTCTTCTAAAGCCTCTTCAAACATATCGAAATCTACTAGTATGTCTACCTTCTTTTCTGCAGCATATGAATTACTAATACTGTAGCTATTCAATACTTCCATAGCCAGATCTCTTTTATCTTTTTTTATAAGATAATTAATAATGGAATCAAATCCTCTTAGATCATTTCTCTGTATTGCAATAGAGATAGCTTTATTAAGCCAAAATAGAAATTCAGAACTTGTTCCAAACTTCAGATTCATCATTGATATTGCACTGCTCAGTGAATATTTACCCACTTTTTCAGCTGACTTTGTAAAAAAGTAAGTGGCTTTTTTAGTATTACCTATCTTTTCATGACACATACCCAAAGTATAAATTATCAAGCCCATATCTTTTAAATCCTTGTTCGAAAGGCATCTTTCCAAGTTAGATATAGCACTTTTATAGTCCAATTCATCAAAATTGATCATTCCCAGCTTGAAACAGGCATTATAATATTTGCTACCATAGCTACTTACAAGTGATTCAAGAATCTTTTTAGCCCTTTCTATACTACCCTCTTTAAGGTGAAAAGATGCTATTTCGAATTTAGCTTCTCTTCTCATATTTGTAGATTTCATCCTCTTCACGACTTTGTAAGCCGAAAATGTATCTGAAAGAGATAGAAAAGAAGAGACAAGAAGAAATTGTGATTCCTCTAAATGCTCTTTTTCCACATTTTCAAGTATAGCTACTGCTTTTTCAAATTCTCCTAATTTATAAAAAGAGGCTCCAACAAAGTATCTGTCAGAATCATTTTCAGCTCTATACTCTTCAACTATTTCTTTGTAAAAACCCTTAGCATACATCTCTTCAATATTTGAAGCTAAAGAAGTTGTATAGGTCAAAACAAAGAGAAAAACTATCTTAAACATAATTAATTTCCTATCTGATGACAATCTCTACACCTAGGCTCATAAAAATCAGTTGCTCCTGGCATAAATATTGGATCTTTGGCATTTGCGGGTTTACCATTAACTATTCGTTGAGACCTAGAGGCTAGAGCACCACAAACTGCACATATGGCATTCAGTTTATCAACACTCTCAGCTTTAGCCATTATTGTTGCAGTTATGTGAAATGGATCCCCTTTGAAATCCTGATCCAAACCCGCAATTACTACCCGTTTACCTTGATTAGCTAAATTCTCGACCAGATCAATTATTCTGTCATCAAAGAATTGGACTTCATCTATAGCGATAAGTTTAACATCCCTAGTCATGTCTTTGTCAATGAGATACTTTATATCCTGAACACTCTTAACAGGAACAGCCAATATCTGATTCCCTCTGTGAGAAACTATCTTCTCCTTATCAAATCTACTATCCAAAGAGTGTTTAAAGATTAACACTTTCTGTTTAGCATACTTAGCTCTAACAACTCTTCTTATCAATTCTTCACTCTTTCCGGAAAACATACCTCCAACTATAGCTTCAATCCATCCTTGATCTGAACAGTGTGCAAACATTATTCTCTCTCCTTGTATGGTTATTTAATAGATATTATACAATAATTTTGTTGATTTTCTAAGAGATAGATGATATCATTAAAGTTATTAAAAAATTTTTAAGGAGTATCTCTATAAATGGCTAACAATAAATCTGCAAAAAAAAGAATAAGGGTTGCTGAAAGAAATAGGATAAGAAACAAAGGATACAAGACAACATTTAAGAATGTGTTTAAGAAGGTGGAAGAATTTATATCTTCTGGGCAGAAAGAAGAGGCAGTATCTGCCCTATCTAAAGCTCAAAAAACTATAGACAAAGCGGCAGGTGCAGGGGCCATACATAAAAATAAGGCTGCTAGAAAGAAGTCCAGATTAACATCTAAAATAAATTCTCTTTAAGGTAATTATGAAAATAGGTGTGTTTTACGGGAGCACTATGGGAGCTACTGAAGACGTAGCAGAGAAGATTGGATTAATACTGAAGGCAGATGTGTTCAATATAGAGAGTGTTAGCAAAGATTTAATACAAAGCTACGATTTTATAATAGCTGGCTCTTCTACTTGGGGGTATGGTGATCTTCAAGATGATTGGAGTAATTTTTTTGATGACTTTGGTATTCCTAACTTAAATAACAAGAAAGTTGCTATCTTTGGATTAGGAGATCAAGAAGACCATAAGGATGTATTTGTTAACGCCATTGGTATACTTCACGATATCTTCGAAAGTTCAGGTGCTACTCTAGTTGGTTACTGGCCAACAGAAGGTTACAGCTATGGATCTAACACTACAGCTATTAGAGATAATAAATTTTTAGGACTAGCCTTAGATGAAGTAAACCAAGCCCAATTGACAGATGAAAGAATAAAAAAATGGACAAACCAAATAGTAAACTCATAACCAAGTGGCTTAAAAATTTAGTTACAGCATCAACAAAATTAATTTTTCACTAACATATATAAACTTTTTTAGTTTTAGCAGTCTTATCTAAAAATACAAAGCCATCAAATTCCTTTGTTATTCTTCACAATTTTTTGTGCTGAAATGGAAAATAAAAACCAACTCATCAAATTTGTCTTTCAATACACAGATGCAGTATATAAAGGTTTTTTATTAATTTTTATTTTCTACTAACATTATAAAAGCACTTAATATATTGTTCAGTAATTGATGTTCAAAGTTTTACAAGCAATATCATAATTTAATGAACTAATTTTCAACCTAAAGACTGTGTTTCAATAAAAAAAGAGCACAGCCCTGGATAAGCTGCACTCCTTTTCCTTTATGTTATGTTTATAATTAAAATCAATTAGCCCTGTTTGCAATCTTGACCAAATTAACTATATCTCTGGTAATCGAACCAATAAAAGAGTCAACTAGGTCATTCCACTTCTCATCGTCTGATTTTGGTTTTGATGGCTTAGATTCATAATCATCACCCCTAAACATAGTAGCAGATTGATTAGACCTATGATAACTTCTTTCACCTTCATGCTCTTGCTCAACTTCATCAATCTTTTCTTTTGGTGTTTTATTCAAAATCTTCTCATCTTCAAAACCTTGTAAAAAATCTTTTCCAACCTTTTGCTCTAAGCGAGTAACATTGTAGGATCCACTATAAGCAACCGCTGTGTAAAGACCTTTCTCTCTAACTAAAGTTTGAACATATTCCTTAGAGTAAAACTCTAGATTAGAAAGCACTAATCCAGAAAGAAGCACTAAATCTTTCTGATCATTTGTCAAACTAGATATAACTTCTTTTTGCATATCTACCTTATTTTCATAAAGCGCTTTAATTATTACGTTAAGAAAATCATTTCCCTTTATTGCTTCTTTGTATTTGTCTCCACTATCTAACCGCAAATTTACTGCTGAATAAAATAATCTATCCTTATAATCCTTAAAAGGAGTTAAGAACAGATCTACCTCACCATTAATACTATTATCAGCAAGCCCAACAAAAGGTAAATTCAATAAATTTGACAACAACAACTCTCTAAGATTGTCTACAAGTGCTTCATTAGGACTTGACTTCATCAATTCCTTCACTTCTTCTATTCTATCTTTATTCTTAGGGTCTTTCTCTACTTTCTTCATTAATTTCTTCAAAAGTGTTTTAACCTTAGACTCAGAAGGGATCTCACCAGAGAAGACACCAAATTCTTCATCAAGGTCATCAACAATAAATCTAGTACCTTTCTCAAAAGCATCCTTTATCTCTTTGTCATCCCCACTGTAAAGAGAGTAAGCGCAGACGAATTTTTTCATGTCCTTGTCACCACCAAAACACCTCTTTATAAATTCATTATTATAGTGCTTTTCTCTTTTTTCCTCAGAAATAGGATGTAAAACCTTTACATTGTAATCAGGATTTCTATCCATAACCGCCTTGATAAGTTCTTTATCCCCATTTTCCGCTGCAAACATCAACCAAGTATACTCTTTACCGTCTCTGGTAAATACTTTGTTTATGTCCTTATCCTCTACCTCAGCCAACTCTTTCATAAACTTATTTACTTCCGCAACTGGTCCTTCTCTTAAAGAAGTGCTTGAGTTACTATCCCAACAGGACAAAAGTAAAAATAATATATGTAACATTTTTTTCTCCTCACTAAATATGATATCAACATAGCACTTGAATTATACCACAATATGGTGTAATTTGGCAAAATTTTTTCGATTTATCAATCTACTGTACTTTACATCCCCAACACATATTTCTTACAGACATCTTAAAAATTAAATTAGCATAATCTAATTTTGATTTCAAGAGCTAGTAATAAATTTATATAGGATTATATCGTTATTTTTCTCTTTCTTCACAAGATCAATTAATTTTTTTACAGCCTCAGCATCATTGAAATTATCCAATAGATACTTTCTCATCTTGTATATGGCTTCCAATTCCTCTTTGCCAAAAAATAATTCTTCTTTTCTGGTTCCAGACTTTCTTATATTAATTGCAGGGAAAATTCGCAATTCAGAGATAGCCCTATCAAGATGTATTTCACAATTACCTGTTCCTTTAAACTCTTCATAAACTACCTCATCCATTCTACTTCCTGTGTCAACCAAAGCAGTGCCTAAGATTGTCAAGCTACCTCCCTCTTTTATATTCCTTGCAGAACCAAAAAACTTTTTGGGCATCACAAAAGAATAAGGATCTAATCCTCCAGATATTAACTTCCCACTATTAGGAACCACTAAATTGTAGGCTCTAGCCATTCTTGTTATACTGTCCACTAGGATGACTATATGCTTTCCATATTCAACCGCACGCTTAGCCTTTTCCATTACATTTTCTACAACCTTAACATGATTTCTAGGTTCTTCATCAAATGTTGATGAATATACTTTAGCACCCTTTGTATTCAATTTTATATCTGTAACCTCTTCAGGTCTTTCATCTACCAGCAAAACCCATACTTCTACATCTTCATTACTTTTCAAGATCCCATTTGCTATTTCAGAAATCAAAACTGTCTTACCAGCTTTTGGAGGAGCTACTATCAGAGCTCTCTGCCCTCTACCTATGGGAGCTATCATTTCGATCATCCTACAAGATATGCTCTCTCCTAATTTTATCTTCTGATCTGGGTAATGAGGAGCAAGATCATCAAACTTTTTCCTGCTCTTAGACTTATCTATAGGATTATCATTAATTAAAATAGCTTCTAGTATAGCATAATTTTTTTCTGAAGAAAGCGGCTCTCTTATCTTTGAAATTACATAATCAGAATTTCTAAGACCCAATTTTTTTATTTGTGATGAAGATACATATATGTCGTTAACGACTGTACTGTTCCTCAAAAAGCCATACCCTTCTGGCATTATTTCTAATTCACCTGCACCTATTATATCTTTCTTCCCGGTTGCTTTTGAGTCTGTTTTCTTAGATTTAGACTTCTCATAGTCAGCTAGTAGTATCTGACTTAAGGGATAATCTGATTTTAGGTCTACACCATACTTTGTAGCCAATTTTTTAACATCACTAGCACTTTTTTTCAATAGCTTATTATGATCCATAAATCTCTCCATAAAGTGTCCACGTTTTAGTATCACTTATTTTAATTTTCACAAACTTACCTACCAAGTCATCATCCCCTTTAAAATGAACAACTTTGTTAGCATCACTCCTACCTACCAAGACATTTGGGTCCTTTTGACTAGGGCCTTCAACCAAAACTTCTTGAATAGTGCCCAAATATCTTGAGCTCTCCTTTTTGCTAACTTCGTTTTGAACATTTATTAGCCTCTTTAATCTATCAAGCTTAACTTCACTGGGAATTTGATTCTGCATAACTGCAGCGGGTGTCCATTCACGCTTTGAGTACATGTACATATAAGAGTTGTCAAATTCTGACTTCCTTACAACATCTAGAGTATCTTGAAAATCATCTTCTGTCTCTCCCGGAAAGCCAACTATTATATCAGTTGTTATAGCTAATCCAGGAATCTTATTTCTTAGTCTCTCTACCCAAAAAAGAAACCTGTCCTTTGTGTGATTTCTATACATCATCTTTAAAATTCTAGAAGACCCCGATTGAAGGGGAAAATGAATTGACTTACATATCTTATCATATTTAGCTATTGTGTCTACAACATCTTGCTTAAATTCAGCTGGGTGAGGAGAAACAAACCTTATTCTAAACTTACCTTCTATGCTCGCTACTCTATTCAAAAGCTCAGCAAAAGAGGCATCTTTTAAATCTTTTCCGTAGGAATTAACGTTCTGTCCAACTAAAATGATCTCTTTGTAGCCTTTCGCTAGATAATCTCTGACTTCTTCAACAACCTCATCTATGGGCACACTCCTTAGCTTACCTCTAACATAAGGAACTATACAGTAAGAACACTTATTACTACACCCATATGTTATAGAGACATATGCCGTAACATTAGAAAAATTAGTGTCTATCCTAGGAGGTACCTCATCCAAATCTGAAGTCAATATTACATGGTTCTCTTCTTTATTTTCTATTCTTTTTACAACTTCTGCTAATCTGTGTATATTCTGGTTACCTAGCACAAAATCAGTGTGGGGACTTTTATCTATTATTATCTCTTTCTTCTCTTGAGCTAGGCACCCTGCAATACCTATTATAAGGTTGGGGTTCTTTTTTTTAAGATTCTTCATTTGAGAAAGCCGTGCATAAACTCTATCAGCTGCTCCTTGTCTTACAGTACAAGTATTCATAATAATAAGATCTGCATTATCTTCTCTGTCTACAAAAGAATACCCCATCTTTGATAGCACCGACTTCATTTTAGCACTATCATTAATATTCATCTGACAACCAAAAGTTAAAATTGCTGCTTTTTTCATATGGTTACATTTTAACACAAAGATATGGTCACACCCAGACAAAAAATCAGCCAACACTTAACTGTATTGGCTGAAACTATATTTTATAACTAGCAAAGTGAGCAAATTCACTATATATCTTTTATTATATCTTTTATTTTCTTCCCTGTACTAGATTTAGAACTTAGACCAGAAGTATCTAAAACTCTTTTCAAAGTCTGTTTTGCGGATCCACTTAATGATACAGAAAGCGTAGGCAAGTAATCATACTTTATTTGAGAGAAAAGATTTATCAACTCTTTTCTAACCTCACTTTTGGAGGAATGGCTATCAAGTTCATTTATTTTATTAATTACTGTTGAAACCAAATTCCTTTCATACTCTTGACTACCTTCTTCGCCTAAGCCTAAATCAAAACTTGAGTCACAAGCGGCATCTGTATCAAAGCCACTACTATTATGCAAATTCATACTCAAATCAGATTCATTAGCAATGTCATCATTTCCGCCAGCACTACCTGAATTCACTCTACCATCATTGGCATCGGTTACACTTGCATCAGTTTCGCCACCATCATCTAAATCCGTTCCATCAGCATCACTTGCATCAGCTCTGTCGTCATCACCTGAATCTGTTCCATCAGCATCACTTGCATCAGTTTTGCCACCATCATCTAAATCCGTTCCATCAGCATCACTTGCATCAGCTTTGTCGTCATCATCTGAATTTGTTCCATCAATATTAGTATCATTTGGATCTTCAGGTCCTTTTGGCTCTTCTGGATCTTTAGGTACAGGTCCCTCTGGTCTTGGTTCCTTTGGCCCTTTTGGGTCCTCAGGTACGGGTCCTCCTGGCTTTGGTCCTTTTGGATTTATGTCCAAGGGAGATCTTCCATTTCCTTCTTCTTCCCCTCCAGGAGTGTCATTTTGTGGATCTGTAGCTGTAGTTTCTGATTCTTTATTTCTTTTTCCATCTACTTTTAAGCAAGCTGCCAACATTAACAAAAATATGAAATTCATTTTCTTCTCCTTAATAAAAATTTTGTTTATAAGAAATTATATCACAAATAAAAAAGAAATTTCAAACGATACTCTATTTAATATTTTTTAGACGTTATTTAAATATATCTTTGGCTTCCATATACCAAAAAAGAAAGTCCAGATGATCCATCCTAATATCTTGTTCCAAGGCAAATTGTTGCATCTTCTTCTCTATACCCAAATACACAGACTTAGTCATACTTTTGGGAACTTCATCTATGACTTTGTTTTTAACCAGATTTTTTAATATATGCCTGTCAAGTATAGCCAAATTTTCAGCAAAACCCACATTTCTTAAAAAATGAGAAGCTTCCTTGTAGCCATACCCCTTAACATTCTTTACTAACCATTCTCTTCTTTGATAACTATCGCTAAAACTCTCTATTTTGTCCTTTAAATTAAATGAATTATAGAAATTTTCCCTAGCTAGAACTAGAAATTCAGATTTTTTTCTACTAAACCTGACTCTTTTCATCTCAGGAACTAACTCTTCTGGTCTCCCTTTGAACAGTAGCCCTTTTTCTTTGAGCCTTAAAATAGCATCCCAACACGCTTTTGCACTAGACTGAGGTGTAAATATGCAAAAAGCCAACTCCGTGAATGCGTGCTTATTATCACCATTTGACCATAATTCTTCAAACTCCTGTAATCTATTAGTTATTCTATCTTTTAATGATTTATACAGATCATTCATTCTATTCTAACCATTCCAATACTACTGTTGACTTTTCAGAGTTAACTAAAATAATATTATCACAGACAAGTCTTAAGAACCCTAAACTATGAAGCGGACTGTTGTTTTCTAAAAACAACAAGTCATTTATGTTATTTATTCTTCCATCAAAATCAAGCCTTAATACCAATTTACCTAAAGGGGCTTTCAAGCTTACCAAAGCATCTTCAAATTGGTAGTTATTAAAAAGTTGATTTAGTAAAATTAACAAAGAATTTCTGAATACTCTATCTGAAATCTCAACCTCTCTTTTCACGTCTACATTTAGACTAAAAGAGATATTAAAGTACTTTGTTAGTTCACACCTCAATATGCTCACTAACTCCTCTTTAGCTAACTCTTTTGGCCTACCCAATCCAACAAATGCCAAGTTACTTTCTATATGGTCTCTAGCTTCACTTATGGAGTCTCTTATCTCTTTCTTTACTTCTTTCACATCATTTTCAATAAACTTAAACAGAGAAGCTATTATATTTATACTGCCTCTAAAATCATGGACTATGTTCCTTGCATACACTCTTAGAACATTAAGAGGGTTTATTACCTTTGAAATACCTGATATTTCTTGATCCCAATAAGAAATCTTACTTTTCACTTTAGAATAAGGAGGTTTAATAAAAAGATAAAGTTTCACGTCGCCATGCTTAATTAAAACAACCAACTCATCAGCTACTTCTGCACTATCCTCTATCTTCGCAACAGTCTCCCTAAATTCACTATCTAGGACTCTTGGTACATTGGTGAAAGTTAGATTATTGAGAAAAAGTATGAACTTTTCCCCCTGTAACTTATTGACAAACTCTTTCATACTTCAAAGATTATACTACAAAGAGAGCTAGACATCTAGTCTAGCTCTCTTCTAAATTTATTTATCTCCTTATTACTTTTCTCTATAAGGCTATTTAACTTTGTTAACAGCTCTTTTTCCTTAGCATTCAAGGTATCAGGTGTAACTATCTTTACCTCAACTATTTGATCTCCGGTAGAATAAGAGGAAGATCCTATCCCTTTACCCTTTAACCTAAATTTTTTCCCGCTATCACTATTTGGAGGAATTTTCATTGAAACCTTACCATGAAGTGTAGGGACATCAATTGTAGCACCCAGAGACGCTTCAACAAACGTTATGGGAACTTTTATTTTTATGTTTTTGCCATCTCTCTCAAAGTGCTTGTGAGGGAGCACCTTTATAAATATATACAGATCTCCAGGAGGACCATTCTCTGAGCATTCACCATAGCCTCCTACCCTTATTCTAGCACCATTGCTGATACCTTTTGGAATATTTATTTTGGTGTTTACCATCTCTATATTCCTACCCATTCCAGCACAGACTCTACACTCTTTAACGGGAATCTCTCCTTTACCTCTACATCTAGGACAGATGGAGGTGCTTACAAACTGGCCAAAAAAGCTTCTAGAAACTTTCTTTATTTGGCCTCTTCCGTTACACTCAGAGCATTTTGTCATTTTTTTGTCTTCTGCACCGCTTCCTCCACAGGCTTTACAGTTGCCAAGCCTCTCATACTTGACATCTTTTGCAGCACCCATGGCGACTTCTTCTAAAGTTACAGATAGGTCATACCTTATATCTGCCCCTCTCTGCTTAGGAGCATGTTGAGAAAAGATGTCACCAAATATATCTCCAAAGTTGCTAAAGATATCTTCAGCTGAAAAGCCTTCAAATCCTGTTCCACCGCCAGAGCTAGTGAAGGCTGAATGCCCCATATTATCATAGTTCGCCCTCTTACTTTCATCAGAAAGTACAGAATAGGCCTCACTCACCTCTTTAAACTTGGTTTCAGCCTCTTTATCTCCTGGATTCTTATCAGGATGATACTTCATAGCCAATTTCCTATAGGCTTTTTTGATCTCACCCTGAGAAGAGTTTTTATCCACTCCTAATACTGAGTAATAATCCATTATTTATCAACAACCTCTCCGTCAACTACGTCATCATCTTTTTTGTTATCAGCTTCATCACCTTTATTTTCTTGTGCAGCTTTATACAATTGCTCTGATATCTTGTGGGTTGATTTTTGAAGATTGTCCATTGAAGATCTTATCTCTTCTAAATTATCTCCTTCTTTAGCTTTTTTCAAAGCTTCAAGAGCTTCATTTACTGGACCAAGCTCATCTTCTTTAATCTTGTCCTTATTTTCAGATATCATCTTCTCAGTTGCATATATTACCTGATCAGCATGATTTTTCAGGTCTATAACCTCTTTTTTCTTTTTATCAGCATCTTCATTTGCCTTAGCATCATTGATCATTTTATCAATATCTTCATCGGAAAGGTTCTTACTTCCTGATATAACTATCTTGTTCTCTTTACCAGTACCTTTGTCCTTAGCACTTACATTAACTATACCGTTGGCATCTATGTCAAATGTAACTTCTATCTGAGGAATTCCCCTTGGAGATGAAGGTATACCAGTTAGATCAAATCTACCTAAAGAGACATTATCTGAAGCCATAGAACGTTCTCCTTGAACTACATGAATTGTAACAGCCTGTTGATTATCTTCTGCTGTTGAGAAGACTTGACTTTTCTTAACAGGAATTGTTGTATTTCTTTCTATTATCTTTGTAGTTACTCCTCCTAACGTCTCTATTCCTAGAGATAGAGGTGTTACATCTAGAAGTAGGACATCCTTAACATCTCCTGTTAGAACTCCACCTTGGATTGCAGCTCCAATAGCAACAACTTCATCAGGGTTTATGCTCTTGTTTGGATCCTTTCCAAAGAAGTCCTTCACCCATTCCTGAACTGCTACTATTCTTGTAGAACCTCCAACAAGAACAATCTCATCTATATCCTTTGGAGAGAGCTTGGCATCCTCTAATGCTCTCTTTGTAGGAGTCTTCGTAGCATCAACTAGTTCTTTTGTTAATTCATTAAAAAGAGCTCTTGTTAACTTCTTTTCCAAGTGCTTAGGCCCTGATGAATCTGCAGTTATAAATGGAAGACTTATTGTTGTCTCCATCATAGTAGACAGCTCTTTTTTAGCCTTTTCTGCAGCATCTCTTAGTCTCTGCGAAGCCATCTTATCCTTAGCAAGATCTATTCCACTCTCTTTTTTAAATTCATCAATCAACCAATCTATTACTTTTTTGTCAAAATCATCTCCACCCAACATATTGTTACCACTTGTAGATTTTACCTCAACAACTCCATCACCTATCTCTAGTACAGAAACGTCAAAAGTTCCTCCACCTAAGTCAAAAACTAAAACCTTCTCCTCTTTTTTCTTATCTAAACCATAGGCTAAAGCAGCTGCAGTAGGTTCATTAATTATCCTTTTAACGTCTAATCCTGCTATTTTACCAGCATCCTTAGTTGCTTGTCTCTGTGCATCATTGAAATACGCAGGAACTGTTATAACAGCCTCTTTTATTGTAGATCCTATATAGGACTCTGCATCTCTTTTCAGCTTTTGTAGAATCATAGCTGAAATCTGTTGTGGGGTATAGTCTTTACTTTCAATATTCACCTTATGATTACTACCCATGTGTCTCTTAATTGAGTGTATTGTGTTGCTAGGGCTTGTTATGGATTGTCTTTTAGCTAAATCTCCAACTATAACTTCATCGCCCTTTATGTTAACAACCGAGGGGGTAGTTCTGTTACCTTCAGAATTAGGTATAACAGTTGCAGAAGTTCCCTCCATTACAGATATACAAGAATTAGTTGTTCCTAAATCAATTCCCAATATTTTATTACTCATTTGATCCTCCTTTGTTTGTCAGCTTTACTAAAGCTGGTCTTATAACTTTTCCGTTCAACACATACCCTTTTCTAATCTCCTCCATAGAGCTCTGCTCCCCATCTTCAATGGCTACAGCATGGTGAAGCTCTGGATTGAAATATTGCTCCTCTATAACAGAGACTCCAAAACCATTTAAAGTGTTTATAAACTGATTTAATATCATTTTAACACCCTCTTTTATATCACCATCAGATTGCAAAGCAAGCTCTAAATTATCTAAAATATCTAGAAAACTTAATATAACTTTTTCATTAGCTAAATCTCTCTGCCTCTGAAACTCCTTTTCCAGTCTCTTTCTAGCATTATCAAGCTCTGCAAGCTTTACAACGTATTCACTATCTTTTTCTTTAAGAGAGTTCTCTAGCTCGCTAACTTTGCTTTTTAGCTCTTCTAGTTCACTTTCTTCTCTCTTCTCTTCTCTCTCTTTTTTAGCTTTCTTCATCCTCTCTCCCTTTCGATGATTTTCCGAAGTAGTTTACTACTCCCTCAACAACTCCTGCAATCTTACCATACTGCATTCTCTTAGGGCCTACTATTCCGATCATTCCTTTGGAAGACCCTTTATTGTAAGTAGAAAAGATAAAACTTAATCCTTTTAGTTTTTCGCTATCTAAGTCGTCACCTAAAACTATATTCACCTTATCTTTTTCACTCTTGTCAGCAAGGGCCTCCAAAAAACTTTTCATCTCTTCTTTTGCATTAAATACTCTATATGAAGAGAGATCCGCATTGCTTTTAGCCAAATAGTCTATTACACTTTCGCTTCCTTCAATATGAATATTACTCTCTATCTGAGTAAGAAAGTTTTGTAATAGAACTGTCTCTCCTCTTAAAGGAGAAACTTCTGAAGATATCTCTATATCTTCTAATATTTGACCTTTAAAAACTGAATTCAGATAAAAGGACAAATTACGTAGATCTTCTTCTTTGATCTCTCTAGTTAAGGTTATATGCTTTGTCTTAACAGAGCTTCCTGTAACAACCACGGCTAGAAAGCTTCTACTATTTATATACACAAGCTCAACCTTATCTAGACGCTCTCTCAAGATGTTTGGCTCTAAAGCAAAACTAGTATGCGAGGTCATACTCGCAAGAAGTTTAGCACTGTTAGACAATTCTAAATTTTTCATTTTTCTTATAGCTAACAGCTCCCTTTGAGAAATCCTTTGTATCTCCAACAAGGAGTCTATATAAAATTTATAGCCTTTATTCGTAGGTGCTCTTCCAGATGAAGAGTGAACCTTCTCTATATAGCCAAACTCCTCCAAATCAGACATAACATTTCTGATAGTTGCTGGAGATAAATTTATATCATAAAGCTTAGCCAGGGTCCTAGACCCTACAGACTCTCCACTTTTAAGATGAAAGTCTATTATAGACGCTAATATTTTTTGTTCTCTCAAACCTAAGATCATAACAACCTCTTTAGCACTACTTGCAATTGAGTGCTAACAAATTTTAGCCCTGTATCCTAAGATTTGTCAAGGATAAATTTTTGTTAAATATGTCAAACCTTATTCTTCATAAGGCTAAATCCTACCCTCTTTCTTTTTTCGCCCAAAGTCTACCCTAACATATTTTCTTCCATCTCTTTTTTGAAAAATTTAGACTTTTGACAAGTGTTCTTACCCTTATTATTTAATTTCTCTTTCCTTACTCTCTCCCTAAACAAGCTTTTTATCTAAATAAGACTATCATCCTCGCAAAATCAAATATAATAAGGCTAAAGTCAAATATTTTTACCCACTGTAATCAACTAAACTTCCCACCAACACTTATAAGCATTGATATCTTCTCTACCCTTAACTTGCTACTCTTTCACCCCTTATTTATCAATCCTTTAGATAACCTCCTTGAAGATTAGATTTCAATATTCAAAAATTCTCTTCCTATTACCTATTTTCATGAATCTTACATAATCCTTTAAAAAGTAGTTTCGTTCAGACTAACTTTATACTCCATCCCAATTTACTCTTCGCTTACAGTATAGAAAACACTTTGCTTATGCCATTTTTTCTTCTTAGCCTCTTTTATCATGGCTTTTATCTTACTCTTAGCCTCTTTGGAAGCACTAGATTTTTCTAAAACATCAAGAATAAATTTTCTGAAACCATACACAGAACTTCCATAATTTTCGAACAAGCTTACCCTCCTACTTATAAGGTATTCAACCATTCTTACGTCTCCATTCAATACAGCATAATATATAGGGTCTTTTTTGTACTTATCCTTCTTCCTAAATAGTTCCCATTCAATAAATGGATTGTCCTCATTACTACGCTTGTAGACCTCATTTACAAGATCAAAGATGTCTCCTTTGCCATTATCAACCAGAAGCTTTATATTACTCTTAAAGAAATCCATACTTAATCCCTCATCAACATATATAAGCTTTTCCTCCACAAAAACTTTTAAAGCTGAAGAATTGCCAACTTTAACAGCAAGATCCGCTGGAAATAAACCTTCACTGCTATATTTATGTACCATATCAATAAATTTAGATCTATTATTTGATAAGACTACCTTTAAAAAATTACCACCATCTATACCCTCAGTATTACAAATAACATGAAGCAAATTGTTAACACCCTTGCTACCATTATAATCCATAAACTCTTCATCTATCACGGATTCACTTGATGCAATTAATTGACTAAATGTCAAAACATCATTGCCTTCGATAGATGACATCAAACTTGATTTTAACTTCTCTATCTTAGCTTTATTCGATGTATCACTGATCTCTTCGAGAATAGAAAAACTATCCACATCTTCTTCCTCCCAAGATCCATAGTTGTTGTCATCTACTTCACTATAAGAAGTGCTATTAGAACTATCAGGAATACCCTTAGTAGAGCTACCAGAAATATCCCCACCGCAGCTTAATAATAATATTGATAATATCATAATACCCCCTATTTAAATTGCGCCTTAAATATAGCTTCCGATGAATAATCTGGCTTTCCTCTTCTGCTTTTAATCAACTTATATATTCTGTTCTTAACATCTTTTGATGCTGAACTTACTGAGTTAACCTGCTTAATGTCTTTTTTTACTGTGCTTAGAATATTAGGTTCATAATTAACTGATAGATCAACTTTTTTGCCTAAAAGGTAATCCACCATCCATATATCCCCATTTAATACAGCATAATATATAAAGTCTTTCCCCTTCTTGTCCCTCTCTCTAAACATAGCGACCTTGTCAAACTCGTCAGCAATGCCCCTTCGTGGATAGTAAGCCCTATTTATCAAATTCAACATCTCAGTTTTTCTACCTTTTACAAAACGTTCAATGTTCTCCCTAAGGACATCTATGCTTATCCCTTTTTCTCCTTCAAAGAAGTGTATTGAGCCAAAATCTAGCAAAAACTTAATAGATTCAGTATTGTCTTTAAGAAGAGCTAAGTCAGCCGGGAGAAACCCTTCACCGTTATACTCAAGAATCATAGATTTAAATTTATCTATACTTAAAGAGTGTATGACATTCATAAATACACTTCCATTTATTCTTCCTGTATTACATATAACATGCAAGATATTATTATATCCTGAGCTACCACCGTAATCTTCAAAATTTTCATAAATGATTGAGCTTTTTATTTTGATAATATCTACAAATTCATCAAATTTATTTTTCCTTAAGGCTAAAATTAAATCTGATCTTAATTTTTCAACAGGAATTTGTGGATCACTCTCAACCTCAACTTCTCTCTCTGTAAACTCTTCTCTCTCGTTAAACCCTTCTGTATCAACTTTTTCTGTATCACTCTTTTCTACATAAAACTCTTCTAAACTACTTTCATCTTCCATATCCATATCTGAATCTGCAAAAGTTACATCATCTTCTACTACATCAACAAAATAGTCTTCAAAATTGTCTTTCGAATTATTAGGCTCATCTTTAAAAGAACTATTTTCAGGGCGAGAATGCTTTACCCCCGTAGTTGACATATTATTTCCACAGCTCATCATCAAAAATAACAATGATATCATACTTCCTCCTTAATTTATTTTTTGTTCTCCATATGTTATTTCATTTGGATCAGAAAATACAGGGCTTTTATCCCCTTTTTTATCTTTTATTAATTTCTTTATTTTCTCTTTTGCCTTTTTATCAGCATTTGACTTCTTTAGCACATCAAGTATGAATTCCCTGAATCCATATACAGAACTGCCATAGTTCACCTTCAAACTAACATTTTTGCTTAAAAGGTATTCAACCATCCATACATCCCCATTCAATACAGCATAGTATATGAAATCTTTTTTCTTCTTATCTTTCTCACGGAACATTTTAAGTCTAGTAACCTGAGGTAATTCTTCATCAGGGTAGCAGTAAGCTTTGCTGAGTATTTCCAGTAACTCTGTCTCTCTATCATCAACAAATGTTCTTATGTTGTTCTTAAAAATATCTTTACTTACAGCTACTTTGTCACCAAAAAAGTAGAACAATTTACTATCAACTAAAAATTGTAAAGCTTTCAAATTTCTATTGTCAAAAAGAATTTCAGCTGGTAGCACTCCTTGACTATTGTTCTGAAATAGCATCTCTTTAAACTGTGTTTTGTGTTCATTAAAAACAATTTCTAAAAATTCATCAACTTTCAATGATGAACTGCTACATATAACATGAAGCAGATTATTCGATCCCATCTCCATAAAGACCGAAGATAGAAGATTCTCATTTTTAGATAAAATTTCCCTGAATTTTTCAGTATCATCTCTCTCTATTGCGTAGAGAAGATCTGATTGAGAGTATCCAATCTTTACTCCAACTGGGTCTTCTACATCTGTAGTGTTATTATCAGCCCACTCTTCTTCCCTATTGGTCTCTATTTCATTATTTCCTTCTCTATTGGCCGTATTTATTCCACCTGCTCTTCTTTCTTCTCCGTTAGCCATCTTTATCTCATCTACTCTCTTTTCTTCTCTATTGGCTGTATTCATTTCATTTTGGTAACTAGGCCTCTGATCAACTGATTTTGTGCTTGAATTAGTCAAATTTTTCCCGCAACTTAGTAACAAAAACATTATCATATTAAACTCCTTATTTATATGCTGGCTTACCCTGATTTTTACTTATAAGATCATAAACTTGTTTACTACTTCCCTTATTAGGAAAATTAGCTTTTTTCCAAACATCTTTTATATGCTTACCAAATCCATAGAAAGAGCTTCCATAGTTCACATTCAAATTAACAAATTTGGAAATTAAAAACTCCACCATATCTACATTTCCAAAAGACACAGCATAATATATGGCATCTCTACCATCTTTGTCCTTCTCTCTGTAAAGAGAATAGCTTTCTGGGATCATTTCACCTCCCTTTTCTGAAACACCTGGCATAGATTTTGCGTAAGCTGCTTCTAAGACAGTAAACATGTCCTTTCTACCATTAGCAACCAAGTTTTTGATCTCTCTTTTTATAATTTTCTTGGTAATACCAGAGTCTTTTGTTACACCTAATTCAACTAAAAAAGCTAGAGCTCTGCTATCTTCATTCATTATTAAAAAATCTGCTGGGAACATATCTTGCCCATTGCTTCTGGACAGCATCTTGAGGAAAGATCCTGAATCTACTCTCCTTATAGCTTGGAAAAAAGCAATTTTATCTATGTTATCTGTATTGCAAATCACGTGTAAAATAGTGTTAACACCTGCACCATATCTACCAACATTGTAGTCTGCATAATTTATGGCAACAAGGTTTTCGTTATCTTCAATTGCCTCCTCAAAATCTTCAACAGAATTATTTATAACAGCGTTAAGAACATCTCTGCTTATAAAAAAGTCTCCCTCTTCTTCGTACATGTCCTCTTCACTGCTAATTGGGATATCTTTTGTTGACACAGCGTCAAATGCTGAACCTCCGCAATTTAGTAAGAATAGTAAAAAAATCATTTTTCAACTCATTGGTTTTCATAAACTCTGGTATAGCCTGTATTGACAAGCTTATCCAACACTCTCTTCTTAATTTCCTCTTTTATTTCTCCCTCTTTCAAAGTATCTATAAGATCCTTTATTCCAATTTTTTCTTCAGAATTGTTTTGAGGATATTCCCTTCCCAAGTAGACATGGTTGCTAAGAAGCAATCTAACAAAATTAACATTCCCTTTATAAATGGCCCAATAAATAAGATCAAAGTGAGGATCAGCCTTGCTTAAAATTCTGGATCTGTCACCATCATTGCCTATAATCTTAGATAGAACCTCAGCTAACTCTAATTCATTATTAAAAATGGCTAGTTTAAAGCGAGTAAGCAGTATTTCCTCACTAAATCCATTATTTAAAGATATGCCCTTCTCATAAGCGAAATTAATAGCATCGGTTCTTCCCTCTTCTATCAATATATCAGTAGGAAATATTCCAGAATTATTTTTCTTCAGTATCATTTCAGAAAACATAGCTCCATCAGCTTCAAAGATCAGCTCTAGTATCTTTTTTGTGAAAATTCCACTCTTAGATCTGTATGCGAGTAGATGCAATATATTTTCTGATCCTTTGCTATTATAGATATAATTACTGAAGTCATACCTCAAAAATCTATTCTTGTCATGAGAAAGCGCATCTTTGATAGCATTGAAATCATTTAGCTCTACAGCAACCAGAAATTCACTTACAGTCATTATGTTCTTTACAGTAGGCTCTTTTTCCCTTAAAGAGATCTTCAACTCTTCTACTTCATTTTGTAATTCTTGTAAACTTTCATTCAAAACTTTGTGTGTTGCAGAAGGTACATCTTGTTTACCACATGAAATTAAAAAGGCTAAAATAACTAACATGTTTCTCTCTACTTTCCAGATTCCACAAGTAATTTGACAAAGTATTTTATTATCTCTCTCTTATCTGGGAATTTGTTAGGTAAATTTTGTGCTAAATTAAGCAGATTCTTTTTCCCATATCTTTTCTCTTTATTGACATCTATCTTTACATCTTCTACAAAAAACTCAACTAACCTTAAGTTACCCTTCTTTACAGCTGAGTATAGATAGTCTCTCTTCACACTACCAACTGTCCAGCTGTACAAAAATGAATTATTAGCAATCAGTCTGTAATTATCATCTCTTTGTAATTCCTCAAATAGAAATTTCAAAAAATCTATATCTTCCTCTTCAATCAATTTTGTTATTTCATTCTTGAGGTGAGATGATCTAGGAAGTGAATCTTTATTTTCAATGAAATAGTGTACAAACAATTTTTTCTTTTCACTTATAGCAAACTCTAGTGGAGTAAGACCAGAATCAGAATCCCTAACAAGCTCATCATAATTTAGTGGCTTACTTCCTTTTTTAGTGCCTAATTCTTGTACTAACCTCACCTTAATCTCTTCAATAAAAGGTGAAGGATCTACATTTAAATGATCAACAAGAAGATGAAGAATATTCATATTTCTCACACCAATTGCAGTATACTCAAAAGATAGCAATTCAGGATTATTATCTAATAAGATAGTAAAAGATTGAAGATTATCACTTTTTACTGCCTCTTCTAACTCATCTACAAGCTTTGTATCACGCTGTCCCTTTGATAAATGAACCTCAATTTTAGGACTCTTACTCTCTACATTATCTTTATTATTACCCCAACAACTAGAAATAGCAAAGGCTACTACAACAAATATGCTTCCCATTTAACCCCCTTATCTAAAGAGAGTATGATATAAAAATGAAAAAAGGCAAAAAAAAGAGCCGTAAGGCTCTCTTTCTGTTATCTTTTTGAAAATTGAGGACTTCTTCTTGATTTCTTAAGTCCTGGCTTTTTACGCTCTACTTTTCTTGAATCTCTTGTTATTAAACCTTCTGGTTTCAACACCTCTCTGAAAGCAGGATTCAAGTCCAAAAGAGCTCTAGTTATCCCATGACGTACAGCACCTGCTTGGCCAGATATGCCGCCTCCTTCAACTTTTGCAACTATGCCCAACTTCCCATCCTGTTTAGTAATCAAAAGAGGTCTCATAATTTCATTAAGGTGAGTAGATCTTTTAAAGTAATCCTTTGCATCTTTGCCATTTACCATTACCTTATCACTCTTGCTGTCTATGAAGACTCTAGCTATGCTTGTTTTTCTCTTTCCAGTTCCTCTATTTAACATTTGATCTCCTAAATTTCCAATGCTATTGGTTTTTGAGCCTCATGCTCATGATTTTCATTTTTAAAAACTCTAAGCCTAGAGTACATATGTCTACCTATTCTATTCTTAGGCAGCATTCTTCTTACAGCTAACTCAACTACTTTAACAGGATCTTTTTCCATCATCTGCTCAAAAGTCCTACTCTTCAAGTTACCTGGCTTACCACTATGTCTGTAGTAAACTTTGTCTTTATTTTTACTCCCTGTAATAGCAATACTCTCAGCATTAGTAACTATTACATAATCACCATTATCGGTATGAAAGGTATAAGTAGGCTTATGCTTACCCATCAGCCTTTTTGAAATTTCGCTGGCTAACCTTCCTAAAACTTTTCCAGAAGCGTCCACAGTGTACCACTTCCTGTCAACATCTTCCGCTCTCAACATAAAACTTTTCAAGTTATTCTCCTTGGGTCTCAAACTTCTACTGAATTGTATCACTTATATTTCAATTATGTCAAGCTAACCCTTTAGAACATCAGAGTTCAAGCGCAATATTATTTGATCTATAATTACAATGCACAATTGCAATAGCTAATGCATCGGCTGCATCATCTGGCTTAGGTATTTTATCCAATCCTAAAATCATCTTAACCATAAATTGCACATCTTTTTTTGTGGCAGTCCCTGATGAAGCTATTCCTTGCTTAACTTGAAGAGGAGTATATCCAAAAACTTTTTTCCCATGCTTAGCAGCTACTAATAGCGATACTCCTCTTGCTTGACTGACAGTAATTGCTGTCTTAATATTTTTACTAAAAAAAAGTTTCTCTACAGCAACTTCATCTGGATTATATTTATGCATTATCTCTTCCAACCCTCTAAATATCGAGAGTAACCTATCTTCTTCTGAATTAACTTTGTCAGTAGTTATTACTCCATAATCTAACATCTTACCATTCTCAACTAGTCCATAACCTAATGTTGCTGTACCAGGATCTATTCCTAAAATTCGCAAAAAACCTCCTAAACAAAAAATTTTAACATAAAATAGAGGAATATAGTCATTAATAGAGTATTACTTAACCGTGGAGGAGTTCTAAATTTGGACTTAAACAAATATCTTAAAACAATTAGTAAATACCAACTTCTAACAAAAGAAGAAGAAAAAAAGCTCTTTGAAAGAGTTACAAAAGGCGATAAAGAAGCCAGAGAACAAGCAATAACTGCCAACCTAAGGCTAGTTGTAAATGTAGCTAAAAAATATCTACACACTAAGGTTCCTTTCCAAGACTTAGTACAAGAAGGTAATTCTGGACTAATAATAGCTGTAGATAGATTTGATCCTTCTAAGGGTAAACGATTCAGTACCTATGCAACATTTTGGATAAAACAGGCTGTTCTTAGACATCTAAACGACACCAAAAATATTATTAGGTACCCTTCATATGTTGTTGACAATATAAACAAGATATCTAAGTTTGTAATAGAATACAAGAATAAGCACTCCAAAGTGCCTACTAAGAAAGAGATTTCTCAAAAAATAGAAGTAGATATCAAAGAGGTGAAAAGAGTAATGGATCTTATGGAGATGTCTTACATATCTCTAGATGATCAATATGAATCTGGACAGGGATTTGATTCTACAAAATTAAATGCTGAGGATGAACTTTGCCGAGATTTCGAAAGCAGTTCTCTGATTAGTATGATCAAAAAACTTAGAGGTAAAGAGCAAGAGGTAATGGTTCATAGATTTGGGCTTTTTGGTAACAATAGGCTCACTCTAGAGAAGATAGCTGACAAGCTTAATCTAACTAGAGAGAGAGTTAGACAGATACAGAACTTTGTCTTAGCAAAGCTAAGAGATAGAATGAACAATCTCTAACTAAACGTTAAACCTAAAATAGATCACATCTGCATCTTGTATTATATAATTTTTACCTTCAAGCTTAAGGAGACCTCTCTCCTTAGGCTTTCCTTTTGTCTCTATAAAATCTTTATAGGATGTAACCTCTGCTTTTATGAACCCTCTTTGAATATCTTTGTGTATTTTAGCTGCTGCCTCATAAGCACTCTCGCCTATCTCAATAGTCCAAGCTCTACTCTCTTTAGGGCCAGATGTAAAAAAGCTTATAAGGCCTAATGTAGAATACCCTTCCTGTATTAACATATCTAGACAAGGTCTATCCAAGCCTAAGCTATCTATAAAATCTTTTCTATCCTCTTCATTTAACTGAGATATCTCATACTCTACTTGAGCACACACTCTTACCACTTTCATACCACTCTCTGCAGCAAATTCTTCAACCAATTTTGTATAATTGTTGCCTTTGGTTATATCTTGTTCTTTAACATTGGTGACTAAAATCATCGGCTTCAAGGTTAATAAGCTATAGATCTTCAAAGCCTCTTTATGTTCATCAGGAAGACCATATAGAAATTTATTACTCTCCAAAATTGACAATGAATTTTCTATGGCTTTTACTAAGATACTATTTGCATTAGCCTTCTTATTCTTTGCAAGAGCCTTTGTAAGTAGATCAATATCTGCTAATATAAGTTCTAAATTTATTGTCTCTAAGTCTCTTAGTGGGTTAACACTTCCATCAACATGTGTTACATTTTCATCATCAAAACACCTCAAAACATGAGCTATAGCAGTAACCTCTCTAATGTTTGAAAGAAATTTATTCCCTAGACCCTCACCTTTAGAAGCACCTCTAACAAGACCAGCTATATCAACAAATTTGATAGAGGATCTAATTACCTTCTCCGATCCACTTATCTCAGCAACTCTATCAAGCCGCTCATCAGGCACATCAACTATACCTATATTTGGATCAATAGTACAGAAAGGATAGTTAGCAGCCTCTGCTTTCATGCTAGTTATAGCATTAAAGAGTGTAGACTTACCCACATTTGGCAGACCAACTATACCAATGCCTAACAAGGTCCACCACCCATTAAGTGGAAATGCAAGTGGAAAATCTCTTGACCTGCTCCTCTTCCACAGTTAGTTAATAATTTGTAATCTGTTAAACCAAGGCTAGCAGCTATAGAGGGAACAGCTAAAAATATTTTCTCTATGTAGTAGATATTTCCCTTATTAATATCATTTAAATTTTGTATACTAGAATCCTTGGGAACTATCAACACATGAACCTTAGCTTTAGGATTAACATCCTTGAAAGCTATTAAGTAATCATCTTCATATACTATATCCGAAGGCACTTCTCTGTTAATTATCTTTTGAAAAATCATTAAAATATTCCTTTTTTGAATATTCTATCACTTTATCTGGATTAATCAACAGTAGACTCTATGCAAAAATAGCTTAAACCTTCACTATCATCCTCTAGATCGCCCTCTTCTTCTAAGCTACTGCCATGCAGAACTGCTACCCTATATTCTGATGTTTCATCATCAGTATCTCTAATAATGTATCTACCATTTTGTGTTATTATTTTATTTTCATGCATTTCTGATAACTCTTCAAAGGTAGGCAATCTGAGCCCTTGTTTCAAACATTTACATTCAAATAAATCAAGATTATACCTATCTCCTGTCTCTACAGATGTATATATCAACTTAACTTCTTCATTACCTCTTCCATAGCTAGCAAAATTTATTATTGTTGATCTCCTATCTAATGTCTGAACTCTATCAGCTTTGGCAAAATTATCAGGGTCCATTCTCTTTATCAACTTTAAATATCTAACTCTATCATCATCCCACTCTCTTATATCATATGATTTGAAAGAGAGTTTTTTCTTCAATTCTTTTAACTCTCCCAGTTCCTTTTTTACCTCTTTTCTCTTTTTATTTCTCTGGAGATAGTTAGATACTGCAAATAGAAGCTTTTCTCCCCTCTTTTCGTCATTCTCTTTTATGCACTCAACCCAATCTCCCTTTTCAAAGACAAATGAGACAACTTTATATGCTGCTCTTATCTTTTGAGCAGTGAAATCATAGATTAAAAAGGATTTCAATACCTCTTCAAAAGCCTTACCAAATATGCTAGCAACATTGAAAGTCATTCCTCTACTTAAATCTAAGACCACGTTACTTACAGCTAAAGTTACATAGCACGCCATTCTGGACAACCACGCCTTTCTAACATCTTTTTTGTCTATATATCTCATATCATTAGCTATGGCAAATTTAATAATATCTTCATTAAAATTAGGAGTAGCATAGGCACTAGGTGGTATCTTACCCTCAATTAAACTGTCAACATAATCTCTGTCACAATTGTCCATTATTATTTTCAAGGCACCAACATTGTTTCTCCAAAAAGCAAATGCAACAGCCAAAGGTCCTTGAGAGCTCCTTATGGATGCTTTTCTCTCCCTAAGCAAAAAATCTAATTTTTCATTATCACCCAGGTATATAGCTGCAATTATAGGGGTTACTCTCTCAGTCCCTACATTCACATCTACACCTGTCTGTCTAACAAAATTTTCAAAGCTACTAAATCTGAGCATTTTGGCAGCTAAACACACTAGATAGCCTCCGGCCATTTCAGAACTAGCATCTATGAAATTTTTACCAGCTTTCGATCTATTCATGAAGTTATTCACCAAATAATCAAATGCATCATCCCGTATATTGGTATCTCTATCTACTGGAAAGTCAAGAAGTAGCAAAAAAGGATAGTTAACTTTAGCGGATCGATCTCGATCAAAATGATAGAATACTTCACTATTGATTCTGCCCTTCTCTGCCTCTTTATCAAAGAATTTGATAAAATCCTTGCTACTTCCTTCTTTCTTTAATCTAGTCCAATCTGAAATTTCATTTTTAGGATAATTTATAGTGGTATCCCTATCTACCTCAATACTTCTAGATGGTGCTGCTATACGAGAATCATTTACAGGCTCCTTAGCAATATTGGAGCAGGATAACAAAATAAACAGATAGATCATTGTATTCCCCTTAAGTAGAGTTTGGTACAAATAATCTAAAAATCAACATTTATTTGAGAGATAAATTAGGCTTAACCCTTACTTCTCCTTCATCTTTACCGTTATTGATCATAAAATGTGCTGCTGCTGCTACCATAGCTCCATTATCTAAGCAAAGCTTCATAGAGGGCCAATATACATTCTTCACACTCTTCTTGAAAGCTGACCTGAGACCAGAGTTAGCAGCCACTCCTCCTGCCAGTATAAGGTTATGAAGATTTAGTTCTTTCATAGCCTTTATAGTTTTAGGAACAATAGCTCTCTCCACTGACCTCTGGAATGAAGCAGCCACATCCTCTTTTTTGGGACTATTTGCTTGAAGATATCTAAATACAAAAGACTTCACTCCACTAAAACTAAAATTATAATCATCACTCTTGAAGAAAGGCATGTCTATGTTAGCATTTCCAATTTGTGATAGGTCATCAATTATCTTACCCGATGGAAAAGGAAGACCCAACATCCTGCCAACTTTGTCATAAACTTCCCCAACAGCGTCATCTAGTGTAGAACCTATCTCTTTAAAATTGTGTTCTCTATCTAATATTATTAACGATGTATGTCCACCAGAGACTACCAATGCTAGGGCTGGTAACTCTATCTCATTCTCAATCATAGCTGCATATATATGAGCTTTTATGTGATGTACCGGAAAAAATCCCTTTTCCAAACCATAGCTTAGAGCTCTACCAAAAGAGTACCCTACTAAAAGTGATCCTACAAGACCAGGTGCATAGGTTGCTGATACTACATCTACCTCTTCTAACACTATTCTCGCCTCTTTTAAAGCTTGTTCACACACCATACCTATAGCATCCAGATGCTTTCTAGCTGCATGCTCAGGATAGACACCACCAAAAGCGTTGTGATCTTGTGAAGATACAATATTAGAAAGAACTTTCCCATCCTTAACTACACCAACAGAGGTGTCATCACAAGAACTCTCTATTCCAAGTATTGTCATTGAGTATTCAACTCTCTTTCAAACATACGGAATATAATCCACTTAATTAGTGATGCTGATATCAATACAATAACCGGAAGAGCGAATCCTCTACTTAACATCCAACCATAGAACAAATGCCCTAGCATCTTAACAAACATAAATATAGTCATCAAATTGGCAACAAATCTTCCCATATTCTGTTTAGGTACCTCTTCCTGGTAAAAGAATGTGAAGAATACCGTATATGTATTCAACATAAAATAAAATATTGCATTTATAGGGAAGAGTATTAGTGCTAAAGAAGCAGCACTGCCACTACCAATAGATGTCAAATAGATTATAGATAATGAAATTGCTAGGGAAGATGGCATTAATAGCATAGTTGAAATCTTCATCCCTCTCTTCCAGTCTACATTTCTCTTATTATTCTGAAGATATAACAGAGACGCTATTACACCTGCAGTGCTTGCCAAGCTTATAAGCGCAGATAGACTAAGATAGACATCTTCAAAGTTACCTCCTAAAGACTTAACTATAAACTTTAGGAATGAGTTAAGCTCAACTCCCTTTGAAAATTCTTTAAGAACATTCGGTATCACCTGTGTTAAGAAGGGATGAAAAATAAACTGAGATACAACAGAGTTAATCCAAGCAAAAACAATTAATTTATTCTTGAAAAGACTTTTGAACCCGTTAGCTACTGTCTCCTTTAGGCTCTCTTTCTTAACTTCTATGTAATCTACAACTAAAAACATTTTGACAACAGATGCAACTACGTAAATAACAGCTGTAGTTAAAACAGACGCCTTTAGACCAAATTTAGCAAAAACAAGTATAGCAACACTAGGAGCCAAAGTTCTTGCTATCTTATCATTTGAAATTTCAAATGAGCTAGCCTTCATTCTTTTCTTGTCTTTTGCGAGCATAGGAACTATAGCTTTAGTTGCAGGGTAGGTAAATGCTTTAAAGGAACCTGCTACAAAAGTAAGAAGTAGAAGAGTATTTACACTGACCTCATGAAAACTTAGTATGTAAAAGACAAAAAAGAGAAAAGAGGCTTGAAAAAGATCTATAAGTACAAAAAGCTTCTTCCTATCAAATTTATCTGTCACATACCCTGCTATCTGCAAGAAAAGCATCTTAGGCAAATTATCAAGAGCATATGCTAAAGAAAACTTAAGTGGTGAGCCCGTTGAGGTTAGTATGTAAAAGGCTGTAGCGCTATGAAAAAGCTCAAATGCAAATCCTGAAAATAGCTGTCCTATAAAAAATATAAAAAGATTACTCATTTATCCTCGATTCTGTAAATAAAAATATCAAATGAACTAAAAATTTAAGTATAGATCCCACAACTAAGATAACTGTAGAGTAGTGCCATCCGTAAGTTGATGAAATTCCATATATTCCTGTTCCTGCAAGAGAAGAGATAGCAAATAAAAACATGAAATTTGCAGCAAATCTCCCCAACTTACCTTTATCTATTCTTCTTTGGTAATAGAGAGAGAAGAATATAGTAAATATATTAAAACAAAAGACTAACCCTACATTTGATAAAAATAACAAATTAACTAGAGTTAACGTTGATAAATTAAAATATTTAAATAAAATGATTGATGCAGAAAAGAGAAGTCCAAAGAGCGATATACCGAAATTACCCCAGCTCAGACCTTTTCTCTCATTTACATCTCTGTTTCTTGAAATAACAAATATAGATAGTAAGACACCTATCGCACCACCTAGTTGAATCCAAGAGTTTAAAGTCTTCCATATACCTGCATGCGTCATATTTACAAAAGATAGAACACCCTTTATGGTCACTAAATCTGCTTCATTAAGGCCATGTAGCATAGATGGAAGAGCTGTATATATAAAAGAGTGGAAAAAGATCTGAGTTAATATAGCATTTACTAATAAAATAAAGATTGACTTATTAGAGAAAGTTATAGCAAATCCATCTCTAAATTTTTGTAATATATCTCTAAAGCTTGTACTATTGTAAGACATCTTTTCAACATTTATAACTAATTTTCTCTTTAAGTAGAAAGTTAAAACATATATAGACAGAGAGAAAATTAATGTTGCTCTAAAACCAAATAGTGCTTGCAGCGCAAGTGCAACTGAAGGTCCAAAAATTCTTCCTAATTTATCATTTGAAACTTCATAGGAATTAGCCTTTAAAAGTGATTTATCTTCAACTATAGCAGGAATAAGTGTCTTAGTTACAGGTTGTGAAATAGATCTAATAGCGTTTATAGCAAAAGAAGCCATTATGAGCATTAGATACCCAAAACTGTCATTGAAAGAACCTAACAAAAGAAGTAAAGAGAGAATTATGTAAAAAATATCAATTAATATAAATGTTCTCTTTTTATCAAAAGTATCTGATATCATACCTGCAAACTGTAGAAAAATAGCTTTAGATAGTATACCAAGCAACATAACATTAGCAAATCTAATAGGTGATCCTGTCAGGTCCAAAGCATAAAAATTTATAGCCGAAAACAAAAGGTTATATCCAAATGATGATAGAACCTGAGCATAAAGAAAAATAGAGAGATTTTTATTCAATTTAAACTCCTTGGTGCGAGGAGCGGGACTTGAACCCACACAGAAATTATTTCTACATGCCCCTCAAGCATGCGTGTCTACCGATTCCACCATCCTCGCTTGATGTTCTAATTCTATCACGTAATTATCTAAAAGGAGAAGCTTTCGCTTCTCCTTATTTTTTACTCTTCTTTTTCTGGCTTTTTTTCTTGGTCTGTTTGGCTTTATCCTCTTTTTCATCTTCTGCAGACTCAGAATCTGAATTTTTATCAGAGGATTGCGAACCTATTTTTACCCTAACTTTAGGGGTTTCAACTTCAGCATAGCACGATGCAGCCTTCATCATAAGGCCTGTGGCTATGCCAGCCTCTATAACGAAGCTCTTTTCTTTGGGAGTAAAATCATGCTTTGCACAGGAAAAGAGAAATAAAATGAAGATCAGTCCCATTTGTCACTCCTTCATTGTAGCAAAGCACTCCCAATTTTTATATTTATAATTAATCTGATAATAGTCCAGGAATTTCTTTAATATTTTTTATAACAATAAGCTCAACACCCTTACCAACAGGAATTTTGTTAGGAACAACTATTTTTTTAAATCCTAATCTTGCTAACTCTTTCACCCTTAAATCCAGAAATGAAACTTTTCTAAGTTCACCTGTTAGACCAACCTCACCCACGGCAGCAACATCTATAGGTCTATTATTGTAAGAGGAGTAAATCGACAAAATTAAGGCTAATCCAATAGATGTATCCTTAGTCTTTATACCTCCTGGAATATTGAAATATATATCCCTACTAGAAAGGTTAAGATTCAAACTTTTTTCACACACTGCAGACAATATCTGAACAAAAGAGGAGTCCATTCCCTGGGATATTCTTCTAGGTATACCAAGAGATGCAGGAGAGACCAAAGATTGAATTTCAACTAAAAAAACCCTATTACCCTCTATTATAGGAGCAATTATGCTACCAGGCTCTGAGGTAGAATTAGATATAAACAGTTCTGAAGGGTTTGTAACTTCTTCCATACCTGAGGATGTCATTTTGAACACTCCAACCTCATTTATAGATCCAAATCTATTTTTTACTGTTCTTAATATCCTATATTGAAGATCTCTGTCACCTTCAAGCTCTACAACAGTATCAACCATATGCTCTAGCATCTTAGGACCAGCTATTTTACCTTCTTTATTCACATGACCAATTACTATGAAAGAGATCCCTTTTGTCTTTGCCAAATTTATTATTTTTGATATTGATTCTCTTATCTGAGATATACTACCACTGATGTCACTATTACCCATAGTTTGGATAGAGTCTATAGCTACGACAGATGCATCCTTACAAGCATTCAAGATTGCATCTATATTAGTTGAAGAAATAACCTTTAAATCCTCTATACCTACTCTAACTGCCCTAGATTTAATCTGTTCTTCTGACTCTTCTCCAGATACATAAATTGCATTTGAGTTAGCTGCATATTTAGACATAGCCTGTAGTAGTATTGTTGACTTACCTATACCTGGAGCACCACTGAAAAGAACCACACTACCCTTAGTCAAGCCTCCTCCCAAGACTCTGTCTAACTCTGCTATACCACTTTTAAATCTATGATTACTAGAAATTTCAATCTCTCTTACAGCTTTGGGCGTAAGCTTCTCATGCTCCACTTTCTTATCCACCTTAATTTCTTCTACAAAACTTTCCCAAGAGCCACACCCTAGGCATTTGCCAAGCCACTTAACACTTCTATATCCACACTCTTCACAAATAAACATCTAAAACATCTTTCCTGACTTTATATTCAAAACTTTACAAGCAAGCTTTGCTGCATTCTGTTCAGCATCTTTCTTACTACTACCCATAGCTTCTGCCAAAAATCTGTCACCTATATAGGCAGCTACCTTAAATTTTTTGTCATGATCTGGACCATATTCATTTAAAATTGTATACTCTGGCACCACCTTAAATTGTGACTGAGAGTACTCTTGCAACAATGTCTTGTAATCTACAGAAGAGTCATCACTATTGATAGAGTCTACCTTCTTGATAAGAAGGGGTAATAAGAAACCTTTAGCTGCAATAAAACCCCCATCGAGGTAGATAGCTCCGATAATTGCTTCAAATGCATCTGCTAAGATAGAAGGCCTACACCTACCACCCGTATTGTCCTCACCCTTGCTTAGGAGGAGATACCTACCTAAGTCTATGCTAGATGCAAATATAGCCAAAGATGGCTCACTAACTACAAATGACTTTATCTTAACTATCTCACCCTCCGAAAGATTAAAAAATCTTTTATAGAGATATTCTAAAACGATCATTCCTAAAACAGCATCCCCTAGCAATTCTAACTTTTCATTATTTATATACTTAAAACTCTTCTGCTCATTAGAGTAAGATTTATGAACTAAGGAGTTAAGAAGAAGACTCTTATCTTTGAATCTATAACCAAGAGAGGCCTCAAAAGAGCTCAAAGAGTCTATTAATAAACTATCTAAAGATTTCAGCATAGATGTCCCCTTAAAAAAACATTTAGCTGCTTATACAAAAACTCTAATCAAATAAAGCATTTGTATAAAAGCTAAATCTAACCTCGATTAGCTTTTTCCCCGTAATGGCCACATTCACCGCAAGAATTATGGCTTCTAACAGGTGCGTTACAATTCACACACTTAGAGTAGGCTATTGGGCTAATAGCGTGATGGGATCTTCTATTTCTCTTTCTTCTCTTAGTGGTTTTCTTGGGTGAAACTGCCATTTTATATTACTCCTAATCTACTTTTAATATAGAATTGAAAGATCTCTATATTTTTTATCATTGTTAACTAACATTCTAGCTATAACTATAGAGTTTGTCAAGCTTAAAGCTCCTATTTCAATCCAATCTTCTCCTATTCCCTTAGCTTCTACCAGCTTTCCTCTCTCTTTTATCAAATTCTTATTCCCTCTTTTAAAGAAAGGCTTTTTACCTGTCTCAAACTCAGTTATATCAAATTTATCTATAGCAAAAACATCTGCTTTTAACGATATAGACATTCCCAAGGCAGCAGCCATACCTACTCTAGCTCCAGTGAAAGAGCCTGGACCCTTGCAAACACCTATTTTATATATCTCCCTTTTATCTATTCTGCTAGATTGCACAGCAAAATCTATTAAATCAATTATGTTTTCAGACTGTACAGAAGGTATCTCACTAGAGATATTGGCAATTAACTCTCCACTTAAGGTCACTATAGAACAGCTATCAGACTTTGATGATGTATCTATGGATAGTATGAACATCTAATCTCCCTCTTGTTTCCAGAGTAATCTAAAAATATATCCAACCGTTTTCTTGGCAAAAACTCTTTTATATTCTCTCCCCACTCTACAATCATTATGCAGCCTCTATCTAAGTAATCAAAAAAACCTATAGACTCTAAATCGTCTCTACTGCTTATTCTGTAGGCATCAATATGTACTATCTTACCTTTTTTCGAATCATACTCATTAACTAAAGTATATGTAGGACTACTAGCAGAAGCTCCTAACCTTTGTGCAAAACATGAAGTAAAGTAAGTCTTGCCTGACCCTAAAGGACCATTTAAGGACAGAAACGCAGGAAATTCCAAATTATCTGCTATAGAGGAAGCTAGCTTCTCAAGTTCCTCTTTACTTACTACCTTACTTAGCGCTCCTATTTTTACTTAGCTCCTGTTTTCTTCTAAACTTTTCAACTCTACCTGTAGCATCCACATGTCTCTTAGTTCCAGTGTAGAATGGATGACAGGCTGAGCAGACATTAATGTGTATCTCGCTACCTTTTTCGTAAGCAGAACCCACTTCGCATATGTTTCCACAAGAACATATAAATTTCTTTCTACTATACTCTGGGTGTATCTTTTTTCTCATTTATTTCTCCTTTGTTTACAATATAAATTTTATCACTTTAACTATCTTTCATCAAGATAGGATGTGATAAAATATTTTCATGAGTTTAGTAAAAATAAAGAAAAAAATCAAAGATATAAAATTAAAAAGTGATATTGTCAATCCCTACCAGCAATTAATTAACAATTTCCCTAATATAATCACAAAAGAGAAGATAAGAGATTTAGATAATTTGATACTAGAGGTAGGATGTGGATCAGGAAAATTTCTGACTAAATACTCTCAAATGAAAGCAGGTAATTTTGTTGGTATTGACACTAGATACAAAAGGTTAGTATTAGCAGCAAATAAAAGCATTCAATTTCCAAACATATTTTGGTGCAGATCCAAGGCAGAAGAGGTTGTAGAATTACTAAATAAAAAAGCTATAAAAGAGCTACATATATACTTTCCAGATCCATGGCCTAAAAAAAAGCATATAAAAAATAGGATAGCTAATTCTGACTTTTTAGCAAATGTTAAGAAAAAAATGGTAAAAGGGGCAAAGCTGTTCTTGAAAACTGATGACTTGAACTACTTTCAATTTGCAGAAGATAACATAAATAAACACTTTGAAATATTAGTCAAAAGTTATGACTTATATAAGGAAAGTGCCATTGAGGAAGCGTCTACTGAATTTGAAAATATGTTCCATAAAAAAGGAATGAAAATCAAATATCTAGTGGCTATCAATACTGATTAACAGGCAGTTTGTAAGCAACTCTTAATTTTGCAGGCTTAGAACGCGAATTTTGTTCAACCTCTTCCCCAGAAGGCACTATAGCCTTTTTAAACAGAGGCTCTAAAAATTTACTCTCTCTAAAGTAACTCTTAACTATTCTATCCTCCAAGGAATGAAATGTTATTATAGATATTCTGCCTCCAGTAGACAGAAGATTTGATGCTTTATCCAACATTATTTTGAGGTTGTCAATTTCATTGTTAACCTCAATTCTTATAGCTTGGAACACCCTTTTTACAGATGATAGCCCTGAACTAGAAGCACTCATAACAATACCAAATAGCTCTGAAGTAGTCCTTATAACAGAAGATGATCTTCTTTTAACTATTAGTTTAGCTATTCTTCTAGATCTTCTCTCTTCACCAAAATTATATATGACATTGGCAATATCTTCTTCTGAATAAGAGTTAACAACATCAAGAGCACTTTTATCCATACTTTTATCCATCCTCATATCAAGAGGACCATCACCTATGTAAGAGAAGCCTCTGTCGTTGGAATCTATTTGGTAAGATGAGACTCCTATGTCTGCCAGTATTCCATCTACCTTTTCAACTCCCCAGATATGAGCCGCTACATCTATACTGGTAAAGTTAGCTTTCATCTTCTCAAATCTATTGTCATCTATATGAACTTGGCTAAGAGCTTCAATATCTCTATCTATACCCAATAACTTACCTCTACCTAATGAACTAAGTATGGCCTTGGAATGACCTCCAAAACCTAAAGTTGCATCTATGTAGATACCATCATCTTTATGAATGAGGTTATCCGTTACCTCTTTTAACAATACTGGAATATGCATAAATAAATTCTATCATCTTTTACTATACAAAATAAGAATTTATTAGCGAAGCAGATTTAATAAAGTGACATACCATAACTAAAAGAGATACCATGAATAGCAACATAGTCTGGATCAAACGAAAAGGTATAGTTATACCCTAATAAGTAACTGTTAAATAGCTGTACACCTACGCCAGCTATTGCAACATAGTTAGATTCGTAAAAGTAGTTTAAGTCACATACAATTTCTCCTCTAGTAACACTCAAGCTGACATAAGGTTTAAATAGTGGAGCCAGCTTCAATAAAGATGTAGCATCTAAACTAACGCAAGGTCTACTATTGTTTAATTCTTCAGCATACAAAGTCTCTATAAAAGAGAATGAACCTGTTAAGCAAGACCTAAGTTCAATAAATGTCAAATCAGTATTAACAAAGAGATTGATACCTAATCTAGATAATCCTACAAAAGCGCCTATACCAAAATTTTCACTAAAGGGAATAGATAGTGCAAATTTACCATGTAAAATGTAGGATAAATAGTTGTAATAGTACAAAACAATAGGAATATAAGCTTCATTGCTTAGCCTCTCTTTTAAATAACCACCATAGTTAAAAGGAAGAACAAACGTGAAGGTGACAGATTTAGGGTTGTAAATTTGAGAAAAATTCGACATCTCAGCTGAAACAGAGGCAACAGCAAATTTAAAATTAAGCAAAAAAATGGGTAACAAAAATGATTTTTTCATATCTAAATCATATCATATATCTACATTAAATCAACTTATTCATATAATCCACTACGTTTGGGTACTCTTTAAAATTTGATATATAGCCTTAAATTCTTCCTTTACAACAACTGAGGAAGAGCGTCCCTTTTTCCTCTTCCTGACAGTTGACGACATTCTCATAAGTAGGCTACCTCTTGAAGCTAGCGTTATTTTATCTAAATACGCTCTAAATAGGTCCTCCTGATTACAATATTTCGTAAGTATAAAGTCACAAAATTTGGAGCAAATGTCAAATTTAGAAGAATCCCTCAAATTGGCAGGATTTTTTGTTAGTTCGTTAAGAATCAATATTAGACCAAAGAAGAATTCTTCTCTGCTCAGTACAGTATCATTCTTACCTACATTGGCAATACCCTCAGCTATTTCAAAAGGAGTTTGTGGCTGTTTCCTCTTTCCTATAGTCTCATACTGACGTGATGAAATTAATTTTCTTATCCTTACTTCATCGCTACACCTATTATCTAACAGAAGTGAAATCTCTTTCTTTTGCCAAAATTCGTATACATCTTTCTTCTTGCTTTTCAACTTTTCAAGCTCAGTATTGAAATTAATTAGGCTAGTTCCAAAAATTCCTACAAAATTTGAGAGATGATCCTCTCTTTTTAGAGATAATATGAAAAAAAGTACAGAGTTATCATTTTCATTACAAGAGAAAAAGGGAGAGTCAAAATCTGCTAATGATATCAAATTCATTATCTCTTCTAATCTGGAACTGAAAAAGTCACTATTCTCTAATCCAGAACTATCCATTTCAAAATTCATCTCTGCAAGTAGCTGCCTACATCTAGAGTCAAAAGCTACATTTTTTATTGGTAGATGAGATATCTTTACTAGATAAATAAAAGGGGTCACAGCAGCTACTGGTTTTATATACTTGCTTTCACCGCTACCCTTAACAAGCTCTATAAAAGGAACTTTCAATCCATTTTCTAAATAGACAGGATCTTTATAGAGTGGAAGAAGTTTCATTGCAAACTCTCTTTTACTCTTATCAAGAAATGATATCCTAAATGGGTCGTGCTCTCCCTCTATAGTCATAGATATAGTAAAATCAGTAGAGCAATCTAACACCTTTTCTGCCAGATCAAACTTATCCAATTTAAGCATGAGAGAGAAGGCAGATTCACCCTTATCATTTAGACTAAATGGATCTACCCCCTCCTCTACAAAGGATAATACTTTTTCATCATCATTTCTATGCTTCCAGACAGCATCATGAATTTTGATTTGCTGCTCTCTATTCTCTACTTTTACAAATGAGTCATTTATAAAAGATCTGTTAGCATCACTAGTAGGAGGAATACGTTCACTATCCTTACTACTACTACCACTGCAACTTAGGAGAAAAATGAATAGCATCATTATCTATGTATGTCCTCACTATTAATGCTTGATTTCTGAGATATCTCCTTAGCTTTCTGTCTTATCAAAGTTCCAAACATAGAACTACTATAACCTTCATTAGAGACATATTCGTACTCCATTTCAGCATATTCATTAGAGTAAGCAGCCTCTCTCTGCCAAAACTCATCTACACTACCAGAAATAGTTCTTATTTGAGCTCTTAAAGCAGCTATCAGCCTCTCTTCATCTTCTGTCTCATACTTCATTATCTTGTCATAGCTATCTTTCCTTTTCATAAGCATAACAAAGAGTAAAACTGGAGGTACCCCCTCTCCTTTATACTCTTTCATAAAGGGTGATATATCAGAGTTTTCTACTATGGTTAACACTTTATCAATTCTGCAATTAAACAGATCTTTCACATCTTCATTATTTATTAACTGCTCTTTTGTCTCTACTGTCATAGATGAAGAGTTTATCTGCAATAAAAGATCTTTCATTTCCGAAAGAGTAGCAAACATACTTGCTTTGAGCGCCTCTCTTTTTACGGACTTATCTGATATATCTAATAAATCACTAACCTCTGAGACCTTAGCTAATTTCCTAATTATCCTTACTTTTATCTCTTCAGATATTTTAGAATCAGCTATTAAATCCAAATAATTTTTATAATCTCCATTTAATGATTTATATTTAGAAGTATCATAGAAATCAACAAGAGAACCCGCTATACCTTGGCCTCTAACTATAGCTAAATATAGTGGATCCTTTGTAGCAACTACAGATTTCAATGCTATTGATCTATCTTTGTTATGTTTCACCATGGCCTTTACTACAATCTCAGCAACTTCATAGTTGTCATTTTTCAAAGCAACAGATACAGCTATATTTCCCTTTTGGTCTCTAACAAATGGATCTTGACCATTAAATATATGTTCACATACTGCCTCTATATCACCACTGTTTACTGCTTTGAAAAATAGGTTGTCTTCCCTCTCATCTTCAGTATCTGAAACTTCATTACTAGTATGAACTTGACTCTCCCTTAAACCTTCAACAGAAGTAACTTTAGAACAACTTAATAAAAAAGCGAATATAACCACGTCTACTCCTTTAATTTTTCCTCTAACTTCCTTAATCTTACTTCAAGCTTTTCCAGTAATTTGGTATCATATCTTTCCTCTAACTTCTCTATCCTCTTGTTATTATCTATGGAAGTATTGTAGGCTCTATTAAGCTTTTCCTTCACAAGAAGAGGATCTCCTTCAGTTAACTCTTCAACATGTTTAGTAAGAGTCTTATTCTCCTCTTTTATATAATCTTTGCTCGTACCTGAGCAAGAAAAAAGCAGTAAAGCAAAGAAAAACATAGAATTCTCCTTGGAATAGTTTGCTACTAAAGTGGTATATTTTCAAATTTATTTTTCAGATATGTCCTCTAATATTTTAATCCTTCTTCTCAAAGAAGATCTAGATATACCTAGCCTATCTGCTATTTCAGATATAGACAGATCATAGTTAGAAGACCTCAGCTCTATAAAGTCTTTCAATTTCTTATTTAAAAATTTTGTCTTCCCTGACTCTTCAAGCTTCTTTATAATGGACAGTTGTTTAGAAGTTGATATAGCCTTTCTTTCATCATTTGCTAGCTCTAAATTCATATCCCTTATACTACTCTCTTTCAATGATTTGATGATAAGTATATCTTCATAATCGAAGAAAGAGTTGTTGGCGCCTATCATCAAAATAAAGTTCATTATCTGTTCAGCAGATCTAAGAGAGACCCTGAATTTATCTCTATATTTATAGACAGAAGAATCAAGACCTAAAGACTCTAATATCTTCAAGCAGAACTCCGCATTAGCCTTATCATAAAAGAAGATGTCTAAAGAGTGCTCTTTGAATGGGTTGGATACATATCCAGTTGATAGAAAACATCCCCTTAAATACTGTAGGCGCTCTTCTTTACTGCTTAAGGCAGGCTCTTTTACATCTGAATAAGATATCCTGTAGCTTTTTCCTAAAGATTCAATCTTTGCATTAGAGACACTTTTTATACTATTGTAAAAATATCTGCCCACCGCTCTATTGAAAAATATCAAAGGAACTCTCTTTGTAGCTACAAATCCAAAATATTCATATCCTGTATTTATAGACAACAATTCATCTTTAACTCTGTTTGTAAAATTCATTTTGAACCGGACCAATCTTTAGCTATGTACTTATTTACTATAATAGGTACTTTAAGGCTAACTGAATTTTGCATTATAGCTACAATCTCATCTATGTTAGCTCCATCCTCTATCTCAAATACTAATTCATCATGTACTTGCATTATCATATCTATATTCTTACCCTCTATGTATTTATCTATATCTATCATAGCCTTCTTTATTATCTCAGCTTGTGTTCCCTGTATCACAGTGTTAACTGCCATCCTCTCTGAAGCGTTTCTCAAAGTTCTATTTCTACTATTTATATCTTTAAGCTCTCTTATTCTACCAAACATGGTCTTGACATAGCCATCTATACGAGCTCTATCAACTGTCTCCTTTATAAATTTCTTTACCCCTGGATACTCTTCAAAATATCTTTCTATGTAGTTAGAAGCCTCTTTCAAAGTAATACCTAGCTCTTTTGCTAGACCAAATGAACTTTTACCATAAATCACACTAAAGTTAACTATTTTGGCCTTCTCCCTCTCTTCTCTACCTAACATCCCAAAAAGCTTCATAGCTGTCTTATTGTGAAGATCTTCACCTTTTTTGTACGACTCTAACAGACTTTCATCACAACTAAGTGAAGCTAATATTCTAAGCTCCATCTGTGAGTAATCTAATATAAGTAATTTACCTTTAGAAGAGGTAAATGCTTTCCTTACCTTGAGTCCCTCTTCTGTTCTGGAAGGGATATTTTGTAAATTTGGATTAGATGATGATAACCTACCAGTAGCAGTTCCATCTTGATGATAGGTAGTGTGAACTCTAGGGCCAGCTTTTATCAAAGGTAACACGTAGGTATTGTAAATTTTAACTAACTTCCTATAATCCAATATCTTCTTAACTATCTCAAACATAGAGAGCTGCTCCAAAACCTCTGCATCTGTTGAATAGCCTGTTTTAGTCTTTTTCATAGATGGAAGCTGAAGCTTTTCAAAAAGCACAAAAGAGAGTTGTTTTGGGGATGATATATTAAACTCTTCCCCTGCTAGCTTAACTATATCTGAAGTTAATGAAGCAATCTGCTCTTCTAACTGTTGTTGGTAGGATTTAAGGTAATCTATATCTACCTCTACTCCTACACTCTCCATTTTACTTAAAACCTTTATAAGAGGTTTTTCAATTGATTCATATACACTACCTAACTCTTTCTCTTCTAATTTTTCTTTTAGGTACTCTCTAAGCTTCCTTAGGTAGTAAGCTCTTTCAAGTGAACTCTTAACTTCAAAATTAAACACTCTCCTTATAGCTTTATCTAAATTAGTTCTCTCATTTGGGTATAGAAGGTGATAAGCTATAAGGAGATCTAAACCTATATTGAAATCTTTTATCTTTAAAAGCTCTTTTGCATTATAAGTGTCAATAGTACAATTATTAAAATTAATGTTTTCTGATATTAAAATCTTATCTTCACATAAAAAGTATCTGCTGTCCTCATAGTAAACTAGTGAATCTTCTTTTATCAGAATTTCTTCTACTTCTTCATGTAATATTGATATCTCTTCACTCTTCTCTAAATTAAGTCTCTTCAAAATAGATCTGAATTCTAAATCTTCAAGAATATTTACAAGATCATCTTTAAAACCTGCATAGGTAGGAATATCAACTAAGTCAACTGTGTTAAGCTGAGCTAATTTTCTACTAATTTCAATCACATCTCTATTTTCTTCTATCTTTTGTGCAAGTTTTTCTGGTAAGTCATCTATGTTTTCTAGAATACCATCTACACTCCCATAATTCATAACAAGCTTTGAGGCCATCTTTGGCCCGATACCCTTTACTCCAGGTATGCCATCAGAAGAATCCCCCATCAATGCAAAAAGATCTACAATCTGTTCGGGAGTAACACCCATCGCATCTACTACATCTTCTTTTGTGGATACAAGCAAATTTTTAGAATGATTAAAAATGCTTGCTCTTGGAACAAGTTGCATAAGGTCCTTATCACTGGTAACAACTATGCTATCTATACCATTCTCAGAAAAATACTTTACAGCAGATGCTATCATATCATCTGCCTCATACCCCTCTTCTGTTAATACGTGTGCTCCAAGAGCAGAGATAAGTTCCTTAGACTTAGCTATCTGAAGTGCTAAATCTTCAGGGGCTCCCTCTCTATTAGATTTGTAATCATCAAATATCTCTTTTCTTTTCAAAGAGTCCCTTGAGACATCAAAACATGCAACAAAGTAGTCCGGCTTAAATTTGTCTAATATGGATATTATGGAATTTGTAATTCCAAGAAGTGCTCCAGTAGGAAAACCTTTAGAGCTTCTCATATTCATAAGCTTGTAAAAAGATTTGTATAGGAGTGAATTAACATCAATTATTATAGCTCTCTTCATATTACTCTCTCTCTCTATAGCCTTAGCTCTGCTCCATATCTCTCTTTAGCTTTATCTAATATACCCTTAACTACACTCTCTATCTCAGTATCCGAAAGAGTCTTTTCAAAACTCTGAATTCTAAATCTAAAAGCCACGCTTTTTCTGCCCTCCATTCTCTCATTTTGATATATATCAACTATCTCACTTTCCGTTATGATATTGTCACTACATATATCGCTTACAGCAGACCCTACATCAGCATTGTGATCAAAAAGCAAACATAGGTCTCTCTCTACATAAGGATATTTAGAAATTTCATTTAAAATGATAGATCCCTGTTTCAAAACATCCATTTCTAAAAGATAAACTCTCTTTTTGATTGACAATTTCTTAGTAACATCTGGATGAATTTCACCAAAAAAACCTATCACCTTACCATCTTGTTCTATAAAAAGGGATCGCCCTGGATGCAGTTCTTCCATATCACAATTTCTGTAACTAAGGTTCCACCTCATAACCTTTGACAAAGAGTCAACCATTCCCTTCAAATCATAAAAATCTATCTCTCTCTTTCCTTTATATAAGTCGTTATCCTCTGTTCCTGAAAGGGCTACGCCTAGTTTCTCTTTTTCAGTGGCACCATAAACCTTACCTATCTCAAATATTTTCAGATGCTTCAGCCCATTGTTAAGATTAAAAGCTACATTTTTAAGGAGGGAGAACATAAGCGAATCTCTCATAACTGCAAACTCTTCATTTATTGGATTCATTATTTCAGGTGAACCATAACCCTTTGGAACGAAACTATAGTTTACAACTTCATTTAATCCAAAACCTCTAAGAGAGTTTCGTAATTTATCATCTTTTATTTCTTTTAGGACATTCTGTGTGTAAGGAAGAACAGGCTCAATATTGTTATAGCCATAAATTCTAGCCACCTCTTCGTATATATCCACCTCTCTATTTACATCTAACCTGAAACTCGGCACATAAGATTTCACCCTCTTACCCTCTACTTGAGGATTAAACTCTAAATCATTCAGAATTTTCACTGTCTCTTCTAACGATATATTTGATCCAAGAAAATCATTCATCTCTTGTATACTTATCTCTACGACTCTTTGTTCTTCTTCTATTTTATGATTTATTATCTCTTCAGTACTATCAAAACCTGAAAGTTCTTTTATAAGGGATACTATTCTATTTAATACTCTTTCTGAATCTTCTAAATCTATTCCTCTCTCAAATCTGTAAGATGCTTCTGTAGATAGGTTTAACTTCTTAGATGTTCTCCTAACTCTGTCAGGATCAAAATGTGCTATTTCAAGAATCACATTTTTAGTTTGGGAAGTAACACCTGTATCTTGAGAGCCTATAATTCCAGCTATAGCTACACATCTCTCGTCATCAGATACTACTAAATCTCCACTTAGTTCATATTCTTCAACATCTAAACCCATCATTTGTTCATTTTTTGCATATCTAACACTTAAATTTCCTGAAATAGTATCAGAGTCATACATATGAGTAGGATGACCTAACTCCACCATAACAAAATTAGATATATCAACTAAATTATTAACACTTTTTATACCTAAAATTGAGAGATATTTTTTTAACCAAACCGGGGAATCTTTTATATTCACACCTTTTATCTCTATTGCCCTAAAAAGGTTACAGCCTTCAAACCCTAAATTTACAAACTGAGAATCATCTTCCTTTACATGCTGTAATCTTCCCCCATAGTAGGCTGCCACTTCTCTGGCTATGCCTAAGTGAGATAACACATCTGACCTATTGGGGGTTATACTTAAATGATAGACAGTATCATTATCGAACATGTAATTAAAGGCTTGATCACCAATTTTGGCATCACTCCCTAATATCATTATTCCTTCTGAAGGTTCTAATCCTAACTCTTCAGAAGAGCACATCATACCCCTAGATTCCACACCTCTAATCTTACAACGCTTTATTTTCATCCCTTTCACAACAGTTCCTTCTGTTGCAACCACAACCTTATCTCCCTCTTTATGATTAGTTGCTCCACAGACTATGTCTAAGACTTCCCTTCCGACATCAACTTTACAGTATGTTAACTTATCAGCATTTGGGTGCTTTTCTAAGGAAACTACCTTACCTACTAGAAGCTTTTCATCTTTAAATACCTGAATAGACTCAACTTCGTGACCTATCATTGTCAATACACCAGGCAATAAAGATTCTTCCTTTACTTCAACAAACTTTTTTAATAAATTAAGAGAAATTTTCATATTCTTCAACTCCTCAAATATTTTAACATGAAACAACTTTTAATTTATATGCATCAGGTAATAAATAAAAATTCATTTTTTACAGCTAAACCTATATATATAATCAGGAAGCACTCTGTAAAGTAGCTCCTTTCTCTATTAAAAGATCCCTTATCTCTGTATTACCAGTACAAATTGCTAATTGTAACAGTACAACCCCCTGCGTACCTGTAACATTTGCACCCTTCTCTATCAATAGCTCACACACTTCTTTCTGGCCATTCATAGCTGCTAGCATCAATGCTCTTCTCCCACATTTATCTTCTGCTTCTATTTCTGCTCCTTTCTCTATCAATAACTTACACACTTCCTTGTGACCATTAAACGCCGCTAGCATCAAGGCTCTTACTCCACCTTCCTTTGATGC
>MDTD01142809.1_pt1 | contig 100286 bp, 101 predicted proteins | sample 811221 | NCBI WGS metagenome assembly MDTD01 (sample SAMN05326646, study PRJNA326480) | marine metagenome | isolation source: seawater | place: Pacific Ocean: South West | collected 2011
CGCACTCGAATCTCTTCATTGATCCGAGCGTCGCCTTCATCTGGGCGTGCTATGGCCTTACTCGCTTAACCAAGGACATTCTCCTAGTCCGTTGATGGCACCTCCCGCTATAAAACGAAAGGCGGACACAGTTGGTGTCCGCCTCACATATCGGTGTCTACCAACAGCCGAAACTGTTTCCTGAACCGACAGGGACCAAATCGCACCCTTGGGTGGACCGGTGGGGGCGAAACCCCTCTTGTATCTGTTGTTGAGGGCGTAGGGTAGCAGGGTAAAAACAAATTCCGAACTAGCAGCAGCCAACTTTGGTTCCTGCACTATTACGAAAGAGGGCACGTGAGCAGCTTTTGGACTCCTTCTGGAGAGCATGAGGTTCCCAATGAAGACGCTGGGGGCGGGGCTTTCGACCCTCAGGTGGCAGGGGTGGGAGACAGCGAAATAGACCCTGAGACAGCCGCAGCTATGGAACAGCAACTTCGAGAAGCTCAGGAACAATTACTCTCCGTGCCGGCTGGCCAGATCGTCGCGAACCACGTGATCGGCCTGTTCGAGTTAGCAGCTCTCCATCTTCGGGTTAACCCTCCAAACCTAGAAGAGGCCCGCCTCCCGATCGACGCTATGGGCATCTTGGTGGAGCAACTTGGTGATCAGCTACCAGAACATCAAACGTTGGCTGCCGCGCTGCACCAAATCCGGCTTGCGTTTGTGGAAGTCCAAAACCAGACGCCAGATGATGAGGCTTGATTTAAACCAGATCTAAGGAACGATCTTCGAGATAGGCAGCTCGATCACATCGGTAGCCCCCAGCTCAAGGAGTTCGGGGATCAAAACGTTGATGTCGTTCTTGTTAACTACTGTCTCGACTGCGAAACCTCCCCCACCCCACAACTCGTTAACAGTTGGCGCCTTCATTGAAGGAAGGACATTTATAACTGCATCAAGTTCTGAGGCACCGACATTTAATTTCATCAGCACCCGCCCGCGAGCATCCAATACTCCATCCAACAACGTTTTGATCTGCTCCATCGCTTTGCGCTTGTCCGGGTCTTGATACGAGTCGTTGTTGGCAAATATTTCGGTGTAGCTCGTCAAGATTTCGTCGATTATTTTGAGGCCGGCGGCCTTTAGGGCACTTCCTGTCTCGGTTAAGTCAACAACAGCATCCACGATCTCGGGTGCCTTTGCTTCAGTTGCCCCATAACTCAGTTGGACGTCGGCCTCGACTCCTGCTTCGGCAAAGTGGCGCTTCGTCAACTCGGGGTATTCGCTCGAAACCCGAACTCCTTGCGGCAAATCTTTGATGCTTTCATAAGCGCTGTCCGCTGGAACAGCTACGACAATCTTCACGGGCTTCGCTGTAACTTTCGAATACTTGAGTTCGCCGAGCGAAGTCACATCGCTACCTGTCTCTTCGATCCAGTCTCGTCCAGCGATACCTACATCAAACAAACCATTTGCAACATATACAGGGATTTCTTGTGGCCGCAGAATACGCACTTCAGCGATCCTTGGGTCATCTATCGTTGCTCGGTAGTCAACCTCACTGCTCCGACGAACAGTGAGGTCGGCCTCTTCAAACAACTGAAAGGTCGCCTTTTCCAGAGAACCTTTCGGTAACACAAGTTTCAGCATGATGTTGACAGTACCGGTCCAGATAACTGAATCAGCGGTTAATTTCTTGATTCACCAACAACGATCGACACGAATGGTGGTCGCTATCTCAAAGTGTTCAGTCGACCGATAAGTCGTCGAGACCTTCAATCATGTGTCCAAGCCGCGCATTTTTAGTTCGCAAGTAGCCCAAATTTTCTGCAGTAGCACCGGTGTTGGTAGCAACCCGCTCGACGATTTCTAGACCATAACCCTCAAGACCCCCGATTTTCTTTGGGTTGTTAGTCATTAAACGCATCTTGGTTACTCCGAGCTCAACAAGTATTTGAGCTCCAATGCCATATTCTCGGCTGTCGACCGGCAGGCCTAACTCCAAATTGGCGTCAACCGTATCTCGCCCCTCATCTTGAAGATGATAAGCGGCCATTTTGTGGCCAATGCCGATGCCTCGACCCTCATGACCGCGCAAGTAGACAAGCACACCTGCTCCGGATTCAGATATCGCGTCGAGAGCCGAGTGGAGCTGACTTCCGCAGTCGCAACGCATAGACGCAAGGATGTCCCCTGTTAAGCATTCGCTGTGAACGCGAACCAAGACGGGCTCTTCTGCACCCATGATCTGACCATACGCTAAAGCTAGGTGTTCGGTTTCGTCGAAGTCTCTAAAAACGTGGGCCGTGAAGTCTCCGTAGACGGTGGGGATTCGTGCTTGGGATACGGGGTCAACGAGACGTTCGTTCGCTCTCCGATAGCGAATCAGGTCTGCTATTGAGATCAGCAACAGATCATGTTCTTCACAGAATTCTATGAGGTCCGGCAAGCGGGACATAGTGCCATCTTCGTTCACCACCTCAGCCAGAACTCCAGCGGGTTCGCATCCAGCTAGCCGCGCTAAGTCAACGGCTGCTTCGGTGTGGCCGGCGCGCTTCAGAACGCCACCCGGTCGATATCGAAGAGGCAAGACATGGCCGGGGCGAACAAAGTCATGCGGTTCGCTGCTTGGAGATGCCAACAAATTGAGCGTTCGTGAACGGTCGCTTGCAGAGATGCCGGTGGTGGTTCCTTCGGCTGCGTCCACGGTGACGGTATATGCGGTCCTCATGGGTTCGGTGTTGATAGCCACCATTAAGGGCAAGGCGAGATCATCGAGTTTTTCACCGGTCATTGGCGCACATAAGACACCGGACGTGTAACGAACGAAGAATGCGATAGTTTCCGGCGTCGCGTGTTCCGCTGCCATAATCAGGTCGCCTTCATTTTCGCGGTCTTCGTCATCGACCACGACTACAATTTCGCCCCGACCAATAGCTTCAATGGCGTCCTCCACCGCAGCCAATGGAGAATCAGGATCTCCGGATTTTTGATTCCTTGATTTGGGCATCGCTCTGAACCTCTTCGGTGCCTTTTACTACTGGCTTTCAGTGTGGGGGGCTAGGAGCCGTTCGACATACTTGGCAATTACATCAACTTCTAGATTTACGTTATCGCCCTCAACATAGGTTCCGAGGGTGGTTACTTCGAGGGTATGTGGAATTAAAGCTACTGAAAACGCCTGGTCCTTGGTGTCGAAACAGGTCAAACTCACTCCGTCCACCGTTACAGAGCCCTTCTCCACAAAGTAACGCTCGAGATTTTTCGGGATTTGTATTCGTAAATCCGGTCCGGGTTCGAGAACGGTGCCAACCCCATCAACATGACCTTGGACCATGTGCCCCCCTAAACGGTCGCTAGATCTCACTGCGCGCTCCAGGTTCACAGGATCACCAGGCTGCAAACGACCTAACGAAGTTCGGCTAATTGTCTCAGCTACTACGTCCGCTTCCCACCAGCCGTCCCCGATAGCGACGACTGTCAAGCAGCAGCCGTTCACCGATATCGAGTCATCGATTTTTGTGTCCTGGGTAACCGTTTGCGCTGCGAAACGGTAACGATCGCCTTCGTTGTTGACAAAAGACCCAAGCTCTTCGATCAATCCGGTAAACATCAATCTCCTTCTAGTGGTCGAAGCTCGACACGGATGTCAGTTCCTATGCTGCGAATGTCGCGAATGTTGCCGCGCCATAGATCTGCCATTGTCGCAGAACCTGGACCTTCAAACACTGGTCGCCCGTCATCACCGCCCATCAATGCGGGCGCAATGTAAAAGATGTACTCATTCACCAAGCCTTCGGAATGGAATTGAGACGCCACACTCGCCCCTCCTTCAACGAGAAGATCAACGACACCTCGGTCGCTAAGGTCGCGGAGAAGGGCACCTAACTCTCCCTCAACTTCCCAGCAAGGATGCACCGCTGAATTAGGAGGGGCTTGGCCCAAGACGATTCGCTGGGGGTCCGAACCTGGCACTAGGCGTGTTGTTAATGACGGATCGTCAGCTCGCACAGTTCCGGCACCGACCAAAATTGCGTCACACCTTGCTCGCAGTGAATGCACATCGCGCCGGGCCTCTTCGCTAGTGATCCATTCTGATGAACCGTCTGGGGCCGCGATTCTTCCGTCGAGAGTAAGAGCTATCTTGAGCACCACCCACGGCATTCCAGTCGCACGCTGGTACAAGTAGGGTTCTAGTTGCGCCTCCACTAACTCTCGCTGAACTCCTGAGACAACCTCAAGACCGGCGTCGCGAAGCGCCTGCAGTCCCTTACCTGAAACTTTCTGGTCGGGGTCCTCAACACCGACCAATACACGGCTGAAACCCGCTTCAACTATGTGATCTACGCATGGAGAAGTTCTTCCCACATGACAACAAGGTTCAAGAGTTGTGGCCAGCGTCGCTCCCCTGGTCGTTTCACCGGCGAGATCGATCGCGACCCTTTCCGCGTGAAGACCTCCCGGCGGTCGAGTGGCCCCGTCATATAACCGGCCGTCCGAGCCAAGCACTGCGGCTCCTACCCAAGGATTAGGAGCTGTCGTACCTCTGACGGCAGCTGCGTTTTCTATAGCCCTATCCATAAGGTCGGCGTCGGAAGGAGGATTGGAGGTATTCACCGTTAATGCAGCCGTTCACCGTGAAGTAACCGCAAAGCATGAGGTAATACGTCAGCGACCGCCTCATAACACTCCACGCACCCCGCCGTTGACCCCGGGGTGTTAATAATGATGGATCCTCCTACGATCCCAGCGATACCTCGGGATAGTCGACCCAACGGATTTATTAGTCGCATGGCTTCCGCTATTCCGGGTGCCTCTCTTTCTATTACTAGCCGTGTTCCTTCCGGGGTTAGATCTCGTTCCGTGAAGCCTGTTCCGCCTGTAGTGACTATCAACCCGCGAAAGTCATTTGTAAGGTCGGCAAGAGCTTCTGCAACGTTTTGCACACCGTCTGCCACCACCTTGTGCTCAACGACTTCATAGTTGTGGGAGTTGAGGGTCACCACTAGCGCTTCGCCGCTTCGGTCCTCCCTAACCCCTTCAACCACTCCATCGGACACGGTCAACACTTTGGCCAGCAAAGATTCATCGTGCCCACCAGAGGTATGTGAATGATGTCCAGATTCATTGCCTTTTTCGTCTGAGGGCATATTCGGAGGCTACCGCTCTGACCTGTCAAGCATCGAACCGTATTGAGGAAGTAGGTTCTGGGTATGAGTTACGCCAAAGATCGCACATATTTAGATGCCGATAGTCATCTAATGGAATTGCCCGACTTTTTGACCGCTCACGCTGATCCAGCGATTCGCGATCGGATCCCCAAGATTGATTTCGATGCTGGAGCGCGGAGCAGTGATTCTTGGGAAGAAGCAGCAAAAACCGGGGCTCACTCTCCCGAAACGGTTGCCGAATTAGTTGCTCTCGGAGATGGCCTCATTGCCGGCCCAAAGGGCTACTACGCGCTGGGAGCCTTTAACAAAGACGAACGTCGAATGGCGTTAGATCTACTTGGGTTCGACCAACAGTTTGTTTTCTCAACATTTAGCGCGCCCATTGCGTTCGACCCTAAAGCAGACCTAGACATCCGTTATGGCGCAACGCGAGCACATAACCGAGCGATGGCCGAATTCTGTTCTGACGATCCGCGCCTTATCGGAGTTGCTTTACTTCCACTCGACGAGCCAGAAAAATCCATAAGGGAAATCGATTTCGCGATATCTGAAGGACTAGGAGCTGTGTGGGTGCCTCATAGACCCGCAGGCGGGGGCTCACCCGGACACAACGACCTAGACCCTGTGTGGGCACGTTTGGCTGAGGCAGGAATCCCATTTCTGTTGCATGTCGGCGGCAATCCGCTACAAATCAAACCCGACTGGATGAATACAGGTCGACCAATTCCGACAGATTGGATCGGCGGCGGTGAGAACGTTCGAGGCAAAGATATGATCGCCCTTCACCATGCCGCGGAGACCTTTGTTGGGGCGATGGTTTTAGACGGCGTCTTGCAACGACACCCTGACTTACGCGGTGGTGTAATCGAGCTCGGAGCTGGCTGGGTACCCGCTCTCCTGCGCCGTTTAGATTTGATCGCTCAAATTTGGAAACGGTCAGAATCCGACTTAGCGGCACTAAAGACGGCCCCGTCAGAGTTGATCTCTCGCCAAATGGCCTTCACGCCCTATCCCTTCGAAGACGTCGGCGCCATGATTCGCGAATCGAACCCTGATTTGTATCTTTTTTCCTCTGATTACCCTCATATAGAAGGGGGACGAAACCCTTTAGGTCGCTTCGAAACTTCACTAGAAGGCATGAGCGACGAAGTACAAAGCAAATTTTATTCACAAAACATGGCCACGCTCTTGGGTTCATAACTTTCGCAAAGTGACCCGGTCGAAACACCTGGTCTTCGGGTTTCCAAAGGAAGGTCTAGTGAAAGACGTCAACTTTGACGCTCAAACCGTCCGAGTGGCACTACACATTCTCGCGGTCTGTGTCTGGGTTGGCGGACAGATCGTCGTAGGGGCAATTGTCCCTGCGCTCAAACGAGCGAATCCTGATGCCGTAAGGCATGTCACAAGGGCATTCGGACGCATCGGCTGGCCATTTTTCGGGCTCGCCATTTTCACCGGCATTTGGAACATGCTGTCTTTACCGGGAACCAGCGCAAGCTGGAATGCATTACTGGGCATCAAGATGCTCCTTGTCGCAATTTCAGGCGCAGGCGCTTGGCTCCACCAGTCAACTACCAGAGTTTCTGTGCGCGGAGCGAGCGCTGGAGTAGCTCTTCTAACTTCCCTAGCTGCGCTCGCAATAGGGGTCATGCTCTCCGGTTAGCAGGTGTTCGGAAGCCTCCGAGTCGCATCAGTCTCAGCAGCGATCTAGTCTCGGCTTGTGACTTACACCTGTTTTGACGTTGAGACCAAAGACGACATCGCCCACATCCGCATGATCAGGCCAGACAAGGCAAATTCCATGATTCCGGAGTTCTGGGATGAGCTGCCACAAATCGTTAACCAACTCTCAGAGGGAAACGATGCCAGAGCAATCGTTCTCTCGGCGGAGGGGCGACACTTTTGTTCAGGTATGGATCTCAGTGTTTTCGCCGACAACAACGATGTAAGCGTTCAAAGCAACGCGAAACACATCAGCCGCCAGCGAGCAAGTTTCCGCACTACTGCGTTGCAGTTACAGAGAACATTTAGCTGCCTCGAAGAGAGTCGGTTACCTGTCCTGTCTGCAATCCAAGGAGCCTGCATCGGCGGTGGCATAGACATGGTGTCTGCAACAGACCTTCGATATGCAACCAAGGACGCCTTCTTTTGCATTCAGGAAATCAACATAGGCATGACTGCTGACGTTGGCACCCTGCAACGAATGCCAAAACTAGTGCCAGAGGGGGTGGTACGGGAGTTGGCCTACACAGGTCGCAACATGTCCGCTTCAGAGGCAAAAGAACGCGGTTTCGTCAATGAAATTTATGAAGACCAAGACGCTATGGACGACGCAGTTCTCGAAATCGCCAAAGAAATAGCATCGAAAAGTCCAATGGCTATTTGGGGCACCAAACAGACCCTTAATTACGGCCGTGACCATTCGGTCGCCGACAGTTTGGAATACATCGCTACTTGGAATGCAGCAATGTTTGACCCAGACGACATGGCCGAGGCGTTCATGGCTCAAACAGAGAATCGTGACGCCGAGTTTCCAGATCATCGACCCACCCGTAAGGGAATCTGAGGACAATCATGGAAAAGCTCTGGCAACTAAGCGCCAATGATCTAGCAAGCGGCATCCGAGAAAAGAAGTTTTCAGCAAGAGAGGTAGTTTCTTCAGTTCTTGAACGAATCGCCGCAAAAAACCCAGAACTCAACGCCATCACTGTTGAGTTCCCTGAAGAAGCTCTATCGGCAGCTGATGCTGCAGATGAGGCCATCGCTGCTGGCCAGACCCTAGGACCATTGCATGGTGTGCCGGTAACCATCAAAGAAAACATTGACGTTGCGGGCCAGGCAACACCCAACGGAGTTCCCGCCTTCGAAGGCCTAATTGCGTCCGCAGATGCTCCTTTGGTGAAGAACCTCCGAGACGCCGGGGCAATTGTCATCGGCCGAACGAACGTACCGGAGTTTTCAATGCGGGGGACCACCGTGAACCCGCTGCGTGGCCGCACATATAACCCCTGGGACGTCGACGCAAGTCCAGGCGGCTCCTCGGGCGGAGGTGGGGCCGCCGCCGCCGCGGGTTTCGGACCTTTGCACCACGGAAATGACATCGGTGGCTCACTTCGTTTTCCAGCGCTTGCTAATGGGATCACCACCGTCAAACCAACCAACAATCGCATCCCCGTATATAACTCCACCGCCCCAGCAGAACGAGGTCCCCTATCCCAAGTCATGTCGGTTCAGGGCATCATGACCCGAGACGCCAGAGATTTGGCTCTTGCCACGGAGGTAATGATTCAACCAGATGCGAGAGACCCTCTATGTCCACCAATTCCTTGGCGTGGCACCCAGTTAAACGACCCGATAACCATTGCCGTGACTAAAGACCCATGCGGTTACGCCATCCATGAAGGAATCCTCGATCTAATTGACCAAGCCGCTGACGCTTTGCGCGATGCGGGTTACCGCGTAGTTGAAGTCTCCACTCCGTCAGTCCAAGAACCTTTCAACGACTGGTTTCGAACCCTAATGACCGAAATGGATGTAGCTCTATGGCCTCTAATCGTCGAATACGGCAGCGACGAAATAAAGACGACCTTTGATTACTTCTTCCAAATGGGAGAAGTACTTGAGTTAGACGGCTTCATTCGCGATTTCGGCGAGCGAACGAGAATGATGCGAGAGTGGAACCTATTCTTAGACGAATACCCGCTAGTGCTCACCCCTATCTACATGAATCGGCTCTACGACTGGGACTACGACCTGCAAAGTTTCGATGCATGTAAGGATTTCCTTGAGGCTTCCAAATACTCAATGGCCATCAACTATCTGGGTTTGCCCGCAGGCGTGATAGGTACCGGAATAGTTGAGGATCGGCCGGCCGCCGTACAAATCGTCGGCCAGCGGTACAGAGAAGACTTGATCTGCGACGCTCTAGAGGCTTTGCAGGAGCGTTGCGGCCGACTCGTCGATCAGCTTTGGGCGAAAGAAGAGCTCTGAACCATTGACCCCGCATCGGCCCTTAGATCCAGGGTAACTTTTTCTGATGACCTCCTTACGACTAGTTCCTCTTGAGTGCGGTTGGCTATCCACAGCGGCTTCATCTGTGGTCGCCGGACTAAGCGGCAACGTGGAATTACCCATACCTAGCTGGCTAGTCATTCACCCCAGTGGCCAGACCGTAGTGTTCGATACAGGTCTTCATCATGAGCTCGTAGAAGGTGTTGCCGCTCGATACCCGCTGATGGCTCGCCAATTCGTGTCTCGCTTCACACCTGAAGACAAGGTCTCTGAACGCCTTCAACAAGTCGATATAGACCCATCGGGGGTAACCAACATCGTCTTCAGCCATCTTCATTTCGACCATTGCGGTGGTACTTCTTTACTACCTAACGCTCGCATCATTGTTCAAGAAGCGGAGTGGAAGTCAGCGCATCACCCCAAATTGATTGAACATGAGGTCTACAACCCTGCTGATTTTGACCTAGGTCACGACGTGCTAAAGGTTGAGGGTACTCACGACGTCTTCGGAGACGGCTCAGTCGTTTGCATTCCAACTCCGGGGCATACCGCTGGCCATCAATCCCTTCGAGTCAACTTGGAAAGTGGCCCCGTCGTCTTAACGGGAGACTGTGTTTACTGGGAACAAGTGCTCGAAGAAATGCTGCTTCCGCCTTTTGGTTTTGACCACCAGATGCAACTCGATTCGATGCAGAAGCTAAAACAGCTCCGAGACGAGGACGGTTGTCGACTTCTATACGGACACGATCAGGCTCAATGGGCCCACCTAACTCAGTCTTCGGCGGGGATAACTTAATCGGGTTGTGAACTCAACCATCGCTGTCTTGATATGCGGTACAAGGCGTGACGCCTCAGATCACTATCAGGATCGATCATTGGATGATCAAAGTCGTCTTCTGCGTTTCGAACCATTCCAAGCCGCTCCATCACAGCTATAGATCGAAGGTTTTTTAGCGATGCGAAACAAAGCAATTCGTCTAGATCTAGTTGGTTGAAGCTGTAGTCCAAAACTCGGCGCGCTGCTTCACTGGCGTAGCCCATTCCCCAATAATCGCGACCTAAACGCCAACCGATATCGATACAAGGAGTGAACGCTGCGTTCCATTGAGGAACAGAAAGCCCTACACAACCGATAAATGGTCCCTGCGTGCCCTTTGCAGAGCGAAGCTCAACGGCCCAAAATCCATAGTCTCGTTCTTCCAAACCTAGCTGCATAGTTTCTGCATATAGATCACTCTGATCCGCACTTAAAAGCGATGGGAAATACCTCATAACTTCAGGGTCGGAGTTCATCAACGCAAACGGGCGTCGATCATCAGGAGCCCAATGGCGCAAGGTCAAACGCAGAGACCGAAGCTGTGGCGCCGGCATACCTCTACTGAGTCAAACGATAAAACCGGCGAGCGCTTCCAGAGAACAACTCGCTTCGCTCCGCGCTGCTCCATCCGGCTTCGTCTGCAATCCTCTGGAAGGCGTTAAACAACACCGTGTAGGAGCAACCTTGTTTATCGACTGGGAAGTTGCTTTCGAACATGCATCGGTTGGGACCAAAAGTGTCGACGCAGTGCCGAATGTCCTCACTCCAAAGTTCAGCTACGTGTTCGGAGCTTGGAGCCTCGGGTAGACGATTTAAGCCCACTCCGTAGATACTCATTCCTATTCCGCCCACCTTGACCATCACGTGCTCGTGTTCAGCAAGCTTCTCAAGAGCTGGCCTGAGGGTGGCTCGAACTTCTTCGCGGGCTCCAGCGTAAGGGCCAATTCCAAGCGGCCCGCCTAAGTGGTCCAGGACCACGGGCGTATCGGGCACAGCTTGCACTAGCTCCACTAACTCTTCTACCTGAGGGTGGAACATCCATGCATCGAAGCTGAAACCCATTTGTCCGAGTTTGGCAAATCCAGCGCGGAAATCTGCGTGGCCCAACAAACCGGGAGGCGGTTTCGTGTGCGACTCGCGGATCTGGTCACTGGCGTCCCATGCATTGGCATGACGAATCCCGCGAAATCGGCCACCGCCGGCCGCGTCTTGGGCGGCCAGTACTTCTTCAACCGCTTCGCCCCTAGCCAAATCAGCAAATCCTACGATTCCTGCAATTTCCGCCCCATCACTCTCCATCGACAACTCAGCTTGCTGTCGCACGAACTCGATTTCTCCGACAGGTCGGAGGTGTTCGGGACCGTCATCTTTGTACTCGGCGCTGCACTCAACAAAAACTGTTTGCGCGACGTTATGACTCGAACCCGTATCTAAATGGAGGTCCGGCAACAGATAGGTCCCTGTTGGGAAGTCCCATAAGTGATGATGCGGGTCAACTATTTCTTCATCGGGATCGATCGCTTCTTCGATCGTGCTTGCTAGCCACTCAGATTTATCCATAGCGGTACTTCCTAGACAGTTATCGGCGACACTGGAGACGCTAGCCAACCTTCACCACGGCCGCCCCCAAGTTTCCCAATCGAACGGCTCAATACCATCTTCGGTGAGTTTCCAAATCGAGGCTTCAACGTCGCCATCAACAATGTCGAGAAAGCCAACGGTGCCCAGTTGAACTGAAAGGTTGTGCGGAAAAGTAGGCGAACCCGGGTTGACGCATAGGACTCCGTCAATGGTGGTGATGTGCTCAACGTGAGTGTCGCCATACACGACGACATCTAAGGTCGTGACGTCAAAGTGTCTATTGATCGCATCTAGAACCCCATAAGTGGGCAGTTCTGGGATCGGCATGTGGTGAGTTAATCCCACAGTCAAATGTCCGAACTTGTGCACCCAAGATGGAGCCAATAATGGGTGCGTCGGTTGAATATCGCGACCTGATGAACCATCGTCTCCATTTCCTCGCGCTGCCCAGGTGGGCGCTATTTGATGAAGTTTTTCTACGACGGAGATCTCGTAGATGTCTCCGGCATGCAAAATTGCTTCGCAGCATTCGAACGCTTCGTAGACCTGGGGCCAAAGTTCGGGGCCGGCCTCGGGGATATGTGTGTCAGAAACTAGGCCAATTCGCATGAAACATCCTTCACTGTCGCCGCCTCCACTGGAACACTGCCATGCCATCAGTCCCATGGTCGTGAGGCAGAACAAGTCCCCCTTGATGATGTTCTCGCCATGGCGGTTGGGTCACGGGAATAATTTCAGCATTTTCATGCCTTACGTCAAATTCAAGCGGAACTTGAACTGTTTCTTCTGGTGTAACGGTACAAACGCTATATGTCAGCACTCCCCCGGGACGTAGAAGGCGAAACGCCTCATCTAACAATGTCGCTTGAATGCCTACCAGACGCTTGATCGCTTGCTCAGAAATTTGCCAACGAGCGTCACTGCGGCGACCTAAAGCACCGAGACCGCTACATGGAGCATCGACCAAGACTGCGTCCGCACAGTCATTACGAAAGGGCGATTCACTACCATCGCTCACCACAACCTGAGTAGCTGGCCGATACTTCTGGACTACTTCCCGCAGCACTCTTGCGCGCGCAGGGTCGACTTCGTTGGCAAAGACTGGAGACCAACGCGCACCCAGCGCAGTAGTTTTCCCTCCAGGCGCCGCACATAGGTCGATGAATTGCCCCCCGTTGTCACCTGCAGCATCAATGACTTCGACTACCCATTGTGAAGCTTGCCCTTGGACGTAACCATCCGCTCTAGGTTCCGGCCGTTCAGGTGTGTTCATGGCGATTAGAGACTCGCGGCCCTCCTCGCCCCAAGCACCCACAAAAAGATTCCAAATCCAATCTGGGTAGCTAAATTGCACAGCGCCACTCGGCCATACCGCATCGCTTTGCGCGACTTTCCTCAGGACTGCATTGACTAAACCTCGCGCTCTTCGGGGCGCTACGTCAACCGTGTCGTTGACAGCGGCATGAGGTGGGGTCCCAAGGTGTAAGAGCTGGTGCACACCCATTCGCAGCGCCGAGCGAACATCTTCATCTAATTTTCGTTGTATATACGGCCCCATCGCGTGATCTACAGCCCGCCGCATCCGAGTCGTACCTTGAACCAACTCAGTGACAAAGGCTCTATCCCTAACACTTAGGGCCCTCCCATCTTTAGATAGTGCCGTTGCCAGAGCGGTATTAGCTCGCGCTCCCTCGCCGATTTCAGTCAATACCCGAGCGGCCAACTGTCGACTAGTTATTGGCTTCACGTTCCTAAATACACTTCGTCTCCGAGGCGAGCTCCATTGATCCAGTCCACGGCATCTAACCGCGACTTTCCTTCTGGTTGCACAACTAACAGTTGCAGGGAATCTTTACCTGTTCCGACGACGTCTTTGATTAGCCGGCCTGCTTCGCTTTCGCCTTCAATAACATTCGCTTGGTGCACCTTTAGTGAAGATGAGTTAATCGTCGTCCAGGCGCCACCCACTCTAATAACGCGACTCAGCTCAGATGCCGAGAGCGCCCAATCAAGCTCAAGGTCTGATCTAAACAATTTTTTGGCAATAGTCACCTTGCCCTCTTGGGGCTGAGCATTACTTAATCCATGTTGCAAAGCGGCCACTAGTTCTTCAGCTCCTAAGGCGGCTAGTTCCTCGGTCAGTTCCGACGCTGTTATTTGCTCATCAATTGGTATCTCTCGTTTCCTGTAAACGGGTCCTGCATCTAGTTCCGGCTCAAGCCCCATGATGCAGATTCCGGTACTTTGATCACCCGCAAGAATGGCACGTTCAACCGGCGCTGCTCCTCGCCAGCGAGGAAGTAAGGAGAAGTGAACGTTCACCATCGGCAACTTCATTAAAAACTCCACACCGATTATTTGGCCGTAAGCAACAACAACCCCGCAATCAGCCTCTACGGACAAAGCGTCGGAAATCTGATCTGTCACCGGTATGCCAAGGTCCAGTGCAGCCTTCTTCACCGGAGTCGGAGACGGAGCTGCCCTACGCGTTCGCCGACGATCAGGCATCGAGACCACCAAGGGAATTTCGAATCCTGCCTCGACCAACTTCAGCAGCGGAGGAACTGCGGCATCAGGGCTACCGAAATAAACCAGGGAACGCGGATGTTCGGGCGGTGTAGGCAGAGCGATGCTCACGGCAATGCAATGTCAGCTCTAGTTGTGAAATCTTGGTGCCGTGAACTTTGGATATCGCGCCACTGGCGAAGTGCTGCTTTGCGGTCGTCGCGTTCTAAGTGGTCGAGAAGAAGTACACCGTCTAGGTGGTCCAGTTCGTGTTGAAACAACCGGGCTAGAAGCTCGTCGGCTTCTATCGAAACTTCATTTCCGTCCAGGTCGCGTCCAACAAGGTGAACCTCTTTAGGGCGAATAATTTCAAAAGATAATCCCGGAACTGACAAACAACCTTCGTGGAAGCTCCATTCGCCATCGGAATCAACGATTTCTGGGTTGACTAAAGTTTCTGGACCTTCCCCGATGTCGTATACGAATAGCCGCTTCTGAATTCCTACTTGAGGTGCCGCCAACCCAATTCCTTCGGCCTGATACATCGCTGGGACCATATCTTCGACCATCTTGGCGATACGACCGTCAATATCCTCAATTAACGCCGCCGTTTGCCGGAGAACCGGGTCTCCCATCAGACGTATCTGGTAACTCATAGCACTGCCTAGGTTACCGGCCTTAGACACTCAGGCTCTAAGCGGATTGATTTCAATACGGAGCCTTCCCGAAGGTCGGTCTACATTTTTTAAATGATCGACTAGTTCTTGTCGGTCATCGCAACGGATTCGCCATCTGTTTTCGTTAGCGGGCCTTATCTCTAGACCTTCCGGACTTCCTAACCGTTGAATGAACTGATCAGCTGACGCTCCCGAAATTATCGCCCAATGCGCCTCAGGAGGTTGTCGAAGCTGCTTACGGACCTCTAACTCGGTTCGCGCCAGCGATCCAGGGTCCGCGTTCACCGCCGCCTGAAGCACTGGGTGTTGAGGGATTCGTGTCTGAACTACAACACGACCCCCCTTATCGCGGCTACCCACTAAACGAGCTGCTTGAATCAGCAAAGACATGGCCTCTTCTCCTGCTCTATAACGCGGAGCTAAGAGTTCCTGATCAAAGTCCAGGAATGCCACCGTGTCGGCACTTTCAACTCGATGCAGCACTGCTTCAGTGCCAACGTATAAGTCCGCTGTATTTGGTAAAGCTTCGGTAGCTGCTGTTACTTCAGTGACCGGTCGGCGAGAAAGGCGTTCTAATTCCTGGGCGACACCAGTTACGCCCAACTTGACTCGTCGAAACTTTGTGGATGAACACTCAGAACACACCGCGGGCCTTTCATCGCCGTCAAACGGGTGGACGAGGCGGTCTCCCTCTAGTCCCAAGGGTTTACCAGTCTGTTCTGATCGGGCTAGCTCACCGCATTGTGCGCAATAGGCAAACCGGGCTCGTCCCTTTCGGTTTAAAACGCATACGACTTGGCGACCAGTGCTCAATGTTCGAGATAGATGCTGTGAGCACCACGAACCTGCAGAAGGTGGCTCATCTCGAAGGTCAACCAGGTCGACAATGGGCCATCCTGCTCGCTCAGTAGCCCTGTCAGCGGTTAACAACGGAGCTCCGCAAGTCAGAGCCTCTAGAGACGGCGCTGGAGACGCAATTACCCAGCGGGCCCCGTCTCGCTTAGCTCGCTCCAGAACTACGTCACGCGCATGCCAAGTCGGAGCTGCCTCCGATTGGTACGCCTGGTCCTGTTCGTCGAGCACCAACACTGCGTCTAACTCTGTTATGGGTGCCCAGGCAGCCGATCGTGTACCTATGGTGGTTCTTCCACCCGCTGAAGCTCCCCAGTCTCGAGGGTGCAGTGCTACATCGACTCCCGCCCGCTTCATGGCTAATGCAAGACGTTGAGCTCTCGCCAAAGTCGGAACGAGCACTAGCGCCCGTCCCTGAGATGCGGCGGCAATCGCTAGCGAGAAATCATCGCTAGCTGGGGGCATCCGCACCACCGCTCCCCCTCGCCTAAACGACTCCGTAGCTAAATTACTCGGTGCTGTGGCAGGAATAGGACGACCTGCGCTAGGAGTTACAGACGAGACAATCCGAGTGTGGGTTGCGGTGCGCAAGAAGTGCACTCGGCTACCTAGCCACTGCTGACTCGCCCAGGTAGCTAATTCGACAAGGTCCGCAGGAGGTCCAACGCTACTAACTTTCTTTACCTCGCTGAGAGTGACCCCGTCGGGAGGTAGGACATCCAAGGCAGTAATCCATCCCTTCACCCTTCGACCTCGAAGATCGATGCGAACCAAAGTTCCGATGCGAATGGGGACGTCAGGAGAGGCAGCAACCACAGCGTCTGATAGCAAATAGTCGAATTCCTTATCGACAGCTGGTTCGTCAGGAAGAACCCGAACTATTCGCGACACACGCCCATTGTGCTTGAAGGGTGAGACTTCAACGAATCATGCAAGAATTTTATAGACCGAGCGTCGACCGTAGGTCATCGACACGGTCAGTCCGTTCCCACGTAAACAATTCATCGGATGCATCGCGACCAAAATGACCGTAAGCGGCCGTGGGTTGAAAGATCGGCCGTCGAAGGTCCAGGTCCCGTAAGATCGCGGCCGGCCTCAAGTCGAATACTTCGTTGACTGCCGAATTGATACGTTCGGGATCAACATTCTCGGTGCCGAAGGTTTCAACAAGCACCGATACGGGGCGCGCAACCCCTATTGCATATGCGACTTGGACTTCACACCGGTCTGCGGCGCCAGCTGCTACGAGATTCTTGGCCACCCAGCGCGTCGCGTATGCGGCCGAGCGGTCGACCTTAGAAGGGTCTTTTCCCGAGAACGCACCTCCACCGTGTCTTGCGTAACCACCATAAGTATCGACAATAATTTTTCGGCCGGTAAGGCCACAATCACCTACCGGTCCGCCAACCACAAAGTTCCCTGTCGGGTTCACGAAAACTTCAAAGTCATCGTCGGCAAATTCCGCGGGTATGGCTGGTCGTATAACGTGCTCTACCAGGTCAGGCTTGATCATCCCATCTCTATCGATACCCGGGTTGTGCTGACTTGAAACCAAAACGGTCTTTAGTCGGATAGGCCTTCCGTCTTCATATTCAAAAGACACTTGCGTTTTTCCGTCTGGCCTCAGGTACGGAACTTGGCCGGATTTGCGGGCTTCAGTTAATTGTTCAGCCATCCGATGGGCTACATGAATTGGAAGCGGCATCAAAACGTCAGTTTCCCGGCAAGCGTAACCGAACATCATCCCTTGATCCCCGGCACCTTGGCGGTCGAGTTCGTCCTCTTCGCCGGCTTTGCCGCTTCTCACTTCCTCTGAGTCATTAACCCCTTGGGCAATGTCTGGCGACTGTTCATCGAGACTTACCATTACCCCACAAGTGCTTCCATTGAAGTCCAACGAATCTCGGTCATACCCAATGTCGTTGATCGTCTCTCGAACCACAGAGGCGATATCTACGAACCCACTCGTAGTGATCTCCCCTGCTACCACCACCAAACCAGTGGTGACCATGGTTTCGCATGCCACTCGGCTATTTGGGTCTTGTCTGAGCATCGCATCAAGGATGGCGTCAGATATCTGATCCGCCATCTTGTCGGGATGTCCTTCTGTCACCGACTCTGAGGTGAAAGTCCATCGACTCACGCCATCTCTCCTGATCATCTGATTGACTCATCCAAGGCTAGGCCAAAGAGCGTCGCTACACGTAGATCAAGCTATTTCACAAGCATTTGAGTCACAGCATCTAATACTTCATCAGCTATTTGCCGCTTCGACCGAAGAGTGACGTGCTTCTGTTTTCCACCAGCCTCGAGAATCGTTACTTCGTTAGTTTCGTGACCAAAGCCAACTTCTGGAGCTGACACGTCATTGGCGACAATGATGTCAACATTCTTTCTTTGCAGTTTCTCCTGGGCGTGTGAAATCAGTTCTTCAGTCTCTGCAGCGAATCCGACGATTACTTGATCCGGTCGTTTAGCAGCACCCAACGCACTCAAAATATCCTGTGTTTGTTCAAGCACTATTTGGGGCGGTCCAGCGTCTTTTTTGATTTTCCTGTTTGAGACGTCCGCAGGTCGAAAGTCCGCAACGGCTGCAGCCATCACAATCACGTCAGCGTCAACTCGTTGAAATACCGCTTCACTCATTTGTTGTGCAGATTCAACGCGAACAAGGTTAATTCCCGCCGAAAACTCCAAATCGACTGTCGAGATCAGAGTGACATGTGCCCCTCGAGCTAAGGCAGCTTCGGCTAGAGCGTAGCCCTGCTTGCCGGTAGATCGATTACCCACATAACGAACTGGATCTATCGACTCGCGAGTCCCACCCGCTGTCACAAGAACTCTTTTTCCTTGCAGGTCACCACCACTTAACGCACTCTCTATCGTTTCGAAAATACGCTCGGGGTCAGCTAGACGACCCGCTCCCGCGTCCCCACCCGCTAATTTTCCCTCTTCGGCGGGCACCACGATCACACCTCTGTCAACCAAAGTTTTAAGGTTGTCCTGGATGGCAGCGTGTTCCCACATCTCGGTGTGCATCGCGGGGCAAACAACTACCGGAGCTCGCGTTGCGACCAACGTAGCTGTAAGTAAGTCATCGGAAATTCCACTTGCGTAGCTTCCAATGCAACGCGCTGTTGCTGGAGCGACAACAATGAGGTCAGCGGTCTGACCTAGTGTCGTGTGCGGAATCGGGTCCACATCGTCAAAGATTGAGGTTCGAACCGGTTCCGAAGCTAAGGCGTCAAAGGTCGCTCGGCCTACAAACTTTTGTGCACTTTCCGTCATCACTGGAATCACGTGCGCGCCTGAATCAACCAGCATTCGACAAAGCAAAACTGCCTTGTAAGAAGCTATTCCCCCGGTCACCCCCAGGACGATGCGGCGACCTGCCAGCATCGGTGTTATCCCTACTCTTCGTCGGGCACAGCCTCAAGAGCGGCTGCAGCCGCTGCTGCGTCAGCCTCTGCTTGTGCCAGCGCCTCAGCTTCTAAGCGAGCTCTTTCTTCAGGGTCAAACCGCTCATAACCGATTTTGTCTGCTTGGATTTCCTCGAATGCCATGGACAAAGATTTACGTGCAGTGCTTGTGACTTGTGGGGGAACTTCGCTACCCCCACCTTCACCTAAACCCAGGTCATAGGAGATCAATTGGCGTGCTCTTTTGGCCGCAAGGCTCACCAAAGTAAATTTTGAGTCGACCTTTTCAAGCAACGCTTCAAGGCCCGGGCTGATCATGGTGTCTTGCTCATCAGACATATGCGTTACCTCGACAAAATTGGATGACTATAACCGACCCACCATGTTACCAGCGGCCCATTGGCTCCAACGAGCCTTAAAAACATAAGCGTCTATTTCTTTATTTTTTCTGCTCGCGCTGCGGAAATAATCGACTCGATTTCCGCTACGGCCGTCTGGAGTTCCTCATTGAGCACCACTGCGTCGGCCAGGCTGCCGCCAGTTTGTTCTTCCGCCTCTGCGGCATCGAGTCGCTGCTGTATGTGATTTTCACTATCGCCTCTAGATCGCATGCGACGTTCTTGTTCACGCCGATCAGGTGGGACAACTAAGACGACCACTGCGTCCGGTTGCCGTTCCCTCACCGCAACTGCTCCTTGGACGTCTATTTCCAGTAGCAAATCTTTCCCGGCTGGCACGTCGGGAGTAGGAGTTCCGTATCGATAATCAAAGAACGTAGCCCACTCGTAAAAACCGTCCTCTGCTATGCGCTCTACGAATTCATTTTCGGTCACATACACATAGGCGTCTTTGGACTCATTTGGTCTTCGGGGTCGCGTTGTCCATGACCGACTCAAGTGAAGGCTGTCATCTCGTTCCACAAGTTCCGTTACAAGGGTGCCCTTCCCCGCTCCCCCAGCACCACATATAACGAAGACAATTGGAGCTGGATCTTCAGTCACGGTACTCAAATCCTTAACGCGGGTCTGGCAGTTTCAACTTGCAAAGAACGCAACGAGTTGGTCGCGTTGATTTTCCCCGAGTCCTTTCAGCCTACGACTTTCAGCAATGCCCACTTCGGCCATGAGCCGCCGCGCCTTCACTTTCCCGATCTTTGGCATGGACTCTAGTGCGGTGAGAGTTTTCATCTTGCCAACCAGATCATCACTGTCTGCTAGGCGAAGTAGTTCATCAAACGAAACTAGCCCCATCTTCAATTGGTCTTTTGTTTCGGCCCGCACACGACGCGCTGCTGCAGCTTTCTCGAGAGCGGCTTCACGTTGTTTTGGCGAGAGACTCGGCGGGTTTGGCATGGCCGAGCATTCTAACTGGGCAAATGAAGCTGTGGCTCCCTTACTAGATCGCCCGTCCCACTTCATTGGCTATCGCGTCCGCTGCACTCTCGGGATCGTCAGCAGATGTAACTGCCCTACCGATTACCAAAATACCTGCGCCTTGTTGGATCGCTGTAGCCGGGGTTGCAGGGCGGCCTTGGTCGTGGCTCGCAACTCCATCGGGCCTGATTCCTGGGACTACAGTGAGAAGTTCCGGCGCGACTCTAGTTACTTCAACAAGGTCGTCGGCTGCACAAATAACTCCCCCACAGTCCGCCTCTACGGCCGATGTGAGCCTTTGCTCCAGAAGTGCTCTCGGGGCATCTGGTTCTGAGGTCAGTACTGTCACCCCAAGCACCATCGGGGCGGGCAACCCTGCGGCCGCAGCACCTTCATTTAGTCCATGAACAGCTGCAGACAGCATGTCTACGCCGCCCGATGCGTGAACCGTTACGTATGAAACTCCAAGGCTGCCTAAAACCCTCGCCGCCTTTCCTACTGTTGTCGGAATGTCATGCAATTTCAGATCGAGAAACACTTCGTATCCCTGATCGACGAAAGCGCCCACCGCTTCCGGTCCAGCCGCTGAGAAAAGCTCAAGTCCGACTTTGGCAACAGAAAACCAAGGTGACATCCTGCGCCCCAACCGGCCGGCCTCCACGAGGTCGTCGACGTCTAATGCCAGCGCTAGACGAGAGCGAACATCTTCTGAAATATCAAGTGTTTCCATGAGCTGCTCCTACCAAAGAAGTGACTGAACTTATCCGATGCTTGCGGCACCATCGCTCGAGGTTTCGGAGAATTTGCCGAGAGGCTCTCGGGTTCGCGAAGTGAGCTGAGCCCACCTGAACCGCTGAAGCACCGGCTGCCAAAAATTCGACCACGTGTTCCCCTTTGGCTATCCCGCCTACTCCAACTATCGGGATCGGTCCCAGCTTTTCATAGACGTCATATACCGCTCTGAGCGCCACTGGGCGTATGGGTGGACCAGATAGTCCTCCCCCGCCGTTGCCGAGAACGGGGCGTTGCGTTTCTGGATTTATCACCATGCCAAACACAGTGTTTGTCAGGGTGAGAGCCTCAGCGCCGGCGTCCATTGCAGCCCTCGCTATACAAACAATGTCAGTAACGTTGGGACTCAACTTGGCCCAGGTAGGCAACCCTGAAGCAAGCGATGCGCTGATCGCCGCTCGGCAGGAGTCAGGGGCGTGGGAGAACATATCTCCTCTGTCCTCTAGATTGGGGCAACTGACATTGACTTCGACCGCTGAAATCCCTTCAACTCCTTGCAACCGCTTAGCGGCTTCGGCATATTCAGCAACCGTCCTGCCCCAAATACTGACCACTACCCGCGCGTTAAGAGCACGTAAGGCGGGGAGGTCCTCTTGTAACCAGTTCTCAATTCCGGGATTTTGGAGTCCTACTGAATTAATCATTCCTGACGAGGCACCATGAACTCGAGGACTCGGGTTACCTGCCCATGGGTCAACTGAAAGTGATTTCACCACAACTGCACCTAGTTCTGACAGGTCAAAATATGCAGCTAACTCTGCACCGTGGCCTGCTGTACCCGACGCTGTCATTACTGGATTCGGAAGTGTCACCGAGCCAATCTGCACTGACGTGTCACTTGGGGTCACCTTCTTGATTCCTCATAACCTAGGAACTCTTGAAGGGGCTTCACTGTGAGGGGGCTTGACATCCACTCCCTCATTCCTACCGCTGCGGCTCGAGCTGCCGCGACCGTTGTTAAGCAAGGAATTTTGTGTGCTGTTGATGCGAAGCGGATTCGGTAGCCGTCACTTCTCGGTCCCCGTCCTCGGGGGGTGTTGACTACCAGTTTCACTTGGCCAGCGCCTATGAGTTCAACCGCGTCTACTCCAGCACTAATTTCTCGGCCTTCCTCGCTCAGTTTTGCGACGACTGTCTGGACTCGAACTCCATGTTGCTCCAAAAACTTTGCGGTGCCTTCAGTGGCGGCGATTTCGAAACCCATCTCCACAAACCCTTTAGCTGCCTCAAGGCCCTGCTCTTTGTCTCGGTCGGCCAAGGAAAAGAAAATAGTTCCATTGAGAGGTAAACCTTCCCCAGCCGCTATTTGACTTTTTGCAAACGCAAGGCCGAAGGTGACATCTATGCCCATTACCTCTCCTGTGGATCTCATCTCTGGGCCGAGAACCGTGTCAACGTCAGGGAATCGCTGAAATGGAAGTACCGCTTCCTTAACCGCAACGTGACCCTCGCGGATCGCCTCGGGCAGGGCACCGCACGCACGCAAATCTTCGAGCGTTTCGCCTGCCATCACACGTGCCGCCACCTTCGCCAGTTGCACTCCTGTTGCTTTAGCTACGAAAGGTACGGTTCGCGACGCGCGAGGGTTGGCTTCAATAACAAACACTTGGCCCTGTTTAACGGCGAACTGGACGTTTAAAAGTCCGACAACTTCAAGACGTTCCGCCAAGCGTTTTGTGTATTCGATTATTACTTCCTGGGTCTCCGAAGACAGGTTGGGTGGCGGTATAGCGCATGCGCTGTCGCCTGAGTGCACGCCTGCTTCCTCAACGTGTTCCAGAATGCCCCCGAGCAGAAATTCTCCCGTGTGATCTCTGATGGAGTCGACATCTACTTCAGTGGCGTCTTCCAGGAAACGGTCAACAAGAACGGGCCGGTCAGCAGACAGTCCTCCCTCACGCCCTAATCCACCGAAGGCAGTCAGGTCGTCCATAGCCTCCCGTAACTCTTCGAGGTCGTAGACAATTGTCATGGCTCGCCCTCCCAAGACATAGCTCGGTCTCACCAAGGCGGGGAATCCGATTCGGTCACAGATAGCGGAAGCTTGTTCGAATGTGACAGCAGTCCCGCCGGGCGGTTGGGGTATTTCTAATTGGGCGCAGAGCGAATTCCAGCGTTCTCGATCTTCCGCAAGGTCGATCGAATCTGGCGAAGTGCCACATACAAGATTGTCTGGCAGTCCTGAAGCGAGTTTCAGTGGGGTTTGACCTCCCAAACTGACAATGATTCCCGCAGGGTCTTCGGCATCAATGATGTTCAGCACGTCTTCCAGCGTCAACGGTTCAAAGTAAAGCCGGTCAGAGGTGTCGTAGTCGGTGGACACCGTCTCAGGGTTGCAGTTGACCATGATGGTTTCGTAACCGGCCTCTTCGAGGGCGAAACTTGCGTGTACACAGCAGTAATCAAACTCGATACCTTGTCCGATCCGATTTGGGCCCGAACCGAGAATCATCATCCGCGGCCTTTGCCCGGCCCGTATTTCGTCCTCATCTTCATAGGTCGAATAGTGGTAAGGGGTTATTGCGTCGAATTCTGCTGCACATGTATCGACTGTTTTAAAGGTTGCTGCAACTCCCTGAGCAAGTCTCGCTGAGCGGATATCGCTCTCATCGACTTGCATCAAGTACGCGAGTTGAGCGTCAGAGAAACCTAGCTGTTTCGCCCGTCGCCAACCGCGACGGCTTAACGAGGAACAGTCCGTTTCTTCGAGGTGAACTCGTTCTTCGACAATTGCCTGCATCTGATCGAGAAACCATGGATCAATGTGACACGCGCCGTTGATCTCCTCGATTGTGACGTCACGTCGCATGAGTTCCGCTATTTGGAAGAGCCTCTCAGGAGTCGGGACCGAGATCTGCGAAAACAGCTCGTCGGTGTCTTGCTCTATATATTGCTGCTCCCCTGAGTCGGCGTTTAGACCCATACGTCCTTGTTCTAGGGAACGAATACCTTTTTGAAGACTCTCCGGGAAGGTACGCCCGATCGACATTGCCTCTCCAACGGATTGCATTTGCGGGCCGAGAACCCCAGATGCCCCCGGAAGTTTTTCAAAAGCCCAGCGAGGAATCTTAGTGACGACGTAATCAATTGTTGGTTCGAAGCTCGCTGGGGTTTTCTCAGTGATGTCGTTGGTAATTTCATCGAGTCGGTACCCAACGGCTAAACGCGCCGCAATCTTCGCGATTGGAAATCCCGTGGCTTTAGAGGCAAGAGCTGAACTCCGGCTCACCCGCGGGTTCATTTCGATAACTACTTGTTCTCCTGTTTCAGGGTGAACAGCAAATTGAACGTTGGAACCGCCGGTTTCAACTCCAACCCGGCGTATGCAAGCGAAAGCCGCATTTCGCATCTCCTGATATTCGACATCAGAGAGCGTTTGTGCAGGCGCAACGGTTATTGAGTCACCTGTATGGACTCCCATTGCATCAACGTTTTCGATCGAACAGATCACTACGCAGTTATCGGCGTGGTCTCTCATGACCTCTAGTTCAAATTCTTTCCAGCCTTTGATTGATTGCTCTATCAAGATCTCAGAGATGGGGCTCGCTTCTAGACCAAGTGCTGCAACGCGTTCAAATTCTTCTGGCGTGTGGGCAAAAGCTGTTCCTTTTCCGCCGAGAATGTAGGCGGGGCGGATAATGACGGGAAGCCCGATGTCTTCTATGACTGTCATGGCTTCGTCCATGTTGTGCGCTATCCCCGATCGGGCGCATCGCAAACCAATTTCTTCCATGGCTCGCCGAAAAAGATCTCTGTCTTCGGCGGTTGCAATCGCCTCGCCGCTCGCCCCAATCATCTCGACGCCATACTGTTCGAGGACACCTGACTCAACCAGTTCTGTCGCTAGGTTGAGAGCGGTCTGACCCCCGAGAGTTGGCAGGATTGCGTCCGGTCTTTCGCGTTCGATGATGGCGGTAAGGACGTCAAGTTCAAGCGGTTCGATATAGGTCGCGTCGGCAAATTCGGGGTCCGTCATGATCGTTGCGGGGTTCGAGTTCGCCAGGATTATTCGGTAACCCTCATCTCGCAGCACTCGACAGGCTTGGGTACCGGAATAGTCGAATTCGCAAGCCTGCCCAATGACTATCGGGCCAGACCCAATAATAAGAATGCTTTCAATGTCATCGCGTCTTGGCATCAGCTGTTACTCCCGTTGAAAGAAGCCATTAGCTCCGCGAATTCGTGAAATAAATACCTCGAGTCGTGAGGTCCTGGGCTTGCTTCTGGGTGGTATTGGACACTGAACGCGGGAATGTCCTTACATCTCAGACCTTCAAGGGACCCATCGTTAAGGCATACGTGAGTTTCGGTAACTCCTGGCACGGAACCCGCTTCAATGGCGAAGTTGTGATTTTGGCTGGTGATTTCTATTCGGCCGCTTTCGACGTTACGTACTGGGATGTTGCCCCCATGGTGACCGAACTTCATTTTGTATGACTTTCCTCCAAGCGCCAAAGAAAGAATCTGATGCCCAAGGCAAATTCCAAAGATCGGAACTTTACCAAGCAGGTCTGCCAGGGATTGGACTATCGGACCAGCCATTGTTGGGTCCCCCGGGCCGTTAGATAGGAATACCCCGTGAGGCTCGAGGGCAAGCACTTCGTCGCTAGGCGTGTTTGCAGGAACAACTATTACGGTTGCTATTTCTGACAGTTGTTCGACAATCGACTTTTTTATCCCTAGGTCATATGCAACAACCCGCAATGGGCCGTCTCCTTCTTGATACGAATGCCTAGTAGTTACTGCTCCAACAAGGTCAACGCCATCGGTTCCAGGTTCGGCTTCGGCTGCCGCCGTTAAGCGAGCTACCGATGCAGATCCAAATGCGCCCGGCATAGCTCCATTTTCGCGGACGTGTCGCGTGAGTCGCCGCGTATCGACTCCAGCAATCCCTGGTACCCCTTGGGATCGCAAGTAGCTATCTAAATCTGCTTCGCTTCTCCAATTAGATCGTCTCCTGGCCATTTCACGCACGACGACCCCTCTACAAAAGGGCTGTTTTGCTTCGTTGTCATCCGTCGTCACGCCGTAGTTTCCGATGTGGGGATAGGTGAAGTTGATGATTTGACCCGCATATGAAGGGTCAGTAATAACCTCTTGGTAGCCGCTCAAGACGGTGTTGAACACGACCTCACCGGAAGTCATTTCAACTTCAGCACCAATCAATTCGCCTTCGAACGTTGCTCCGTCGGCGAGCACCAATGCTCCTTCCCGGATGGTATTCATCTGATCACCTGTTTGTTCATTCTCGGAATTTCACCTACCTGGTTTCTATTTTCTTTATCCATCTCAATCGATCTCTATGCCTGAACCGAGGAGCCTGAAGAGCACTGCCATGCGAACCGCTACCCCGTTGGTCACTTGTTGTTGCACCAATACGTTTGGCCGTTTATCTAAAACAGCGTCTGCTATTTCAATTCCGCGATTGACTGGTCCGGGGTGGGTGATGACCACTTCGGTTCTCAGTTTGTCGGCCCTGCTTTCGGTCATCCCGTAACGATCGATGTAGTCGTCAATCGAAATCAGGGAGTCGTCAGTGATGCGTTCTTTCTGAATTCTGAGTAGACCCACCACATCAAGGTCGGGCAGAACCGCGTCCAAATCATTGGAAACTGCAACCGGCCATTCAGAAACATCATCTGGCACGAGTGCTTCGGGTGCAACGACAGTGATTTTGGCCCCAAGGCTGCTATACGCGGCCACATCAGTTCGAGCGACACGACTGTGTTTGATGTCTCCAACTATTCCTACGTGAAGGCCTGAGAGAGATGCCTGAGTGCCTGCAGCTCCGTTGAAGTGTTGACAAAGGGTGTAAGCGTCGAGGAGTCCTTGCGTAGGGTGCGCATTTAGTCCATCGCCCGCGTTGATTACCGAAATTGTTTCGCCCACCGCCTCCGCGATATCTCCCGGGAGCCCACCTGAACCGTGCCGGATAACAAGCGCGTCAACGCCGAAGGCCCTAATTGTTTCAACCGTATCTTGAAGAGATTCGCCCTTTGACAGAGACGACGTATGAGTAGGAAAGTCCAAAACATCAGCGGAGAGCCGCTTCGCTGCTAGGTCAAATGACATTCGGGTACGTGTTGAATCTTCGAAAAAGATCAGTGCCACAGTTCGGCCTCTTAGAGCCGGAACCTTCGGAATTGGCCTTTGACACACTTCAACAAATCTGTCGGTGAGGTGCAGCAATTCCCTCATTGCTTCGGTGTCTAGGTCCTTGAGGTCGATGAGGTGATTGCTCATTTTCTCATCTCTCCCAGGAGCACCCCTTCGAGGTTGACGTCAACAACCTCGTCGCGACGAGTTGGCAGATTTTTTCCGACGAAATCGGGTCGAATCGGGAGCTCTCGATGCCCGCGGTCGATAACAACAGCTAGTTGCACGGCGCGGGGCCGACCAAAATCAGTCAAAGCATCTAACGCGGCCCGGATAGTTCTGCCAGTGAAGAGGACGTCGTCCACCAGAACCACTATTTTCCCTCCAAGGTCAATTTGGATGTCGGTTTCGGCTTCGGGCATGACAGGTCTTAGTCCGATGTCATCGCGATATAGCGCTACGTCGAGGGTGCCGATAGGAACATCAACATCATCAATTTCAAACATCATGCGAGCAATGAGTTGCGCTATCTCAACTCCGCCGGTTTGGAGCGCTACGAGCACTACATCTTCAAGGCCCTGATTGCGTTCAATAATTTCGTGACTGATACGCGTAAGCGCTCTCCGAACTTGCGCTGCGTCCAGGACAGTCGTCCGGGCAACAAAAACGCCCCCGTAGGGGGGCGTCATACGGCGCTCGCGGTCGGCCACTACATTTCCTCCTGTCCGTACGAGCCTCTCTGAACTCGCTTCACGGTCAGGAGAGCATCCTAGTGGCAAGAAGGTCAGAGGCTGTGACCAATTCTCAGTAGTTTGATGATTTTACTGAAGGTCGTTCGCGGCTGTTCCAAGGACTCCGTTAATGAACGCACCACTTTCGTCTGTCGCGCCGAAGCGGTTAGCGAGTTCGACAGCTTCGTTGATTACAACCGCTACCGGTAGTTGACGCAACTGCAATTCGTATATCCCTAGGCGAAGAATCCAAAGGTCCAGCATCCCTAGACGGTCTAAAGACCACCCCTCGTGGAGATACGCATCAACTTCAGCGTCAATTCGTTCGATGTCATCTGTAACTCCAAGAACTAGTTCCCTGACTAGCTCGGCGGGTGCTATCACCTGGCTATCCAACAGCTCGTTAGCTGTGATTCCTCTAACTTCTGACTCATAGAGCAGTTCGATTGTCCGCTCTCTTGCTTCTCGCTTCCTAGCCGAAGGAGCCGGAGCAAACGGGTCATCGTTCACCCGTTTGCTCTCTCGATGTAATCACCAGTTCGCGTATCTACTTTGAGTCGCTCTCCAGTTTCGATGAATAGAGGTACCTGCACTATCACACCGGTTTCCATGGTCGCCGCCTTACGCGCTCCCGAAACTCGGTCCCCTTGGATTCCTGGTTCTGTTTCTTTGACGGCTAGCACCACCGAGGCTGGTAATTCAGTACCTACTATTTCGCTGCCATACATCTGCAAAACGGCTGCATTTCCTTCGACAAGATAATTGGGGGCATCGCCTAATTGCTGCCTACTGACTTGGATCTGTTCGTAGGTCTCACTGTCCATAAACACCAGATCGCCACCATCTGAGTACAGGTACTGCATCTCGCGTTTATCGATGACAGCGCGTTCCATTTTCTCCCCGGCTCTAAAGGTTTTTTCTATGACAGCTCCCGTTCGCACGTTCTTCAAGGTTGTACGAACAAACGCTCCGCCTTTGCCCGGCTTCACATGCTGAAATTCCGAGATTTGAAAGAGTCCATCGTCCAAATCGATAGTCATCCCGTTCTTAAAATCTGAGGTGGATATAGACATAGGCTTCCTTCGGCTATGAGGTTGAACTAGATGATTGGGTTTTTCGGGGCAGTGGTAAGTCGACGAAATCCCGAAGATGTGACGAGCACTGTGTCTTCTATTCGAACTCCACCAACACCGGGACGGTACACCCCCGGCTCCACAGTGACTACCTGAGATTTTTCTAATATGTCATCGCTTTGGGAGTTGAGCCACGGACCCTCATGGATTTCTAGGCCTACCCCGTGTCCTGTCCCGTGAACAAAGTATTGAGAAAGGTTGTGGTTCGCGAGATGTGACCGACAGGCATCATCAATATCGGATGCCCTCACTCCCGGTTCGACCTTGTCGCATCCGCTGTTCTGTGCGTCGGTTACCGCCTGGATGATGTCCCATAGGTCTTGATCTACGTCTCCAATGGCAAATGTTCGAGTCATGTCAGAGTGATAGCCATCGATAACCGCACCGAAGTCGAGAATCACTAAGTCACCGGACCGAATGGTGCGGTCTGACGGCCTTGCGTGAGGCAAAGCAGCGTTAGGGCCGCTGGCGCATATGGTGTCGAAGGAAAGGGCTTCAGCTCCTAGTTCGAGCATGGTGCGATCGAGAGCGCGCGCGAATTCCTTCTCAGTGGGCTCACTCGCAAGGTCTGCCCTCACTACCGCTAGAGCTTGGTCTGCGATGGTCGCCGCTGCCTGCAGGCGCACTACTTCTTCGGGTTCTTTAACCTTTCGCAAGTCTGCTAACAGATCCTTGGCCGGAACCAATTCGGCTGCGACGCTTGCTCTTAACGCTTCAGCTTCGCCCCAGGTAATGCGATCCGACTCAACGGCTAACGATCTTGTTTCGGAAAGTAGGTCTTCGATTACTTCTTGGTGTTTTTTTCGGTCTCCGATACAAACATCGATTCCGGTTCCCGCTGTTTCTTTTGGTGCCTGTTCCCCGTATCGACTGTCTGTCAACAATTGCATGTTTTCATCAGTAACGAGAAGGGTGCCTGCGGAGCCAGTAAATCCACTCAGCCACCTCAAACTGATGCCGTCAGAGGTTAAGAAGCTGTCAATGCAAGCATCTGCCATCGCTGCACGCAGGGCAGCAGCGCGTGCTCCTCTTTGTAGCTTTGGGAGATCATTCATTGATTTTGGTGCACGCATCTATCGCAATATCAATTGCTTCGACGTATCCGGCCCCACCCTTACCAACGATTGAAGCTGTGGCGACTGGTTCCACAACCGATAGGTGGCGCCATGATTCTCGCTTTGCAGGATCAGACAGGTGGACCTCAACGATAGGACCCTCGTAAGCCTCAAGAGCATCGTGTAGCGCCCATGCATAGTGAGTAAGGGCGCCAGGGTTAATCACGATTGCAGCCACCCTTTTGCGTGCCGCGTGAATTGCGTCAATCAAGTCACCTTCATGGTTGCTTTGAATGTGTTCCAAGTCGAACTCTTGGGAATTGGCTCGCTCTCGGCTCGCCGTGACGTGGTCTAAGAGTGTTTCGGTCCCGTATACCTCTGGCGCGCGGTCGCCTAAAAGATTGAGGTTAGGACCAGAGAGAAGCAGGATTACTGGACGAGCCACACCAATAGGGTGCCAGATCATGAGGCGAATCAGTGCCTCAGATTTGAGTTAGTGCGAGTCGGAGTACTTTTTCTGGGACTTGTTCCACAACCTCTAGGCCGTTAGGGCCGTCTAGAACGAAGGTCAATCCGGTTAATGCCTTCTTGTCGCGGTGAAACAACTCCATTATGTGATCGATGTCGGAACCTTCAGGGAGGCCGCGCGGTAAGTCATAGACGTCGAGAACGCGGCGATGTTCAGCCAATCTAGCCTCGTCGATTCTGCCGAGGTTGTGCGCTACCAGCGCCGCGTATTCGATTCCGATCGCAACCGCTTCGCCATGTCGAAGGTCGAAGCTTCCTTCGATTTCTAGTGCGTGAGCGAGTGTGTGACCGTAATTGAGTAAGGCTCGGGTCGAGCCTTCTCGTTCGTCAGATGCGACTACATCAGCCTTTATTTGCACGCATGCGGCGACGCGCTCTTCAAGCGGAAGCGCATCTAGTTGCTCGCCTCCTAAAAAGTGGTATTTCGCTAACTCCCCCATCCCTGAACGCATTTCGCGTTTAGGAAGTGATGTGAGTAACTGAGTGTCACATATGACAGCGCACGGCTGCCAAAAGGCCCCTACAAGATTTTTTCCTTCTTCTAGGTTCACCCCTGTCTTTCCACCGATTGCGGCATCGATTTGCCCAAGGAGAGTTGTGGGCACATGCATTACCTGGACACCTCGGTGATAAACCGATGCGGCGAAGCCAGCAACGTCGGTAACTACTCCACCGCCGATCCCGACGACAAGATCGCGACGTGTAAGACCTTCCCTAGCGAATTCTCCGCACAGGTCTTCTAGCACCGAAAGGCGCTTCGCTTGCTCTCCGTCGGGTAGATAGTGGATCGAGGAGGGCAACTCAGTCGGAATCGAAACGTCAATTCCTTTCTGGGTAACGAATGCGACCCTTGATACTTCAGGGGGAACCAGCGATTGGAACTCCGACAGTATCGAATTCCCTACGACTACTGGGTAGCTACGCGAGTCAAGCGGGACATCAATTCGAATCACACACCGAAGAGTACCGACTCTACGGAGTTAAGCAGCTTGAAATATTCAGTCGATGCGCTACCCGAAGAATTCGAGTCAGTCTCGCAAATTCCTTGCGAGTTGAAGGAATCGCTAATAATTCAACGTGACCCCAACGGCATCGGCCATCGCTTCAATTGGCGCTTCTGATCCAGTCCACAATCGGAACTGTTCACCCGCTTGAAATAGCAGCATCCCTAACCCATTGAGCACTTGGAGGCCTTGAGCTTCGGCTTCGATCAAAAGCTTTGTTTTTTCTGGCTTGTAGATGAGGTCTACTAGGCACTGGCCCGTTCCCAACAGATTCACGTCGATGGGGATAGGTTCGTTCTCGTTCATTCCTAGAGGTGTTGCGTTGATTACAAGGTCGGCATCGCTGATGGCTTCTTGTTCCACCACTGATGAAGTTCCACCGATGAGGTGGACTAGGTCTTCGGACGATGCACGGGTTCGGTTGCTGACCCCAATATTCGCGCCATGTTCGGCCAGTGTTAAAGCAACGGACCGCGCAGCGCCACCAGCCCCGACGATAACCACACGAAGGCCATCTGGTTCGATGTTTGTTTGCGCTCGGAGTCCGTCTAAGAAGCCAATGCCGTCTGTATTTTCGCCTATCAGACGATCGCCTTCTCGGCGGACGCAATTCACGACACCTAGCTTCGCAGCTGTTGGCGATAACTCGTCCACCGCTCGAGCTGCGGCTGCTTTGTGAGGCATGGTGACGGACAAACCTCGGAAACCATTTGCGCGCATATCAGTAACTGCCTCTTCGCCTTTACCATCTGGCACGCGACACGCTATGTAAGTCCAGTCGAGGCCTAACGCATTGAAGCCCGCGTTGTGAAGGCGTGGGCTTAGCGAGTGGCTAACTGGGTCACCGATGACCGCTGCTATTTGCGTTGTTGGTGTCGGAGTGTCTGTTGGGGGTATCAGCACAGGCCTCGCTCCTGACACTTCGCCTTGTCGCGTTCAAATTCTTCACTGCTGACCGAGAAGTTATGTCGTCCTTCGGCGTCCGCTAGGACGTAATACATCCATTGGCCCGCAACTGGGCCCATCGCTGCTTCAAGTGAAGCTTCGCCCGGAGCAGCTATCGGTGTGGGAGGAAGCCCTTTCGACAGTCGGGTGTTGAAGGGCGACTCCACCTGCAAGTCGCTCAGGGTGAGTTCGTTGTCACCTGTTATGTAAACAATTGAAGCATCGATTCCCAGATACCAGTCGGCTGCGAGCCGGTTATGGATTACTCGAGATATTTTTGCCCGCTCACTACCAATGCGGGCCTCTCGCTCTATCAGACTCGCGAGAACGACAGTTTCGTAGGGAGTTAACCCAACTGTTTGAGGCGAGGCCGCGTATCCAAGTTTGGTGAGGATTTGATCAAATCGAGCGACCATTTGAGTGAGTAGTTCTTCAGGCGTTGAATCTGGGCCAAGGTAGTAAGTGTCGGGAAATAGCAAACCTTCGTAGGGCTCTATAGCTCCACTCGGCATCGCAGATGGGGACGGTGCATAGTTGGAGACAACGTGTTGCATACGCATCTCGGCTTCAAAATCTGCTCCGCTAAAGGGCATATCTTCGATCATGTCAATTTCATTAATGATTTGCCGGACAGTGAGACCTTCGGGAATGGTGACCCTAATTCTCAAAGTTTGTTGGGCGTATCGCGGTCCGTCTTCAAGAACGTCTAACACTTCCCACACAGCAGAATTGGTGTGAAATGTGTAATCGCCAGCTTGGAATAAGGGCGCTCCTTTGAGGCGGACATACCACTCGTAGGCGCGAGCATCAGGTACCACTCCGTTCTCTTCAAGTAAGTCAGATATGCCCTTGGTGCTAATGCCAGGCGGCAAGGTGAGATTGATGGCTGCTCCTTGATCTCCCGGAGGATCTAGTTGTTCTCTACCCCATTTGACCGCTTGCATGGTGGCCCATATGGCGACGAGCAATAGCAGAAGCAAGAACAGCACGGCGAGTGTTGTTCCTCGACCCTTGCGAACAAAGACTGTTTCGTAGTCGACCCCTTCGCGCTGCGGTGGTCGCGATCGCGCAGGGCGACGTTGACGAGGTGGCGGCGGCCGGAAACCTCGAAAAGACGTTCCAGCTGAGTCGTTCATCTACCATCCATCCACGCTTGCAGGATGATCGAAGCAGCCACTTTGTCGACTATCTTTCGTCGTTGGACTGCGTCGAGGCCTTGCTCTTGCAGCATGCGTTCCGCTTCGACCGTAGTTAGTCGTTCATCGTGCATTGCTAACGGTATTGCCACTACTTGCTGCAGAAGTTCCGCTTCCTTGCGGGCATTAAGGGCTGCCTTGCCTTCAACTCCGTCTAACGACAAAGGAAGACCGACGACGAGAATCTCTGCCTCCACCTCCTCGACGATAGCTCTGATCAGTCGATGGTCTTGGTCGCGGCTGCCTGAACGGGCAACCGTCTCGTAAGGGGTTGCAACTCGTCCATCACTGTCGGAGATAGCTACGCCAATTCTTTTCTCTCCAAGATCGATCCCAACGGCTCTCATCCGAGGAATCAGCCTCCCCCTAGGCCCGCAGCGCGCCGGGCACTATCAAGCGCCTGGTCGATTCCGTCTATGTTTTTACCCCCCGCTACGATTAGCGGTGGGTTTCCTTTGCGGCCGAAGCCACCTTGAATTGCCTGTGCTGCATCATCGATTAAGTCAACAGCGCTGAGTTCACCATCGGGCAGCACAGCAGCTACGAGTGCGACTCCCCCTCCGTCCGGAGCACCAGCCAATACGACTGCTCGGATTTCAGGGCGGTCTCGGATTGCTGCGGCGAGATCTCGGAGTTCGTCGCGCTCTAGACCATCTAGTCGAGCGACGACGACACCTTCCTCTGCGGTGTCGGCTAACTCACCGGCGCGAACTCCCGCTGTGACCTGTTGAAGTGTTTTGATTTGGTTGCGTAAATCTTTGATCTCGCCAAGCCGACGGCGAAGCGCGTCGAGTAGCTCCTCTGTTGAAGTGTTCAGCATCTCGTTCATTTGTGAGATTAAGAGCTCATCACTTTGGAGTCGTTCAACCGTCGCAAAGCCGGTGATCGCCTCAACACGACGGATATTCGAACCGATGCTGCTCTCAGAGATGATCCTTAGATGCCCGATATCGCCTAGTGCATCGACGTGAGTACCACCGCATAGTTCAAGTGAGTTCTGCCCTGCCTCTAAGACTCTGACCATGTCTCCGTATTTATCGCCGAAAAACGCGATAGCTCCGGCCTCTTGAGCATGTTCCATAGTCGTTTCATAATGACGACAAGGCGCATTGGTTAGGAGTTCACCGTTAACAAGGTCTTCAATTTGCGCCAACTCATCATCGGTTACTGCTTCGAAGTGGTTGAAGTCGAAACGCAAGCGGTCGGCCGCAACCAATGAACCTGCTTGCTTCACATGGTCACCAAGCACTTCCCTTAAAGCCCAATGAAGGATGTGTGTTGCGGTGTGATTTCGCCGTATAGCCGAGCGCCGCTCTTCGTCTATAGCCGCCGTAGCCATGGAGGGTGAAGCTATGGTCCCTTCCGCTATTCGACCGACGTGTCGATGCAGCCCCGGGAGGGCATAGGTACAGTCTTGAATTTCGATAACGCCACTCTCAGTTTTTATTGTCCCCGTGTCGCCAATCTGTCCACCGCTTTCCGCGTAAAAGGGCGTTTTGTCGAGAAATACTTCGACTTGTTCATCATCTAGTTCGACGACAGCCAGTACCTGCGCGTCGCCTACGACGCCAGAGTCCCTGATGAACTCTGTTACATCAAACTGCTCCAAAATTTGCCGGTACGTCTCATTAGCAACGGTGGGTCCATCGGCCCTAGCGGATCTCGCTCGTTCTCGTTGCTGATCCATCTCTGTGTCGAAACCTTCTTTGTCTAGTGTGAGGTCTCGTTCACTAAGAATTTCCTGAGTGACTTCTACCGGAAAACCGAATGTGTCGTGCAGCTGAAAGGCGACGCTGCCAGGAAGCGGCTCCCCTTGCTCAAGGGCGGTGACTGCTTCGTCCAAGATCTGAGAACCGGTAGCTAAGGTGCGACGGAACTGTTCCTCCTCGCGCCCGACCACATCTTTGACTAGCGCAAGGTTGTCTTGCAGTTCGGAATAATGGTCACCCATCACGTCGCACACGACCTCAACCAGGCGGGGCATCACGACATCCTCTACACCCAGAGTCCACGCGTGCCTGACCGCACGCCGAATAATTCGACGGAGCACATAGCCCCGTTCTTCGTTGGAGGGGAAAACGCCGTCGCTGATGAGTAGTGCGGTCGTGCGGGCGTGATCGGCAAAAATTCGCATGGAAATATCTACCGCTGGGTCCTGCCCGTACTTAAGGCCAGTGATTAGCTCTGCTTCGGTTAGCAAAGGCGCAAATAGGTCTATATCCCACGCCGATGGCACTCCCTGCAGAACCGCCAACAATCGTTCTAATCCTGCCCCTGTGTCAATGCCTGTTTGCGGAAGTGGGGTCAGTTCGCCCGAGCCGTCATTGGAAAACTGCATGAAAACGAGGTTCCACACTTCAATAAATCGATCCTCCCCTCCTTCTGCCGGTCCGCCGTCGTCACCGTATTCGGGTCCGAGGTCGTAGAAGATTTCACTGCAGGGCCCACAAGGTCCTGTATCTCCCGCCGCCCACCAATTGTCTTTATCGAGACGTTGTATGCGCTCGGCCGGCAAACCAACGGACTGGGTCCATATTTCTTCAGCGTCGTCGTCGCTGACATGAACGGTGACCCAGAGGCGGTCCTTTTCTAATTGAAGGACGTCAGTAACAAACTCCCAAGCCCACGGTATGGCTTCCGCTTTGAAGTAATCACCAAAACTGAAGTTACCCATCATTTCAAAGAAGGTGAAGTGGCGATTCGTTCGACCGATGTCATCTAGGTCGTTGTGTTTACCCCCAGCGCGAACACATTTTTGTATGGTGCATAGTCGAGAAGATGGCGGCTGTTCTTCACCCAAGAAGTAGGGCATGAAGGGCACCATTCCTGCAACAGTGAACAACAAAGAAGGTTCATGAGGTATGAGGCTTGCCGACGCGCGAACGTCATGACCTCGCTCACTCCAGAACTTAGAGAATGCTTCGCGTAACTCACCTGCTTGCATGCCCCCTGATGGTACCCAGGTGTCGCTCTTGGAACTCGGTCCTAATCAATAACGATTAGAAAGTTGTTCCTGTTTAGCTCGAAGTTCTGCCTCAGTATCACGCATCTTGCGTTGACCGTCAGTCCAAGCCTCTCGTATATCGCGTCCGACGCGGCGAGCTGTTCCAGCCATAGTCGCCGTGCCGCGAACTGGTGCATACCGTTCGGCAAGGTGGCGAAATTGGCGTCTCACCCATACAGAACCACCAGCGCCGAATATACCTCCGAGCACTAACCACCTAAGTCGTTTAAACACTCATACAGCCTGCCATGAACTGTCACTAATTACGTTCATCTCGGACTGTTACCTCGACCATTTTTGATTCGACCGAACCCAGATTTAGCCCCGGCTGAAATCGCCTTAACTTTTATAAAGGGAACCGAGACTACGCTCAGGGCTTTTCGGCCAGCGGACCCTATCTGCCTCGATGCATCTTCGGCTGCCTGAACGACACCTTGAAGTCTCTGTAGCTCGAGATCAGCGTGGTCAACGGTCTCTCTGAGGTCTTCTACAGCTGGTAGTGCCTGCTCGGATAGCCGGTCAGCTGCCGATCGCAGCTGTTTCAATACTGAAATAAGTTGAGTCAAAATCAGCAGTAGAACCGCCATCGTCACGATGACACACACCGTGACTACCACAGCGACCAAGTCCCAGACTGTCATTTTTCTTGACCCTTTACTTTGTCGTCGGACGTTCCCGCGCCATGCCATGGTTCAACGGCACGCCCCCGATCAGCTAAACGTTGAACAATTTCCGCTTCAAACCCGTGCAAACTGGGCGAGTAGTAGCGCTGCCCAGCTATGTCATCTGGAAGGTATTGCTGCTCTACCCATCCCGATTCACTGCTGTGCGGGTAGAGATAACCCTCCCCATGTCCTAGGTCTTGGGCGCCGCTGTAGTGGCTGTCGCGTAAATGGCGGGGTACCCGACGGCCCTGACCTTGTCGAACGTCACCTCTGGCCCTGTTTATGCCAAGTAACGCTGAGTTCGATTTTGGTGCGGTTGCTAGATGAATAACCGCTTGAGAAAGGTTGAGTTGGGCCTCGGGTAGCCCAACAAAATCGACTGCTCTAGCAGCAGCGTCAGCGATCAAGAGCGACATCGGATCCGCCATCCCAATGTCCTCGGAGGCCAGTATCACGAGTCGCCGAGCTATAAAGCGAGCATCTTCCCCTGCCTCCAGCATGCGAGCGAGCCAATAAAGGCTCGCATCAACATCAGAGCCGCGAATGCTCTTAATGAAAGCCGAAATAACGTCGTAGTGTTCGTCCTCGCCGTACCTGTGAGCACGTGCGTCCAGTGCTTGTTCTGCATGATTTAGCTCTACGGTTGATCCTTTGCCTCCGGCAAGAACTGCTGCTACTTCAAGGGCAGTAAGGGCGCGCCTCGCGTCGCCATCTGCTCGCCGAGCCAGATGTTCAGATGCATCTTGACTCAGTGAGATTTCTTCGTGCTCAGCGCCTCGAAGCAACAATTTCGTCACAGCTTCGTCGCTCAGCTCATTCATGCGGAACAGATTGGATCTTGAGAGGAGTGGTGGGTTGACCTCAAAGTAGGGATTTTCAGTGGTGGCCCCGATGAAGGTAAGCAACCCGTCCTCCACTGAGGGTAGAAGAGCGTCTTGTTGGCTCTTGTTGAACCGATGTACCTCGTCAAGGAACAGAATTGTTCCGACATTCCGCTCACCAAGACGCTGTCTGGCTTCGTCAATGACTTGTCGAACATCTTTAACCGACGCTGAGACCGCAGAAAGTGTCACGAATTGTTTCTTGGTGTGGTTTGCGATGAGGCGAGCGAGGGTGGTCTTTCCGCAACCCGGTGGACCCCACAAGATTATTGAGGTCAGTTTGTCCGCTTGGATCAAAGTTCTGAGCGGGGCCTGGGTTCCTAGCAAATCGTCATGACCGACAAGGTCGTCTAATTGTCGCGGGCGAAGCCGTGCCGCCAATGGAGCTTGGCGGCGCATTACCTCGTCTGCTGCCGACTCGAATAGGTCGCTCATTGCAACGAACCTAGTTCGCCTTGGATCCAAGATCGATCAAGTAGCGGGAGGAAGCACCCTAAGACCTAATTCATTGAGTTGACTGGCGTCTATAGACGAAGGAGCGCTCGTAAGCGGATCGGCTCCCGATTGAGTCTTAGGGAAAGCAATGACCTCTCGGATGTTCTCTTCACCGACTAGTAGCGCCACTAATCGATCTATACCGAAAGCAAAGCCTGCGTGAGGTGGCGCTCCGTACCGGAAGGCGTCCATAAGAAACCCGAACTTCTGCTGTGACTCTTCTTCGTTTATGCCCAGCAAGTTAAAGATTTGTTGTTGGATGTCTCGTCGGTGGATACGAACGCTGCCAGACCCTAGCTCCCATCCATTGAGAACAAGGTCGTACGCCTGGGATCTCACTTTGAGTAAATCGTCAGGGGTGTTGCTATTCGATAGAAGTTCTAGATCATCCGCATGGGGCATAGTGAAGGGGTGGTGTGCGGGAAGCGGATTTCCTTCGTCATCGACATCTTCGAAAAGCGGGAAGTCCACTACCCAAAGAAATCGCAGGCCTCCCTCGTTAACCGGTGGTCTCCCCAATTCGAGCCGAAGAAGCCCCAGCACGTGCACCACTCGTCGCCAATCATCAGCAACGAGGTAACAGATATCTCCCTCTTTCGCATTCATCGCTGACAGCAATCCGGATATTTCGGCTTCGTTCATGAATTTGGCTACTGGCGAGTTCACTTCGCCCGATGGTCCGACTTTGATCCACACCAGCCCCTTGGCGCCCCAACTTTTGGCTTTGTCAGTCAATTGATCCAGTTGGTTACGACCCATCTCGGCACCGCCTTCAACTTTGATTCCTTTGATAGTCGGTGCCTTAAACGCGTTGAAATCAGTGCCTGAGAAGACTTCGGTGAGTTCAACTAATTCCAGATCAAACCGAACGTCTGGTTTGTCCGATCCATATCGGTTCATTGCCTCTATCCAAGGCATCTCTGGGATTGATTCTGGTCTCTGGCCGGTAATGATCTCCGTCGCGTTGCTTACGGCTTCAGATACCACAGATCGAACTTGTTCTCCGTCGGCGAAGCTCATTTCCATATCGAGTTGCGTGAATTCGAATTGTCTATCGGCTCGAAGGTCTTCGTCTCGCATACAGCGAGCGATTTGGTAATAACGGTCGATTCCGCCGACCATGCAAAGCTGTTTGAATAACTGGGGACTCTGAGGAAGCGCGTAGAAGTCTCCTGGACTTAACCTGCTGGGCACAACAAAGTCTCTTGCTCCTTCTGGCGTTGAAGCAATGAGCATCGGAGTTTCTACCTCAACAAAGTCTTGGTCTTCCATCGAGCGGCGAATCGCAGCGCTGATCGCCGCTCTGCTGCGGAGATTTTGTTGCATGCGACCAGTGCGCAGATCTAGGTAACGGTGACGTATACGTATGGTCTCATCAACCTCTACTCGGCCATCTATCTGAAATGGGGGCGGTTCAGCGCTAGCAAGGATTTCGACAGTCGCTTCTCCGATTTCTATAGAACCTGTAGGTAAGTCAGTGTTGATGGTTTCGGGTGGACGTTCTCGGACAGTCCCAGTCACGGCTAGGACATATTCGCTTCGAATGTCGTGAGCGTGGTCGACAACGCACTGGACGATTCCGGTGCGGTCGCGGAGATCCACGAACGCCAAAAACTCGCCGTGTTCTCTGCGTTTAGCTACCCAGCCACAGACTGTGACTGTGCGTCCTATGTCATCGCTAGATAGTTGACCGCAGTAATCAGTTCTATTTGTCATCGCCTATCTCCAGGGCCGTGCAGCGTACTCAAGATTCCAGCCCGAGTAGCTGTCGAACTTGACTGACAACGTCCTCTCGCTGAACAACTATCTGCTCAGTTGCTCTGTCACGCAACATTCGTATCGAAATTGTTGCTTCTTCTACTTCCTGTTCGCCAATAATCAGAGCTATTTGGGCTCCCGATCGATCAGCGCTACGTATCTGACTTCGCATCGAACGACCATCGAAGGACCTGTCTGCAAATATACCGTTGGTTCGCAACAACTGAGTTAGGTCTCGCGCAGACGAACCATCTGTGACATCTATAACCCACACTTGAGTTTTTGGTGCCGGGTTCGGGAAGGATTCTTCGGCGTCGCAGGCCAGCAGTAGTCGTTCGATACCCATGCCGAACCCAATTCCTGGGGTGGCGGGTCCACCGAGTTCTTCGATTAACCCGTTGTAGCGGCCACCTCCACAAACTGTGTTTTGAGCACTCTCTAACGCCTGGCTTTGAAACTCGAAGGTGGTATGGGTGTAATAATCCAACCCTCGAACCAGTTTGGGTTCGATCGTGAACGGAATGTTCAACGCGTTGAGTCCTTCTTGAACTCGTCCAAAATGTGCTTTGGCGTCTCCGTCTAAAAATTCTTCAATCGGAGGTGCTTCGGCGGTGACCCGCTGCGTTGCTGACCGCTTCGAGTCCAGTACTCGCAACGGATGGGATTGAACTTTGCTTCTGTCTTCTTCATCTAAGTCGAGCGTATGTTCTTCTAGGAAATCACGCAGCGACTGCTGGTACTGCTTTCGAGTGTTCGCGTTACCCATCGAGTTCAGAAGCAGGGTTACTTCTTTGAGACCCACACTTCGTAAAACGTTCCACCCTAAAGCAATGACTTCTACATCAATATCCGGGTCATCTGAACCAATACTTTCAATTCCGAATTGGTGGAATTGCCGAAACCGCCCAGCCTGAGGTGCTTCATACCGAAAGTAGGGACCTCTGTAATAAACCTTCCAGGGCACTGGCGGACGATGTTGAACAAAGGACCGGCATATAGCAGCAGTTCCTTCTGGACGCAGGGCCATGTGCCTGTCGCTTCGGTCGTGGAACTCATACATTTCTTTCCCGACCACATCAGTGCCTTCACCGATTCTGGAAAAGACTCCGATGTCTTCAAACAATGGGGTGTCAACTAGAGCGAATCCCGATCGCGAGGCCACGGAGCCAAAAACCTCAACGACTGCCTCCCATCGGGCCGACTCGCCAGGAAGAAGGTCACGTGTTCCGATTGGGGTTTGGAAGGTATTTGCCTTCTTTGACATGTTCATCCTCGGGCGCATCCCGGGTGTGAGAAATAGCTGCCCGGTGGACCTACCATCGTAGATGGTTACGAGAGAAAGTCCCTGATACTTATCGATCTACTTGAACTCACATTCAAGAAGGGGGACGCACGCTGTTTGGCATTATTCGGTGTGCGTCAAACACGGCATCTATTTCTCGTAGGGCTCCAAGTAGCTGTTCCAGAAGGGTGGGATCGCCCACCTCTATATCGAACTGCAGGACCGAAACTTGATCATCCCCGGTAAAGGTGTGAGCGCTGGAAATGCTGAGGTGATGATCAGAGATAACCGATACGACGTCAGCGAGCAGTCGGTCTCGGTCAAGGGCCCTTATCTCAACGCTTGTGCGGAACTGGCCGTTAAAGGCCGCGTCCCAATCAACTTCGATTTGTCGCGCTCCGGAGTACCCGACAAGTTCAAAAGCATTTGAGCAATCGTGTCGATGTATCGAGATGCCGCGACCCTTCGTCACAAAGCCGAGAATTTCGTCCCCGGGAACTGGGTTGCAGCAACCGGCGAGTCTGACGAGTGAGTCTTCGAATCCTTCTACATGTACGCCGCTGGTTCGGCGTCGTCGAGAACCTCGGTGCTGCGCCGGTTTCGCTGGCAGCCTCTGACTGCTTTCTTCTCCTCTGAGGTTCGCCACTAGCCGCTTCGCGATTGAAGATGCCTGCAGGTCACCTTTACCAACAGCTTCATATAGAACCGCTAAGTCACTGCGATTGAATTGTTCAGCCACACGAAGCAGTTCATCACTCTCGATAAGTAGCTGCGCCCGCAAACCTTCCTGCCGCATGGCTTCTGTGATTTGCTCTCGGCCTATTTCAGTTAGCTCTTCGCGGTCCGACTTGGCGAACCATTGTTTTATGCCGTTTTTCGCCTTGGGAGTTGTGGCTATTTCGAGCCAGTCTCGAGATGGGCCAGCGCCGTCGACCTTCGAGGTAAAAATCTCGACAGTGTCACCGGATTGGAGTTGACGGTCTAATGGCACAAGCCTCCCGTCGATTTTGGCTCCAATGGTCGAATCTCCAATGTCGGTGTGAATGGCGTATGCAAAATCTATGGGTGTTGCTTGGGTAGCAAGAGTTACTACATCACCTGTGGGCGTGAAGACGTAGACCTCGTCTTGGTCTAAATCAACGGCGAGGGTGCGCATGAACTCTTCTGGGTCATCTGTTTCTGCCTGCCAGTCAACGATGGAGTTAAGCCAGGGCATATCAGCACCCGAACCTTCGGAAGGGTCCTTGTAACGCCAATGAGCTGCGACACCATGTTCCGCTCGTTGATGCATGTCCTCAGTTCGGATTTGCACTTCAAGGCTCATACCCTCGGGGCCTATCACTGTGGTGTGGAGAGATTGATACAGATTGAACTTCGGCATTGCGATGTAGTCTTTGAATCTTCCAGCAACTGGCTTCCAGGTGCTATGAATCGAGCCCAGCGCTCCGTAGGCATCTCGGATCGTGGAAACCACGACCCTGATACCCACCAGATCGAAGATCTCGTCAAACGATCTCCCTTTCACCACCATTTTTTCGTACACGGCCCAGTGATGTTTTGTTCTCCCTGTCACGTGTGCTTGAACGGATACTTTCGATAGCCGTTCACTTATGGTCTGCGAAACACCTTCTACGTAAGCATCTTGTGCCGGAGTTCGTTCGGCAAGCAGGCGGTCGATCTCTGCGTATCGCTTCGGGTAAAGCGCAGCAAACGCTAAGTCTTCAAGTTCGTTTCGCACCTCTTGCATCCCTAGGCGGTGAGCTAGTGGCGCGTACACATCGAGAGTTTCACGCGCGATTTGTTCTTGTTTTGTGGGTTGTAGGGCGCCAAGAGTTCGCATGTTGTGGAGTCGATCTGCGAGCTTGATTAGTAGGACTCGCAGGTCTTGTGCCATGGCAACAAGCATCTTTCGCAGTGTCGCTGCTTGTTGGGCTTGTTTAGTTGCGAATCGAACTCGGTCAAGTTTGGTTACTCCGTCGACCAGTGCGGCTACGTCAGACCCAAATTCACTTCCGATTTCGATCAGTTCGATACCCGTATCCTCTACGGCGTCGTGTAACAGTGCAGCAGCTATCGATACATCGTCTAGCCCCATTTCCGCTACGACTGATGCGACTGCTACTGGGTGGAGTATGTACGGTTCACCAGATTTTCTGCGTTGCCCTTGATGCGCTTCATCGGCCATTTCATAGGCGCGCACGAGCAGATCGGCGGAACTCTTTGGCCATCGAGCTTTGTAGCGATCCACGACGCCCTGAATTTCCGTGTGTACAGGCGCGACCGCACGCCGCCATGGCAGCACTCTGGTGACAGTGGCCATTAGATCGTCAGGTGGGGGTAGCGCTTCATCTACTTAATAGTGAATCACGGCTGCTACGTCACGTACACCTAGTTGTTGGCGACCGCGAAGAAAATCTATTTCGATTAACACTGCTGCTGCGATAACGCTGGCTCCCGTTTTATCTATGAGCTGCTCCGCAGCCGAAAGTGTTCCACCGGTTGCGAGGACGTCATCAACTATGAGCACCAGGTCTCCTCGGGTAAGAGCTTTCGATTGAATCTCGAGACAGTCATCTCCATACTCCAGGCCGTAGCTCTCCGCGTAGGTTTCACCCGGCAGTTTTCCCGGCTTTCTTATGAGACAGAGCCCAGCATTCAGTCGTTCAGCTATTAGGGGGCCGAAGATAAAACCTCGCGATTCGATGCCGGCGACGTGGGTCACCTCCATGTCGCGGAAAGGTTCTGCCATTAGCTCGGCCGCTGCCGTGAGGGCACGGGGGTCGTTTAGTAGCGGTGATACGTCACGAAAAACGATGCCGGGTTTAGGAAAGTCCGGGAAGTCAGCGATGAGTTCCTGCAGCGATTCAGCGTCATACTGGTTCCTCATCTCAACAGTGTGCTCTTTCGCCTAGCGTTTCCGGCCTTTCTTACGGGGTCTCGGTGGAGAGCTTCTGTCATAACGCTCTGCGGCAAGTGTCACTGCCGCGCTCTCAATGGAATTTGATGCGCTTAGAACTTCTGCGTTTCGATCCTGATCAGCCCAGTGGGGTTCTCTTTGCTTAAGTTTGGCGACCGTTGGCATCGCTACGAATAGAGAACTGTAGGAACCGACGATTAACCCGATGAGCAGCGCTATAGCAAATTCTTGAAGGCTGGTTGCGCCCATGAACAGCGAACCGACCACTAGTAGCGATAGGACCGGTAATACCGAGGTGATAGTTGTGTTGATAGATCGCATGATGACTTGGTTCAGCGAAACGTTGGCAAGGTCGGAATACGTCATCCGCGCTTTGAGCGAAAGTGATCGCTCGTTGTCTTTCACGCGGTCGAAAACGACAATGGTGTCGTAAAGGGAATAGCCCATGATTGTCAAGAAGGCGACGACTGTTGCCGGGCTGATCTCAAACTGAAAGAGCGCGTATATTCCGACCGTAAGCGCTATGTCATGAGCGACAGCCAGCAGCGCGCCAAGAGCCATCTTCCATTCGAAGCGGAGCGTGAGGTACAGCGCTATCAGAATAAAAAACACTATGAGGGCGCGCTGCGCTTTACCGGCGACCTGATCTCCGAAGGAAGGGCTCACTGTTCGCGCACTCACTGATTCCGGATCGACTTGGGCTGCTTCTGCTAACACTGATCCGACTGATTCTGCAGTCGCACCGGAGGGCAATTCACCGCGGACGCGGAAAATGTCATCGCCTCCCGTGATTCGTTGTATTCGAGCGTCATCCATCCCGACATCAGACATTGCATCGTCAATCGTGTCAGTCGTTACGGCCTCAGATGCAGGTGATTCCCAAACACCACCACCCTCAAATTCAATACCGAGATTTAGACCGCGCACAAAAAGAGCTGCTACGCAAATAATCACAGCTACTGCAGAGCAGATGAGAACTCGCCTCGAAACCTGCAGGAAGTCCCACGACGTGTCGCCCCGATACATGCGCCTGATTGAGAAGCTCATGTTCCTACCACCTCTTTAGTTTCGCTGATACCAAGTCGGCTGGGGCGCTCGTTCACTAGACGTCGAGCTACCAGGATCACTAGTGGGCGCATGAAGAAGAATGAAACAGCTATATCGATAAGAGTTGTGATACCGAGGTATAAAGCGAATCCTCTAACTGTTCCGCTGGTCAGCTGGTATAGAACGCCCGCACCAATAAGCGAGGCTAGGTCTGCCCAGATAATGGTAGAGAACGCCGCTCTAAAGCTTCCGTCTGCTGCAGACCTCACAGCGCGGCCTCGGCGGACTTCCTCTTTAATTCTCTCGTAGTAGACGATGTTGGAGTCAACTTGAACGCCAATAGAAACGATGATGCCCGTGGCTCCTGCAAGAGTCAGCGCTAGGCCTTGACTTTCACCGAGCCAGGCAATAATCGACCATAGGGTTGCTCCGCTAATCGCAAGACTGGACACAGCAACTAGCCCCAATAAGCGGTAGTACAACAACATGTAAAGTCCGACCAGCGCTAAGCCCACCAGACCTGCAACCACACCGGCGCGCAACGTTCCTTCGCCTAGTGTTGCCGACACTGTTCGCACGTCATCACGTTCGAACTCGACCGGAAGAGCACCGAATCGAAGCACCAATGCGAGATCTTTTGCTTCTTGCTCATCGAACGAACCTGAGATGACCGCCTGCCCGTTGAACTCCGTCGCGTTAATCGTCGGGGCCGACTCAACTACCCCGTCTAAGACAATCGCAACTTGTCGTTCGTAGTTCGCTACGGCCATTTGATCAAAAGCGATTGCGCCTTCGTCATTGAATGAAACGTTCACAATCCATTGCCCTTGGAAGGTAGCCGCCGCTTCCTCGATCGCTTCCCCAGTGAGCGCAGCTGGCGCCAGAATAAATCCGGTTCGGCCTTCGGAACCCAGAAGAACGACTCGAGATGACGCCTCGTCTTGTTCAGGTGGCGTCAAGATTTCGTTGAGAGAAGGTGGCGGCTCAGATTCGTTTGGTTCCTGCGTTTCAGCAGTGCCACCTGAATCACCGCCGTCTGCGGGTTCCTCTAGAAATTGTTGGACCGCTAAGAGCTGATTCGGATCTTGGGAATCGAAGATGCTTTGAACTGGCCGAAAGGTCAGTTCCGCAGTTTGGCCTATGAGGTCCACGGCCCGTTGTTTGTCCTTGACACCTGGCAGTTGAATAACAACTTGGTTTCCTTGGCGGGTGATATCGGGTTCCGCTACGCCTATTGCATCTACTCGATTCCGAATAATCTCAATGGCGCGTTCAAATTGTTCATCGGTTACCTCATCTGCTGGTCGCAGAACGACCTCAACGCCTCCCTGGAGTTGAACCCCGAGGACTGGTTTCCACCCCGCTGACAGCACCCCAATGAAGGAGACCCCTGCAAAGACTATGACCAGAAGTAACGAGAGAATGTGGGAACGACGCACGGCTTTGATCCAAGGAAATTCAGGGTTGAGGTTTATTCTTCGTCGCTGGCGTCATCAGAATCATCGTCAGCGTCGCCAGCTTTGGAGATGATTTCGCCGATAGATCGCCGTTGAACGCGTAATTCAACGTCGTTGTCTACCTCTAATGAAACAATCTCGCCCTCTTCTTCGGCAACTATGACGCCAATCACGCCGCCGACAGTGGCCACTTCATCACCAACCCCTGCGGCGCGGACCAAAGCTTCACGTTCTTTCATTCTCTTTTGCTGTGGGCGAAGGATCAGGAAGTACATCCCAACAAAGACAATGATTGGCAGTAGTAGCGCCATAGTGAACGACTCCCAGGTCAATAATTAGAAGAACGGCATGTCAGCGTACTGCGCACATCCGCTGTGTCCATGACTCTTTGCCACTTAGGGCGAAAGAACCGCGCGCGATTAACTCCAAGTTTCAAGCGTTTCAGAGCGAAACGCTTCGTAATTTCCTTCTTCGATCGCCTGCCTTGCTTTCTTCACGAGATCAATTAGGAACCACAAATTATGTAAGGTCGCGATACGCGCAGCGGTTGGCTCTTTCACCTGCATAAGGTGACGCAAATAGGCACGACTAAAGCTATTCGACATCGGGTTACCTGGATCGAGAGGCTCGTCGTTGGTGGCGTGTTTCGCGTTGCGAAGATTTAACTTCCCGGTGCTAGTGAGCACAGTTCCGTGTCGAGCGAGTCTCGTAGGCAAAACGCAGTCGAACATATCAACGCCTATGCCGATCGCGTCGACAATTCGGGCTGGGTCGCCGACGCCCATCAAGTATCGGGGACGATCTTCCGGCAGTTCAGAAATGGCTGCTCTTAGTGCGGGCATCATTTCTTGGCGGCTTTCCCCAACAGACAATCCACCAATCCCGTACCCAGCGAAATCGAGAGCACTTAAGTGCTTCGCGCTCTGTGTTCGTAGAACTGGGTCGATACCACCTTGCACGATGCCGAACAAAGCCTGGTCCGCTTTGGAGTGCACGGATTTAGCTCTGGCCGCCCAGTCATGGGTTCGGTTCATCGCTTCGACGATCGTCTTTTGTGGTGAAGGCAGCGGGGGGCACACGTCGAGCGCCATCTGAATATCAGCGCCGAGCTGCTCCTGAGTAACTACCGCATCTTCCGGTGTGAATCGTTTCTTCGAACCGTCATAAATCGAGGTGAAGGTAACTCCATCGTCGTCGATCTTAACGTTGTCATTGAGTGACATGACCTGAAAACCACCAGAGTCGGTCAGCATGTGACCCTCCCACGACACAAAGGAGTGCAACCCTCCTAAACCCTCAATGACTTCGGCACCCGGTCGCAACATGAGGTGGTATGTGTTGCCCAGAACGACTTCAATTTCGAGCTGTTCGTAGTCTCGTTGGTCCAGATGAATTACTGCTCCGCGCGTTCCAACTGGCATGAACACAGGAGTGTTGATTGACCCACGAGGGGTGTGAATTCGCCCTCTGCGAGCTTCCTTGTCCGCTGCAAGTAGTTCATAACGTAAAGACACAGTGCTACAGCATGACAGACAGTCAGCTAGTTAGACATTCGATTCAGCAGCATGGCATCACCAAATGAAAGGAACCGATATTGGTTTTCTAAAGCTTCTTGGTAGAGAAGTTTCCATCGAGCTCCGATGAAGGCATCGATCATCATCAGGAGCGTTGATTTCGGCATATGAAAATTTGTCATCATTGAATCCACAATCTTGAAGTCGGATCCACGACGAAGAAACAATTCGGTGCGCCCTGTCAGAGGGCCCCTGGCAGCTGATTCGAGTGCGCGGACTGTAGTTGTGCCTACCGCCACTACTCGTTCCGCCGTTTGGCAAGCTTCCCATGTCTCATTGCTGACGCTGTAACGCTCACTGTGCATAACGTGATCGGCTGGATTTTCGACGGTCACCGGTCGGAATGTGTCTAGTCCCACAACCAAATCTACTTTTGCGATGCTCACGCCAATCGATTCGATTTTTTCGAGTAGTTCCTTGGTGAGGTGAAGCCCTGCAGTCGGTGCCGCTACTGATCCCGGCGTTCGCGCATAGACGGTCTGGTACCTGTCTGGGGAATGCCCTCTGGATGTGATGTACGGGGGAAGAGGTGACTCCCCCGCCAGAGACAGCCGGTAACAATCGGTTGGTTTAAGGATCGGTTGGCCATCGTGGAAAACCTGAACAGTCCTTCGCCCATCTTCACCCAACTCGTCGCCAACTAGGACTTCTAAGGCACCGTCCCTGTCACTCCTCAATTGGGTTCCGCTTTTCACGCGACGCGCCGGGCGGATGAGAGCGGTCCAGCCTGCCCCTGCAGGTTCTACGAGAAAGACCTCGACGGCTCCCCCTGTGGGTTTTCGTAGCGGCAGCCGTGCTGGAATCACGCTCGTTTCATTTACAACTAGTAAGTCACCTGCCCGTAACTGTTCGGGGAGGTTTGCAACGGTGAGGTGCCGAGGCGCTTCATCTGGTCCTTGATCGACTAGGAGCTTGGCGCTGTCGCGAGGCATCGCAGGCATCTGGGCGATCGCTTTGTCAGGCAACTCGTATTCAAATTCCTGCATGCCTTGTGATGAACTTTGAGCATTCATTCCGAAAACAATTCTAGGTTTCTCGTTTCGCTAGCTGAGCTATTGCCTCGCGAGTCCATGTTGGCGCCACTCCACGTGCTCTCAGTAGGCGATCTACATGTGCGCTTTCTTGCTGGGGGGAACTCTCTATAAGTCCATTCAAGATGACTGACAGGTAAGGCTCGCCGGGCGGTGTTGGTTCAGGGGTCTTCTCACTCGTGAAGGTAAGTAAAGGCCGTTCTCGGTATTGCCCTAGACAAACAACCCTGGAATACCAGCTATTACCGATGCTTATCTCTCCCCGACGAACAACCTCTCCGATATCGATTGTGATGTCGCCGGGTTCAAGACCGTTTTCTTGTGCTGCTACGTCCATAAATTGCTCTTGGGTGATGTCCCAACAGCGGACACAGGCACCTTCGCTCCGGCGAGGTTCCAGAAAGGCTACGCCTCCTCCCCACCTGTCCGACGAAAGTCCAAACGACAGGCTCCACGGGCCATGCACTAACGGGGCGAAATGTCCCGGTTGTTGACTGTCGCGAGCACCGGTGTGTTCGTTGTGGTGTGGTAAGTACCGACCTCCCTGCAAGTAACACAGGAATCGCGCTTTCAAAATGTTTGAGCCGTAAGCCGCGTACCAGATTCGATCCGAAGTCAAGGTTTATCTACTCGAATAGTGATGGGTCTTCGGGGGGTTGTTCAGGCGCAGCTACTCCGAGGTGCTCAAAAGTGGCTGCGGTTACTACGCGCCCTCGAGGTGTGCGTTGGATGAGGCCTTGTTGAATCAAAAAGGGTTCGTAGACGTCTTCTAGCGTTTCAGGTTGCTCTCCGACGCTAATTGACAACGTCGATAGACCGACTGGTCCTCCTCTGTGCGTCACCGCAATCGACTCCAAAATTGAACGATCAACTTTGTCGAGTCCGAGTTCGTCGACACCGAAAAGAGCCAATCCGTTTTGTGCTACGGATAAATCCACAACCCCATCTGCTCGAACTTCGGCGAAATCTCGCACTCTGCGAAGTAGCCGGTTAGCTATGCGAGGGGTGCCCCGACTTCTATTTGCTATTTCGGCAGCTCCTGGCGAATCGATAGTGACGGACAGGATCCCGGCGGCTCTTTCGACGATCAATTTGAGCTCTTCTGGGTTGTAATAGTCCAGCCGTTCAACAAGCCCGAATCGGTCCCTTAACGGGCCAGCGATCAATCCGGTTCGAGTGGTCGCTCCCACCAGAGTGAACGGAGGTAGGTCAAAACGAATTGAGCGCGCAGCAGGCCCTTTTCCGAGGACTACGTCCAGCTGAAAATCTTCCATCGCTGGGTACAAAACTTCCTCAACTTGTTTGGGTAATCGATGAATTTCGTCGATGAAGAGAACATCGCGATCTCCAAGATTTGTCAGAATCGCTGCTAGGTCTCCTGCTCGTTCAATAGCCGGCCCCGAGGTAATGTGCATAGCTACATCGAGCTCGGCAGCAACGATCCCTGCAAGAGTTGTTTTTCCTAAGCCAGGTGGCCCCGCAAACAACAGATGATCAGGAGGTTGCTCTCGACCGCGCGCTGCGTCCAGCACGACCCCAAGATGCTCTTTAAGTTCAACCTGGCCTACAAACTCTTCCAAGCGGCGAGGACGTAATCCAGCTTCATCTTTGTCGTCGACTACAACTTCGGCTCTCAATACTTCGTCACGACCTTCGGAGCTTTCCCTACGGAAGCCTTCTTCTCGACCCCATTCATTCTCAGCCATTAGTTCGCCATCCGTTGAAGCGCTTCGCGAAGCATTGCAGACGTATCTGTACCTTCGAGACCTTCGACAGCAAGCCGCACTTCTTCAGTACCGAAGCCCATCTGGCGAAGTGCTTCACGCACATCGGTGATGGCCGTTGAATTTAATGGTTCACTGTTTGCACCTTCGTGTTCGACTTGTGTTGGCATGTCGAGACGATTTTTGAGTTCCAACACCATTCGTTGAGCGGTTTTCTTACCAACCCCAGGCACAAGACACAGCGCATCAACATCTTCAGTCGCAACAGCATGTTTCAGTTCTTCTGGGGGCAACGTCGCCAGGACTGCCATTCCTAAGGCTGGCCCCACCCCGTGAGCTCCTATGACCGACTCAAAACATTTTCGTTCCGCCAATGTGCCAAAGCCGTACAAAGTTTGGTCGTCTTCTCGTATGTGGTGATGAATGTGCACAAACGCATCAATTCCGATGTCAGGAAGGTCAGCGAGGGTGCGAGGATTGACGGTCACCCTGTATCCGACTCCTGACACGTCGATAACGATCTCTCCTTCAGCGTCCTTATCGATCAGCACACCACGCAGCGACCCGATCATGATGGGTTCGCTGCTTCGGTGAGTCTCCTGCTTGAGGCATGCGCTAGATGACAAAGCGCCACTGCGGCCGCATCAGCCGCATCAGGCGGTGAAGGCCTTTCAGGTAGAGCCAAAAGCGATTGGACCATTCGTTGCATCTGTTCTTTGTTGGCGCTTCCCCAGCCTGCAACTGCTTCTTTGACCTGGTTTGGTGTGTACTCAAAAACTTCGGCGCCGGCTATGTTGCCGATAGCCATAGCTAGTCCACTTACTTGCGCTACACCCATCGCCGTCCGGGCGTTCATCTGAAAGAAGACTCGTTCTATAGCAACTACGTCGGGTCGGTGTTCTTCGACTAGACCGCTGAGCTCCTGGTGAATGGACGCCAGGCGTTGCGGCAAAGGCGCTTTGGCAGGTGTCCTGATAACACCAATTGCCACAGCTTCAGCTTTTCTTCCCGATTGCTCAAGGACTCCATATCCGCAACGAGAGAGTCCGGGATCGATCCCCAAAACGAACACAAGTTCGATTGTACATGACTAGTCCATTACTGCCGATCAGCTTCAGGTCAGTTCGGCGAGGATTTCATCAGAGATATCAAAGTTCGCATACACGCCCTGCACATCGTCGTGGTCATCCAACGCATCCATAACCGCCATAACTTGCGCTGCTTCTCCGCTTGAGGCGAGCTCGACAACGTTTTGCGGCAGATACGTCAGGTCCGTTGATGAAACTTCGATCCCTGATGCTTCAAGCGCTTCTCTAACCGACGCTGTATCAGAAGGCTCTGTTGTGATTCTCCAACTATCACCCTCCGCAACCACGTCTTCTGCTCCGGCTTCGAGCGCGGTCATCATGATTAGGTCCTCGTCAACAGTTCCAGGCGCCGTGACTACTCCCTTCCGCTCGAACTGCCAAGCAACCGCTCCCGGTTCAGCAAGAGAGCCCCCGGCTCGACTGAAGACACTGCGTATTTCTGCACCGGTTCGATTCCTGTTGTCGGTCAGTACATCAACGAACATTGCTACGCCATGAGGGGCGTAGCCCTCGTAGTTGACTTGCTCGTAGTTAACTCCTTCAAGCTCGCCCGTTCCTCGCTTGATGGCACGTTCTATTGTGTCTAGTGGTACGGAGTTATCGCGTGCCTTCTGGTACATAGTCCTTAGGTTCGCGTTGGAATCCAAGTCGCCCCCGCCCTCACGGGCGGCTACCTCCACTTGGCGAATTAGCTTCGCGAAAAGTTTTCCACGCGCCTTGTCAGCGGCGCCTTTTTTGTGCTTGATGGTTGCCCATTTGGAATGGCCCGACACTTCGATACCTCCGATGAATATTGTGCCATCGTCCCTGGCGTAAGCGAACCCTGAACTTCGAGCAATTACCCAAACCCTTAATCCAGGTTTTCGAGAAACATCTGGTGTATGCGCAGATCTTCTGTTAGTTCCGGGTGAAAGCTGCTTACCGTGACATTTCCTTGGCGGCAAAGCACTGTTGATTGCACACCTCCGTCGAGTTCGATGGTGGCAAGCGTTTCTACAGACAGGTCGCAGCTTTGGACTAAGGGCGCACGAATAAAAACTCCGCGAAAAGGCGAGGTAAAACCGCTGATATTCAGATCCGATTCGAAACTCGCAATTTGTCGACCAAATCCGTTTCGGCGAACAGCTATATCGATTTGCGCAAAACTCTTCTGGTCTGGCCGCCCGTCTATGACATCTTTGGCAAGAAGAATCATGCCTGCGCACGTCCCCAAAACGGGCAACCCTTCTTTGATGAGACGCGCTAGAGGTTCAAAGGTTCCGCTGGACTCCAACAGCATGGAGATCGTTGTTGATTCCCCTCCGGGAATCACTAACGCCTCAACTCCGCGCAGATCTTCTGGCACTCTGACTTGGAGAACGGTAGCTCCTAACTTTTCAAGCGCGGTCGAATGCTCTCTTGAAGCGCCTTGTAAAGCTAGAACTCCGACTGTCCTTGACAAATCAGGCGTCTACCAGCCGCGTTCGGCGAGCTTGGTTTCGAGTTCACCGATTTCGAGGCCGGGCATTGCATCACCCAAACCACGACTTACTTTGGCGACCATCGCTGGGTCTTGGTAATGGGTTACGGCTTCTACTATGGCTTTGGCCCGGGGAGCAGGGTCCTCGCTCTTGAAAATTCCTGAGCCGACGAAGACAGCTTCAGCGCCCAACTGCATGACCAGAGAAGCATCAGCGGGTGTTGCTATGCCACCGGCGCAGAACATGGGGACTGGAAGCGAACCTGTTTCGGCTATCTCTTGCACTAGTCCCAGCGGCGCTTGAAGCTGCTTCGCCCAGTCAAATAACTCAGCTTGATCAGCTTGAGTGATCTTACGGATATCGCCAAGAATCGATCGGAGGTGACGCACTGCTTCGACAATGTTGCCTGTGCCTGCTTCGCCTTTTGACCGAATCATGCACGCGCCTTCTGATATTCGACGAAGCGCTTCTCCAAGGTTTGTGGCACCACATACGAAAGGGACCGTGAATGACCATTTGTCTATGTGGTGAGATTCATCTGCTGGAGTCAGCACTTCGGATTCGTCAACGTAGTCGACACCAAGTGATTCCAGGATTTGAGCTTCGGCAAAGTGACCGATTCTTGCTTTTGCCATCACCGGAATCGTGACGGCCTCTTGTATACCCTCGATCATCACTGGGTCACTCATGCGGGCGACGCCGCCATCGCGTCGAATGTCAGCAGGTACTCGCTCAAGGGCCATTACCGCCACTGCGCCTGCGTCCTCAGCAATCTTGGCTTCCGCCGGTGTGACGACGTCCATGATGACACCGCCTCTCAGCATGTCGGCCAAACCGCGCTTCACACGCACCGTGCCTACCTGCGAGTTTGAGTTACTTGTGCTTTCAGCCATGCCTTCAGTCTAAGCGCACGAAGCAAAGAACGAGTCAGCTTCTGTTAGTCATCGATTTCGAGTATCTCGACCGAGTCACGGGGAGCCAATAACACCCACGTACTGCCTGGCGACATCGCTATAAGGCGACCTTGATTATCGAAGAAATCCGTGTGGACCGTGACGTTTGCTTTGATCCATCGACCTTCAATGAGGCCACCATCTTTCAGTATCAACGCGGTGCCCGAACCTTCGGACACCAACCCCAGCGGTATCCGGGCTCCGTTGACATCTTCTTCATTGGTCAAGACGTACTTCGTGAATTGAATAATGAGATTTTCAGGGGCGAGCTCGTGTTGTTCACCTTTGAGGTCTAGAACAACATGCGGGTCATCGTTCTGGGATCGCGCCCATCCGCTTCGTGCGGCGTCCCAAAGGTGTTCGACCTTTGTTGAGCCCCAGTCGACTTTGACTCCTTTGATTTCACGACTTGGAGCGCTTGTCGTTTCTTCGGGCAGTTCGTATGGCCACAACGGCTCGGAGCTGTGCGGGTCATGCGCTTCTTTGTTGAAAAGTTGCGAGGCGCGAACCCACAAATTGCTCGGGGATATTCGTTCCGTTTGACGCCAATAATGAGACGGGTTTCTATACAAGCCAACATCGGTGATGGCAACAGTGTCGAGGAGTTTCCTGAAAGCCCAGTTGGATCCGCTCCAACCAAAAAGAGCTCCGTCAAATGGCATCAGAAGCGGGATATCGGTTGACCTTCCAGATCGGATAGGGCCAACCGAGGTGGGGATTTGGGAGTGAAAAATCGCCAGAAACCTGGTAAGTCCACCCTCCACTAGTTCTTCGAAGACAATGTCGGCATCTTGAAGTCCCTGCTGCGGCAACGCCGTTGGCGCATTGTCAATCTTTAAAGCAAGAGGCGGTGAATAGAGTTCTGTGGAGTCGATGGGAGTGCCACGAAATGGTGCCAAGAATTCTCTTTCTTGGTCTGACACTGGCTTTTGTTGAGGTGTTGTAGTTGACGTGGTGCCGCTCGTTGACGGCTCGGGCGTTTTACCTGATTCGTCGTTTGATTGATCAGGCTGAATGGTGGTCGTAGCTTCGGCCGCCAATTTCGTCGGGGGCGTCTCCGCGTTTACCGTGTCGTGTGCATCTCTGAGGTCAGCGGCGCAAGCGATACAGATAAGTCCGGCTACTCCTACAACGAGAGTCGCTTGCTTCATAACTAAATTACAACTCGCGAAGGGCCGTCATACGCGCTTCGACTGTGGGTCGATCAGTGTTCGCGTTGGTCGAAAGCACCCATAGAGAATCAGTAATGCTGCTAGCCGTTAATAACTCGTTTCGGTTCTCCATCATGGCAAGTGCTTCCACCATGCCTGGCGGGTAACGAGTCAGCGCTACTCCGGCGCTGTCGTTAAGGAAGTCATCGCTTGGGTCGAGCTCTAACCCGAATCTCTGCTTAACGCTCACCGGTAGTAGAGCGAACGGTCGCACCCGTAGTGCGCCTATTCGAATTTGCAACCCAAACGTCGATAACGCTGCAGTCGCTAGAGCAGTTTGGCCAGTAGCTATCTGAGAAATGCGGTTCGCAACAATCGCCTCGAGTTCTATTCGAGTCGCTGAATCCAGCAGGCCTGTCGTAACTACAAGAGTTGACTTTGCGCTTGAACATCCAACCGCCGCCATATTTCGAGCTTCAGTTGAAAGTACCCGGATTTCGGGGACTGGTATCCCTGTTGTTAGGCAAATGGCCTCAACCAAGTTGACAAGACGCGGGTACTGGCCGCTATGCATTTGTTGATTTTCGAGGCTTCGCAACGCGCGCTTTTCAGAGGTGATCGCGAGGTATGCGATCCATGACAGCGTTAGCGCTGCAACTATCAGTCCAAGCAATGTCGAACCAGAAATGATGGATACCAAGAAGAAAAGTGCGGCAGATAGCACCGCGACTCCTGTCGCGAAGAACACAACTAGCTGGCTCATGTTTTGCTGGGCTTTGTCGCTCAGGTTGTCCATTTGGGTTCCATGTCTCCGTTGTGTCCTGGCAACTCCGCTGAGTATTGTACGGCGGCAATCCGCCGGCGCTGTTCACAAAGCAGAGAGTCTGGTCAGGTTCGTACCGTTATCTAAACGGCCAGCCCATTCGACTTAACTCACCGCGCCAACCCCCTCGTTCGGGATCTGCTTTTTCGATCGCTATCGCCCGCTCGTAGATCTCGATATATACCCCAGCGAGTCGCTCCATTGCGAACTCCGCTACTCGTTTGGTTCCGGCTTCAATAAGCCCTTGCGTCAATGCCTGATCTGTAAGCACTTTAGTTAATGCCTTTGCCAACATTCCCGCTTCCCCAGGAGGGACGAGAAAAGCCTCATCCCCATTTACGGCAACGTTTCGGTAACCCGGCAAGTCGCTCGCAACCACTGGAGTGCCCGCCGCCATAGCCTCAAGCAGCACTATTCCAAAACTCTCTCCACGAAGCGAGGGAACGCACAATACGTCAGCTCCCTTAATGCGGCTTATCTTCTCTTCATCACTGACTGGGCCGAGCCAACGTAGCCGGTCCTCACCTCTGTATTTGGTCTGTAATTCGTCGGTTTGAGGGCCATCAGACATAATCCACACGGTCACGTTTGCAGGTAAAGATTCCACTGACTTCAGTAATGTCTCCAAACCTTTACGAGGCTCATGCCTGCCAACGTATGCAATTGTTGCGCCTTCGGACGGAGCGGCTTCGGCGTTCCGAAATTTGTCTATTTCGACCCCATTGAAGACCACCTCGTAGTCCCCGCCGAGTGCTTCGAATGCCATCTCTTTGGCATCTTGGGAAACCGCTGTTCGGATGTTCATTCTTGTTGCCAGCCACCGAACACCGGGGGTCATGTAGGCCTTGCTGCCTCCCGCTGCGTGCCAGGTACCTACTATTGGGGCGCTTCGGAGGAACAGCGCCGTTTGGCACGGTCCGGGACAGATGGGCTCATGTATATGAACGACATCAAATTCTTCGTCGCGGAAGGCCCTTATGGTTCTCAAGGTGCAAGCTAAGTCGGGTGCAATCGGAGCTATGGAACCATTAGCAAACGTCGGAATGCTGGCGCCTAATGGAGTTACACCGGTCTCTGGAGGCGCTCCATCGCATGGTCCAAGCACTCGAACTTTGTGACCAAGCCTGTTGAGAGCTCTTGCTAACGCAAGAACTTGACTCTGCACACCTCCAGGGCTGCTGAGACTGTAGGGCGACACGATTCCTATCCGCACATCAGATAAAGCTACGCGAAGTTCCCTTCAGTCCATAGGGCAATTTGATTCGCGGTTATTTTTATTCCGATAAGTCACTGGGCCAATTGGGTTGAAATAAGTGCCATTGCTCAGGGTCGCGGCGTATCAACAGCTCAAGCTCCTCAGCAATCAGTTGAGTTATGCGATGCACGTCTTCTTTGACCGTTCCAACTCTGGAAGTTTCTATTGGGGGCCTCACCATGCCGAGATGTTTGCCTTGTGGTTCGAAATAGACCGCCGTAGGTAAAACTGTCGCCCCTGTGCGTAACGCGAGCAATGCCGGCCCTGCGGGCAATGTCGTTATCTCGCCCATGAAATTGACCTCGCTGCCCCCGCCGGAGATATGCCGGTCGCAGAGAAGGCACACGATCTCGTTTCTCTTCAAGGCCGCAGCGATCTCTGCCCCTGCCGAGGCACTTAAGGGCACGACCTTCATACCTAGCTTCTCGCGAAAGCTCACAAACCATCGAAAAAGCCGGTCAGGATTGATGGGCTCTACCACAACTGTGATTGGCAACTTGTTGACGGTTGCCATCCAGAATCCAGCCCATTCCCAGCCACCCAGGTGGGGTAAGGCCAGGATTACTCCTTTGCCTCTTTCTAATGCTTCTTCAACAAAGTGGTAGTCAGGGACATCTATACCTTCGACCAGCTGGGAGCTGCTTCTGGAAGGAAGCCGGAAGGATTCGATCCAATACCGAATGTAGGAGGCGAAGGCGTTCCTTGTCGCAGCTCGCACAGACTTGTGGTCCGCGTCAACATCCAAGCACCTTGCCATATGTCGCTTGACTATTGATCGCTTACTTCTCAGCAGCAAACAAAGAGGGCCTGCAAGCACAGCAGGCAGCGCCCCAGCGACGGATTTAGGCAGACGTCGAGCACCCCAGGCTCCAATTCGATAGAGCGTTGTGGTCACTCGTCCCGACAAGACTGTCAACTTTGATTACTGGAACTGGAAATGTCTTTGCTGGCTTGTCGCCAAACCTTGAAAAACCTTTGGAGTGCTGTCGCAGATGTCAGAGCCAGCATGATCCAAAGCACGGGAATCAATAGCACTTCGAAACACAGACCAAATCCAAGGACAACCATCCGTTCGGCTCGCTCCATTAGGCCGCCCTTGGCTTCGTAGCCCAACAGTTCGGCCTTGGCTCTTTCGTAGCTGATCAGGGAGGCAGTCGCGAGCACGGCCATCGGCAGCATCATGATGGTTCCCCCTTTGGTGTCTGCCAAGTGCCAGGCAACACCGCACAACAAGAGCCCGTCAGTTACTCGATCGGCGGTTGAGTCAAAAAAGGCACCACGTTTTGAAGTAGTGCCTGCCGCCACGGCGACCGCGCCGTCTAACAGATCGGGCACGGCAGTCAAGATTAGGAAGATCAGTCCCAACTGGAGTTGGCTATTCCCAATCAGAAGGCATGCAGCTACTGACATCCCAAGACCAACACATGTGAGAAAGTTCGCGCTGACTCCAAGTCGAACTAGGAAACGTCCAACTGGTCGCACGAAGCGATCAACTCCGTTGCGAAAGTTTCCGTCAAGCATCGAGGTTTGTCTCCGCGCCACCCTCAAGTTCGCTGCTTTGGGCCCACTCTTCTGGATTTTCTTCGACGAAATATTCGACGATTGTTCCATCAACTGCGTCTACCAGGACAAGGCCTCTGTGTGCTGGTGGATCTTCAGCGGAGTAGACCAACATTTTCCATGTTGGTCTACTCAGCACACCTCTCCAACCAAGTTGTGCACTTGCATGCCCTACCGGAAAGCCGACTGCTCGATTTGCTGCGACGAGTGCTTCATTTTCGTCTAGTCCGAAACTTCGCCCAGCAGCAAGGCTGTATAGACCGAATAAGCCGAGCGCCACACAGCCAGCTATAAGGCCAGTATTGACGAGCACGGGCTCTCCACTAACCGACACTGACCATGTGCCAATACCAAGGGCAACGATGAGATAAATCAGCCCGGTGACTTTCCGACGTTTATTATCCGGAAACTGGTACACCCCGACAAATCCTCGATCAAGATCTTCAGGAAGCTGATCGCGCACTTCGTCGTCGTCCACCTAAATCACGCTACCTGCCATTGGGCATTTCTCACGGCTTCACTCAAAAGCATCTCTCAGACGTTCGAGAGTCGACTCCAACGACTCCGGGAGTACGCGCGTGCCTGAGACTGTGGTCATGAAATTCGTGTCACCATCCCATCGCGGTAACACGTGAACATGAAGATGATCTGGAATTCCGGCCCCTGCTCCTTGACCCAAGTTCGCACCCATATTTATTCCGTCGGGCACGTAGGACTTTTCAATTGCCGAAATGGACCTTGAAACCAAATCAAAGAGTTCCTGCCTGCAGTCACCATCAAGGTCTCCAAAATTGGCAGCGTGGGCATATGGGAGCACCATCACATGGCCCGTGTTGTAGGGGTAGGCGTTTAGGATCACCCCAGCTTGTTCCCCGCAATGAACCAGCAGTTCTGGTTTGCTCTTCCGTAAGTCGAGGACAGCGCACAGCACACACTTTCCCTCTGAGGCTCTAGCGATTTCCCCTGTTTCACCACTTACGTATTCACGCCGCCAAGTAGCCCATATTCGATCTAGACCGTCCATAGAGACATCTTTACCGCTGCGCGCGCTACGTGATTCATTCGAGACCTACTAGTTTCAAAGCGACCCGTGTTCGATAACGCGTGTTCAGTTGAAGAAGAACGGCAGTGAACGCCTCGATCGCGGTTGCGTTAGACAAGTTTCCGCAATCCAGCGCTCTGGTTCCCGGTATTTTCCCGACTACCTCCGCGACAAGGTCGGTTGCCTCGCGGTTGTCGCTACATATCAGAATGTCGCTATCAAGCGGCTCGTTGAGATCACCTAGTTCTTGAGCTGGGACGTGTTGCAGAGTCGCTGCCACTCTTGAGTCAGGCAGGGAAGCTTGCACCGAAGCTGCAACTGAGCCTCTTGGCGGGATGAGTGGAACAAACTCGTCATCAACGCGCGCTAGAGCATTGGACATAGTGACAACGACTTTGTCTCTCACATAGTCCTCAACGCTTCTCGCTGTTATCGCGGCAGCGTCCCATGGCGTGGCGATGACGACGAACTCGCACTCGGCGGCACCTATGTTGTCTGATGGAGTTATTGCTAACTCGCGGTCGGGCCATCGGTCGATAATGCTGTCAACAACTTCCATGGATCGATATTTGGATCGGGACCCCAAAATAATTTCGTAGCCCACATCAGCTAACCGGGCCGCTAACGCTGAGCCCGCAGGTCCTGTTCCGCCAACTATGCCTATCCGCATGAAGTGCCACCGTACTGTCCAATAGCACGGTACGGTGACTTCATTACGCTAGTTACTGCAACGGCACTGAATGATTGTGCCGCTGAAACCAAACGGAGGACGATCTAGATGGGTCTGATGGATGGAAAAAAGCTTCTAATTACTGGAGTGCTTACTGACGCTTCCCTAGCTTTCGAGGTCGCCAAGCTGGCCCAGTTGGAGGGAGCGGAGATAGTACTCACTGGCGCTGGGAGAGCGATGCGTTTAACTGAGCGCACCGCGAAGAAGCTTCCAGAGGTCTGTGACGTTCTCCCGCTTGATGTCACAGAACAAAGCGAAATTGAGGCTGTGGCTGCAGAGTTAAATAGTCGTTGGGGCAGGGTCGATGGGGTTCTGCACGCAATCGGTTTTGCGCCCGAGTCATGTTTGGGGGGAAATTTTTTAAATGCCGAATGGGATGACGTCAGCGTCGCGATGAACATTTCCGCCTACAGCCTTAAGGCTCTAGCCGGAGGCCTTCACCCTCTACTGGCCGAAGCTAAAGGCAACGTGGTTGGCCTCACTTTTGACGCGTCGGTGGCGTGGCCTGTCTACGACTGGATGGGCGTAGCGAAGGCAGCATTTGAGTCAACTGCGCGTTACCTTGCGAAGAGCTTGGGTCCAGATGGCATTCGAGTCAACCTGATATCCGCCGGACCCATTAGGACGATGGCAGCCAAGTCAATTCCTGGATTTGCGGAGTTTGAAGACGCTTGGGAGAGCAGAGCTCCTATGGGGTGGGACATCAACGATCAGCATTCAGTTGCAAGAACGACTCTGGCGTTGATGTCCGACTGGTTTCCAATGACTACGGGGGAGATTATTCACGTGGACGGCGGATACCACGCTATGGGAGCCTGACGGACAAAATGCATTGGGGGCTTTATGGCTCACTTGAAAGTGGACCCACCAGCCCCCGCATTACATCGTCAAGAGTTACGACTCCAGAATTAACTCCCTGAGACGTCACCAACGCTAAGTGAATTTGCGACCTTCGCATCAACTCGAGAACGTCTGGCAATTTTGCATCGCGGTTGACTCTCAACATTGGACGGATGAGGTCAGGCTGCAGTTTGTTGTCTTCAGTTTCGATGCTCAAAAGATCTTTGCTATGGACGAACCCTCTCACATCGTTCATATCCCGGCCGTATACAACCAGCCGCGTGTGCCCGGTCAGGACTATCTGAGATTCAATTTCATCAATCGACGAATCAACGGTAACGGCATCAACTTCTTCCATCGGAGCCATGACTGAGACAACCTCAGCTTCTCCAAATGTGAGGGCACTTTCGATCAGGGCGTGCTCCTGATAGTCGATCAGGCCCTGATCGTGGGATTCATCGACCATGAGCAGTAGCTCGGCGTTCGTTGTCGCATCGTCGAGTTCTGAAGTCGGTTCTACTCGAAAGACTTTCAACAAGCTATTAACGAGGTGGTTAAGTACCCGAATGATTGGTCCTGCAAGCACTAGATATGCCGCCATGGGCCGCGCAAGCAGCAACAACGTGCGTTCTGGTCCTGTAATCGCCAGGCTTTTGGGAACCATCTCTCCAAGCACCATGTGGATGACGACAACAAAGCTGAGGGCGATAGCGAAACTCACTGAGTGCAGGAGCGTCTCATCCATGTCAATGAATCGATGAATTAGTTTTTCGAGAAGCGACGCTACGGCAGGCTCCGCTAATCGGCCCAGCACTAGTGAGCAGACTGTGATTCCAAGCTGGGCTCCTCCGAGGGCATTTAAAACATCTCTTTGCAGGCGCTGCGCTGCTTTGGCCGACTTGCTCCCTGTAGCTACCTGGGAGTCAATGGCCGATTTCATTGCGCCTAGTAGGCCGAATTCAAGCGCCACAAATGCTCCGTTGAGAAGAACCAACAAGGCGCCGACCGCGATTGCTAACGCCGTCATGATTCCTCGCCTTGGCTGTCAAAATAAAGTTCCGACTCAGGGGGGCGCTCTACAGATATCTCGGCGATACGCAGATTCTCTCTACCCAGAATCTCGAATTTCCAGCCTTGCCATTCGAGCTGTTCTCCCACGAGGGGCACCGATCCGAACTGCTCAAGCAGGAAGCCAGCAACTGTTTCGTAGGGACCGCGAGGTAGACGCAACCCAATCATTTCTTCGATGTCACCTCTTGAGGTACGCCCATCAACTACGTAACGGCCATCTCTTGTTTCGCTGGTCGTTCGGACTGGCTCGTCGTACTCGTCGGCGATATCTCCTACTAACTCTTCAAGGATGTCCTCTCTTGTAATGAGTCCTGCTGTGCCTCCGTGCTCGTCTATTACAACCGCTAATCGACTTTCGGCCGCTTCAAGATCTAGCAGCACACCATCAAGCTCTCGGTGTTCGGGAACAATTACTGCTGGCCGCAGGATTTCCGAGAGTGGTCTGAGCTCTCGATCTTCCACTGGAAGCGTAAAAACATCTCTTACTTCGACTATTCCCACTATGTCATCTGTGTCTTGTCCAGTGACCGGGAACCTCGAATACCCACTGTCCTTGGTTATTCTGACCAGATCAGCAATGGTCCCTGATTGTTCGATACCCACCATCGAGGTTCGAGGCGTCAGAGCATCCGCAGCATCTTTTCGCGAAAGTTGAAGAGTTCGCGTAATTAGCCGAGCTTCGTCTGCGCGAATGGTTCGAGCACTGGACGCTCTAACTAGATGTTCGAGGTCTTCCAAAGACCTCAGGGAACGCAATTCTTCCACAGGTTCGATGCCGCATAGGCGGAGCAGCCGATTCGCAAGCCCATTGAACGTAGCCGTTACGGGTGCTGAGATAACTCCATAGACCCTAAGGATCGGACCCAACCAGAGTCCTGTTCCCAGTGGCCGAGATATCGCAATATTTTTCGGTGCTAGCTCTCCGAAAACCATCTGTATTACAGCGGCAATTGCAATCGCTATACCCGCTTGAGCCGGGCCGGAGGTCAAGTTGAAACCTGGTAAGTATCCCAAGAACTCACCGATGGTGTCCTCAGCAAGGAAGCCAAGCAGCAAAGAAGTAACGGTTATACCTAGCTGAGCTCCGCCCAAATGAAAGCTGAGGCGACTAAGAAGCTTCTTCACCGTTCGCGCTCGCCGGTGACCCTCGCCGGCCATTACCTCGACACGCTCCGCATCAACCGCAACCAGAGAAAACTCACCGGCGACGAAAATGCCATTAAGGGCAATTAAGACAAAAACCGCTACTAACCCCATGATTGGATCGATCGTGAACACCTCCATACATCTTTATCTATCCGGACCTGGCTAACGCCAAGGTAGCCTCCAAGCAATGCCTGGGGACAACGCCACTTTCGAACCGGTCAGCGAATGGTCAACTTATCCCCCCGTAGAGGAAACAATTAGGAGTGATAGCACCCTTGGTTGGCTGAAGCGCATCAGCCCTGTCGTATTGACCCATCGCTGGCGAATTTTTTGGTCAGTTATAGCTGCGGTCATCGCCATGGTCGCTCAGATTCTCGTACCTCGCGTGGTCGGTCTGGCAATCGACCGAGCTTTGATTACTGGAACCAGCAGCCTCTGGCTCTTCGTGGCAATTTTGCTAGTCCTCGGGGTCGCACGTGCGGCCGCCACGTTCGGGTACCGCTATGGGCTGTACGGAATGGCGTTCAAAGTTGAGTACCAACTGCGAACCCTGCTTTTTCAGCATCTAGGAAAGCTGTCATTTGCTTTTTTTGATCGAGTGCAAAGCGGACAAATAATCAGTCGAGCTAATTCGGATATCAGATCAGTTCAAATGTTTATGGCATTTGCCCCAATCATGGCTGTCCAGTTTTTCAGCTTCGTGGTCGCTATCGGATTGATGGCTGCAATTAGTGTTCCCCTCACCACAATTACCATGATCGCATTGCCTGGTGTTTTTGCTATTGGACAGCGATTACGCAAAATCATGTTCCCCCTTTCTTGGGTGATTCAGTCACGTCAGGCAGAAATCGCCACCGTCGTTGACGAATCAGTCAATGGAGTTCGAGTAGTTAAAGCGTTCGCTGCAGAACGTCACCAAATTGAGTCTCTAGCAATAGGCGCTCAACGGCTTCGATGGGCGAACTTAGTTCAGCACTGGACTCGCGCTTCTCATACCCCTTTTATAGAAAATTTGCCGCGGGTTGCTTTAGCCACGGTCCTGCTGGTCGGGGGGCTCCAAACGATCGACGGATCGTTGACCGTAGGGGATTTGGTCTCTTTCAATCTCTACATTCTCCTTCTACAAGCTCCATTTCGATTTATTGGGATGTTGTTGATTTTGGGTCAGCGAGCGAAAGCTTCCGCCGAACGAATTTACGAAATCTTGGACGAACCTCCCGCTGTAGACGATCGTCATGATGCTGTGGATCTGATTCCCTCGGGAGGGGGTATTTCATTTTCAGATGTGAGCTTTGCCTACGGAAAGGAGGCGGTAGGTGGATCACAAGGCAGCGAGAACGCTCCTTTGGTTCTAGAGCATTTCAACCTTGATGTTTCGCCAGGAGAAACGATCGCGATTGTTGGCCGAACGGGGTCAGGCAAATCAACGATTGCCCGCCTGCTAATGCGCTTCTACGAACTGCAGGGCGGCAAAATCTCGTTAGATGGAAACGACATCAGATCAGTGACACAAGCGAGTCTCCGATCGGCAATTAGTCTCGTGCCAGACGAGCCGTTCTTGTTTTCGACCAGCGTCCATGAAAACATTTCTTATGGAAAACCAAATGCGTCGAGAGCGGAAGTCGAAGCCGCTGCGAGAGCAGCTCAAGCTCACGAGTTCATTGTTGAACTAGAAGATGGCTATGACACTGTTGTCGGCGAGCGTGGCTACGACTTGTCAGGTGGACAACGTCAACGCATATCCCTGGCGAGACTGTTTCTCAGTGACCCTTCTGTCATCATTTTGGATGACAGCACCAGTGCTATCGATGTCGAGATAGAAGAGCGAATCCACGGCTCCTTGAAGGAACTTTTACGGAAACGAACAACGATCGTGATCGCTCATCGACTATCCACGATCGCGCTTGCCGATCGAGTGGTGTTGGTAAACGATGGTCAAGTCATCGCCGATGGAACCCACCAACAACTGCTCGACACAGAACCCCGATATGTCGAGACTTTGGCTGCCTCACTGGGAGAGAACGACTCGTGGTGATGATGGGACCGCCTGGGGGCGGAGCATTTGCGGGGCCCAGTGCTACTCAGTCGAGCGCTAGCGCCGGCTTACCGTTTGCGGGAGTCCCCTCAGAGATGCAAGAGGGTGCAGAACTAATTCTGAGCAAAGAGCCCGAGCACGCCAGTCCTTTAATCGAGTTCGAGCGATTCGCCACCCGTGCGTCAAGACTGAATCTTCGTTCGCTATTCGAGAACCGCCGCGCGATCGCCCTCTGGGGGCTATTCCTTCTGGCAGTGGAAACTGTGACTGCTCTTCTCGGGCCTGTGTTGACTCAACAGGGCATTGACAACGGCGTAATGCAAGAAGATCGCGGGGCACTCTACAAAGCCGTCGCCCTATTCGGAATAGTTATCGTCGTAAACGGCTTAACGAGCTTTTGGCGACAACGATGGAACGGTCGCCTGGGCGAAAACATCATGTACGACGTGCGGTTGGAGCTCTTCAGTCATTATCAGCGAATGGGGTTGGACTGGTACACCTCTGGAAAATCCGGAGTGCTACTCAGCAGAATGACCTCAGATGTAGAGGCTTTGACCCTGCTGGTCAACGAGGGCTTCGTCAATTTGGTGATTCAAGCTCTCACCGTCTCCGTGGTCACCATCATTCTCTTTTCCTACAACCCGCTGCTCGCGATCTTGTTACTGGCGCTCGTTCTACCGCCTCTAATCCTCATGACTCTTTGGTTTCGAGCGGTCAGCGAACGCGGATACTCCGAGGTTCGAGATCGAATCGCTTCGGTTCTAGCTGATCTGTCCGAGAATCTTTCAGGTGTCAGAGTCATCGCTGCGCTGAACCGTCGCCGACAAAACGCCGAGATGCATAGAACCGTTGTGGGCGCTTATCTTGATGCGAATCTCTACACGGCGCGGGCAGGAGCGATTTACGGACCCGTTACCGAGGGGGTAGGTATCGCTGCCCAAGCGATCGTCCTCTTGGTCGGTGGTTGGATGGTGGTTGACGGTTCATTACAAGTTGGCGAACTGGCTGCGTTTGTGCTGTTCGTAAACACCTTCTTTGCGCCGATTCAACAGATGGTCCAGCTCTACAACACTTACCAACAAGGCCAATCTGGGCTGCACAAAATCAGCGAAATCCTTAGCACTGAGCCATCGATCAAGGAAAAGCCCGGAGCATCTCCGCTACCGCCGATTGAAGGTCATATCAACTTCGATTCAGTGACCTTCAGCTACGGCGACGGCCCAGAAGTTCTCAGCAGGGTTGACCTTTCGATCAATCCTGGTGAAACCTTCGCATTTGTTGGCCCTACCGGCGCGGGAAAAAGCACCATGGCCAAATTAATTACTCGCTTCTACGACCCAAGCTCTGGGGCTGTGTCGATCGATGGAGTTGACCTTAGAGATGTCTCAATTACATCTTTGAGGACTCAGCTCGGCGTAGTTCCTCAGGAGCCATTTCTGTTTTACGGAACTATTCGGGACAATGTCGCCTTCGCTAAGCCAAATGCAACCGATGATGAAATTTACGAAGCCATAGCCCACGTCGGTCTCTCCGAGACAGTCAGTCAGCTAGCCGACGGAGTAGACACTTTGGTCCATGAACGAGGGGTTTCGCTTTCAGCCGGCGAACGGCAACTCATTGCTTTGGCTCGAGCATTTATGGCTCGCCCAAGAGTTCTCGTATTAGACGAGGCGACCTCAAGTCTTGACCTACATTCTGAAGCTCAAATCGAGACTGCTTTGGACGGGCTGCTTGAAGGCAGGACAGCTGTCTTGATAGCCCATCGATTAGCGACCGCTATGAAGGCCGATCGAATCGCGGTAGTCGATGATGGCCGGATTGTTGAACTTGGTTCTCACGCAGAACTCGTCGAACTGGGAGGCCGCTATGCGGAAATGTTCGCGACCTGGTCTTCGCACTCTGAGTCTGACAAAGACTCATCTGTGGAGCGGCTTTCGGATTAGGCGCCAGTATCTGGCAAGCTAGACCCGTGGCCGCTCCTTTTTCTACCGTAGAGCTTCGCGAAGTGTCGGTGAGATACGAGGACAAAACAGTTCTTGGACCATTGGACCTCGATATCGCACCTGAAGACCGGTGGGTAATACTGGGACCTAATGGGAGCGGCAAAACCACTCTGATTAAGGTGCTGTCTCTGTATCGCTACCCAACCACGGGCACTGTTCAAGTTCTTGGAGAGAGCTGGGGAGCCACCGATGTGCGAGAGCTTCGCCAGAAAATTGGTCTTGCTTCGTCTTCTCTCAGGGATCAGTTCAGGCCCGATATCTCGGGCCTGGATATTGTCATGACAGCACGACACGCTGCACTTGAAACGTGGTGGCATCATTATTCCGATGAGGACCGCGACTCCGCCCTGAAGTGCTTATCGCGAGTAGATGCTTTAAAGCTTGCCGACCGCAAGTTCCACACTATGTCCTCGGGGGAACAACAACGGGTGCAGTTGGCTCGGACTCTGATGGGTGACCCAGGCTTACTTCTGCTTGATGAGCCAACTGCGGGGCTTGATTTAGTGGGTAGAGAGCAGCTGGTTGCGACTTTAGCGTCGGTTGCGTCAGATATCGAGACTCCTGCCACCGTTCTCGTAACGCACCACACCGATGAGATTCCTCCTGGCTTTACGCATGGCCTTCTTTTGAGAAGTGGTCGAGTGATGGCGTGTGGTCCGATTGATCAGGTTCTTACCGCCGACTCCTTGTCCGAATGTTTCGGTTTGCGGCTTGAGCTCGAGAATCGAGACGGCCGTTGGCTGTCCTGGGCCCGCAGCTAACGTTCCCATGAGCGATCCGAGCTCTCAGAGACAACAGTCAAAAGTTTTTGGAGAAGTGGCCGAGATTTACCACCGTGTCCGGCCGGGTTATCCAGAGGGTCTATACGATTGGATCCTTGAAACTTCGGGAGTCGATAGCAGTGAACTCCTGATAGACGTCGGATGCGGAACTGGAAAAGCATCTATCTCATTTTTGAGACGCGGATTCACTGTTATCGGAGTCGAACCCGATCCAATGATGGCTCAGATCGCCACCCGTGAGTTCACCGACTTCGATACCTTTTCCGTTGACCAATGCACGCTTGATGATTTCAGAGCCGCTTCATCAGATGCCGGTCTGATATACGCCGGCCAATCTTGGCACTGGATGAACGCTGACACCCGATTCGAGTGCGCAGCCTCCGCACTCAAACCTGGGGGCTGGTTGTGTGTTTTTTGGAATCGACCCGAGAAAATCCATCATTCCTTCGATCTCGAAATGGACGCCCTCTATGCCGAGTTAGCTCCTCAATTCAACGATGAGCGATTCAAGGTTCGCTTGCCTGGATCAAAATCGGTGATTAGCGCCGATACTCCAATCGAAGAGTTCGAGCTAAGCCAATTATTTGGTGATGTTCATACTTTCGAGGCGTCGTGGGAGCAAACAATCAGTAGCGAAGAGCATGTCCAGAATCTTTTGACCCAGTCAGATCACCGAATGCTCGATGAAGGACTTCGAACAGAGCTATTGCGCCAAGTTGGTGAGGTAATTAACAATGCCGGAGGCAGCTACAAACAGCTCTTCACCACTCACGCATATGCGGCGAAGCTTTCTGTCTGAGAAAATCTTTGTATGAGAACTCACGAGGACCGCATTCGTTCTTATTTTGCAGCATGTAGCTCCGGCTCAAAGGATGAGGTGGCAAGCCACTTCACCGAAGACGCAGTCATTTATGACACGAATCACGCGCCAATTATTTCTGCTGAAAACATAGGAAATTTCTGGGTACAAATTCACGCTAAATGGACCGGCGCGAATTGGGTGGTGGAACGCATCGTGGAAGACGAGACCTCCGCGGCGATTGAGTGGCGCATGGATGGTGAACATCAAGGCAACAAGTTTGAGGTCCGCGGAAGCGAGCATTATCAGTTTCGCGAAAGCCTTATCGCAGAAATTCGCCAGTATTGGACTTTTGATGCTTCGAGTCCTGGCAGTGGCTTAATTGACTATCCGTACGGTGATTCAAATCGTTTGGGTTCCGATGACGTCTGACAAAGATCACTCCAGTAACGAACTGCACCTGGTCTATGAAGATCCGCAGTTTTCAGCTCGAAGCCAAACCGCAGCAGCGCTGCGCCGCTTGGGGAACGCTTTTGTGCGTCATCGTCTCAGCGAAGAGGCTTTATCTGCTTTGCAAGAGTGGGCACAATCATCAGCTGAGGCGTTAGAGCTCTCTGAACCTACCGCTCGACCCTCTGATTATTTCGAACGCCGTTATACAGATCCTCGACCGCCTGACGGTTCGGAAGTGATTGCATTCAGCGATAGGACGTTCAGCGGCCCCGCTAACCCAATGGGGGTTGAGGTTGAACTTAGACGCAACGGAGATGGGGTACTCAGCAAGGTGATCTTCGGAGCAGCGTTCGAAAGTGCGCCAGGTAGAGTCCACGGCGGGGCGGTGTCAGCACTCGTGGATGACACCATGGGCTATCTCATGATCGTTTTGGGAGAGGCGGCGTATACAGCGCGGTTAGAAGTCGACTATCGGGGCGGGGTTCCAATAGATACCCCGGTCTGGTTTCAAGCCCAAGAATCACACCGGGAGGGCCGCAAGCTCACGGTGACTTTGACTGTGTCTCCCGACAGGGACGGAGTTCCAGATGTAACTGCGGATCCCCTCATCACAGCGGAGGGTCTATTCATTATTCCAAATCGCGGCTAAGAACTTTGTTTCCCTCGCCAACCTTCGGCTGCCTGTTCAAGGGTCGTGAATCCGACGTCGCCGCGGTCTCGAATTTCGCTAATAAGCTTCTCGAGCATCAACATTCGATGCCCCCGGCCTATGACCTGAGGGTGCATCGTGTATGTCAGCACACCACCAGTCTCGTGTTCTCTCGCCCAATCCAGATCCCCTAACCAGGTCTCCAGAACGGCCGAAACCGGAGTCAAGTTGCCTCCTTTAGGAGGTATGTATTCGAACCAAGGGAAATCGTCGAGATGCCAAGCAATGGGGATCTCAACTAAGTCAACTTGTGACCCCCATGTGACGCCCGACCCCTTTTCCCAGTGGTCACCAACGCGACACCAGTAGGGCTGCACATCGTGCCCCATAAGGGACGAATCATAGGAGAAGCCTTCTTGCACCAATAGCTCCAGTGAATGTTCGCTGACGTACCACCCTGGCGAACGCCACCCGACTGGCCGTCGCCCGGTTATGGACTGCAGAATTTCAGTGCCTTCCCGCAGAACTTCGAGTTCTTCATCCCGGCTTATCCGAGCGGGACTTTCGTGGTGATTGCCGTGGTGCCCTATCTCATGACCACCTTCGATTATGTCCTCAACGAGCTGGGGGTAAGTAGTGGCCGTCAAACCAGGAACGAAAAAGGTGCCATGAATACCATTTCTTTTAAGCGTTTGGAGTATCCGATGCGTTCCTACAACTCCAAACTCTCCTCGGCTGAACGCTGTCGAGTCTTTGGCGCCCATCCATAGGGACACCGTGTCTACGTCGAAAGTGAGGCTGACTGATAGTTCGTCTCGCACAGCTAGAGTCTCGCGCCTACCAATCAGTCTTGTTTTGTAAAAGTTCCGAGAATGGCGTTTCTTTGTTAGGGCCTGGCTCTTTGGGAAGACCTAGGACTCTTTCGCCGATGATGTTTCTTTGCACCTCATCGGTTCCACCATAAATGGATGGCGCTGGGGAAAACACCGCCATCTCCTGAATGACGCCTCCGGTTGCCGCTTCTTCACCCCACAAAGCCATTTCGGGACCAAGTATCGAACCCGCAAGTTGTCGTGTTCTGTGAAGCGCTGATGTCATAAGGATCTTGGCAAGGTTGCCTTCGCCACCTGTTTGTTGGTTTTTGTTTCGTGTTCGCTGGCCATTCATGCGCATTAGTTCGAGTTCTGTATGAAGGCGAACAAGTTCCTGACGAATTCGAGGGTCGTTGAGCTTGTCGCGTTCCTCGGCGAGATCTCGGAGGAGTTGTAACGTGCCTGGGCCTACACCGCCCGCTGCGAGTGCAAGGCGCTTTCCGACGAAAGATCCGGCCGGCCTATCAAGGTGCCCGGCAATGCTGCCAGGGTGAGCTGCCGCGTAAGCCATTCCGTGGCCTCCGCCTATCCCCGCTCGCTCCACCATAAGAGTGGTGTTGGCAACCCGCCAACCCTCGTTAAGTTCTCCGATGAGATCGTCTTGCGAAACGCGCGCTTCGTCTATGAAGACTTCGTTGAATAGAGATCGGCCGGTCATCTCTTTAAGAGGACGTATCTCAACACCCTGCTGATTCATTGGAAATGCGAACCAGCTAATACCCCTGTGTTTTGGGGCGTCGGGTTCCGTTCGTGCAATCAGCATTCCGTAGTCGGCATGCTGTCCTTCGGAGGTCCAAACTTTTTGTCCAGTAATAACCCATTCATCGCCATCACGAGTTGCCTTGGTTTGAAGACCGGCCAAATCGCTACCTGCCCCAGGCTCAGAGAAGAGCTGACACCATGAGTCAGTGCCGTCAAGAATCGAGGGCACGTAGCGGGCTATTTGGTTTTCGTTACCGTGGGCAAGAATCGTCGGCGCTGCGAGCATCATGCCGAGACCTGCCGGCGAGCCGATAGCACCGCTTTCCCTCAACGCTGCGGCGAGGATTCGGGTTTCCGATCTACCCCAGCCCTTACCGTACGGCTCAGGTAGTCCCGGATTTGTAAGACCTGCGGAGGCAAGTAGTTGCCACCATTCTCTCACCGGTAGTTCTGGATCCCAGTTGGCATCTATCCATTCATCAAGTTCGGCGCGCAACTCAGTGCTCATTTGATCGCTCCGGCGGGGGTCGGGGTGGGGTAATTGATTCGTTCCCTTCACGCTACCTGCGACTGCGGTTAGAGAACAGTTAGTCAGCGCGGTAACTTCAGATCTACGAACTGCAGCACCGGAGGCAACGTTGGCTGAGTTAGCTCAAGTGACCATCGACCGTATCCACCATTACCGGGACACGGTTCGTGCGTACCAGATCAGGGTTGATGGCAAAACAATCGGACGTGTGAAGAACGATAAACAGCAAACCTTCGAAATAAGTACCGGAGTTCACCAGATAAGAATGCGACTGATGTGGTTACAAAGCCCAATAATTGAGGTGCATTTAGCTGAAGGTGACCATGTCAAACTCCGCACAGGCCCCAACGGCGGCATTCTTCAGGCATGGAGGATCTATTTCGCGCCACATACGGCACTGTTCTTGGAAGAGTCTGATCTTTAGCGAGCGAGAAGTGCCTCAAGCGCCATAGCAATTCCGTCATCGTCATGGCTGGGCAACACTTGATCCGCTATCGATAGAACTGTGGGGTGACCGTTCCCCATAGCAAATGAGCGACCAGCCCACTGAAACATCTCTATGTCATTTAGACCGTCTCCAAACGCCCAGGATTCGGCGGGATCTATTCCTATTTTTTGGGCTACTGAGTTCAATCCGCTGCCTTTACTCACCCCTGCTTTCACTATTTCAGGTGTTTCGAGACCTGACGGCCGAACTTCTATCGCTGGGGGCAAAAGACCCGTAAGGTCTGAAATAACTTTTCTGGGGTCAACTTCTTTGCAGTCAAGAAGCCAGGTCAACACGGGACCATCAATTGCAGTGAGGGCGTCCGCAACTCTGGTTGGGTTGATCTCAAAATCAGGCGGGAAATCATGAATGAAATGTTCGTCCCATATATGTCGTCCGTCGGCCATATCGGCAGCTAGAGCAATACCTGGAAAGTGATTCCGCGCTATCTCCGCTCCTTTTAGTTTAAATTCTTCAGGAATGGTGCTCATTGCAAAAAGCGAACCATCGGATTGGAACACCGTTGCTCCGTTAAGACAGACGCTGTAATCAACAGCCAGTTCGCCGGCGAGCGCAGCAACTTGCATCCAGGGCCGGCCAGTTGCAAGAACAACAATGCATCCTCGACTTTTAACTTCTTGTAGCGCTTGACGCACCCGATTCGAGAGTGATCCATCTGAACGCAACAGCGTGCCATCAATGTCGAAGGCCACTAACCCCGGGAGCGCACTCATGGCCATGAACCGTAGCTTGGAGCATGATGCCAACCACTACGCGTCTACTGTTCCTCCATCGACTTTTAAGTCGGAGCCAGTGATATGCCAGGCTGCTTCACTTGCAATAAAGGCGACGTACCTTCCAATTTCTTCGGGGTCAGGTATGCCCCCGGTCAGGTTAGGGGCGGAGTTTTCCAAAGCCCAGCGCTGAACTTCATCCCACCCTCGTATGTCGTGTCGACCTGCACGTTTTTCCAAAGCCGAACGAACCTCGGCGGTAGCGATAATCCCTGGGCTAACCAGGTTCGCTGTAACTCCAGAGCCGCGGAGTTCTTTAGCAAGGCTGCGCACTACAACTGGTAACGCAGCTTTTGAGGCGTAGTAGTCAGGGTTGTTTTGGCCTGGTTGTTCGGTACCGACGGTTCCCAAAAAGATCACCCTGCCCCATCTTCGTTCCCTCATCGCGGGGAGTACTCGTTGGGTCAACCTAACTCCGCTCACGACGTTGATATCCCATGCTTCATGCCAGCGCTCTGCAGGATCACTCCAAGACGTGTTACCCGGAGTCCCATAGTTGTTGACTAGAACATCGATCGATCCACAGGATTTTTCAATTTGGGAAACTATGGACTCAATGCCTTCTGACGAAGTCAGACTGCCGTGAACCGCAGTCGCTTTGCCGCCGTTGGCTCCAATTTGTTCCACCACTTCGTCTGCCTGACCTGCTTCGTGGCCATGAACCGCCACTGTTGCGCCTTCGCTGGCAAAGACATTTGCTGTGCCCGCGCCAGTTCCGCGATAGGAGCCAGAAATTAAGACGACTTTGTCCTTCAATCCAAGGTCCATAAATGCTCCTAATCGTTCATTCGATCAATTTCGCCGTTGCCGTCGCTACGTCGAGTAACCGATTTTCGTTTCCTTTGTCAACAATCCTGATTCTGCTTGTTACGGATTGGTCATCGACTCTGAGCGCTTCGCCTTCCACCCTAAACGGACCAGATTTAGCCTGCGCCAAGTAATGAACCTCTGCCTGGACGCATCGGGTGGGAGCGCCAAAAGTCAGTTTTCCTATGTGAGCGGCCATCGCGTCAACCAGTACGGCTACTGCTCCACCTTGTATGGATCCGAAGGAATTATGAATCTGCGGATGATGCGGCAACTCGATAATGGGTTCATCCGGATCTACCGTGATTTGCAGGTAGTCATCAAGCGACGGACGCGGCGACTCTTCCTCTTCGGCGTAGTCAACTACTTGACCTCGCGCGGTTCCCACACTGGGGTTGTCACTTCGAGCTGGCAAGCGCGCGTAGGTGCAGATTGATCGACCAACCTCACCATGCTCATCATCGATAGTGGTTTCGGTGACGACATTGTTTCGTCCGATTCGCAGGGGCCGACAATGGGCCACTACTTCGGTGCCTTCGGCTCGCCTGTTTATGACCGTTCCTAGTTCTAGGGTGGCAACCCAGTCTGGATCAACCTGCAGAACTCCATGGTGTCCTGCTACTGAATCAACCAAGGTCGCAACGGCGCCGAGACGCAACCAGCCCCCAGCGTCAAGCAAATCTGGGAGAATTGGCATCGTGGCACTGACATTGCCATCATCGTCTACCTGATGCCGCAGGCGCAGATGTCTAAGTATGTGATGTTTGGGTGGGTAGGATCGCCGTTTCATTTCAACGCATTTTGGAAGCTAAGAGTTGTTGAAGTTCATCCCACAACTCAGCTGTGGCGTCAACCAAAGCATCCAGGTCACCCCCGTTTGCAATGATGAACTGAGCCACGGCTCGGCGCTCTTCATCAGAGGCCTGTGATTCGATTCTGGCCAACGCATCTTCAGGTTTTATGCCGCGTTGATCTTGTAGACGGTCGAGACGCTCTTGCATGGGGGCTTCGACCACGACCACCACTTCATAGGGATGTTTTGTTTCATACCCAAGGCGACTCTCGACAAGAACTGCCATGTCATACACGACTATGGAATCAGGTTTTTCGAGGTCATCCACAGCTTTGTCTAGGAGCTCATTGATAGCTGGGTGAGAGATCTCTTCCAGAGCGCTTAGCTGATCTCCGTCACCGAAAACTATTGAGGCTAAAGCAGTCCGATCGATGCCACCATCCTCAGATGACACCGTTGGTCCAAACCGATCAATTATTGATGAGACAGCCAAGCCACCAGGTTCAAGTATTTGACGGCCGAGGGCATCGACATCAACCACCTCGGCGCCCAAGTCGGATAAGAGCCCAGCAACTGTTGACTTACCAACTCCCATTCCGCCCGTTAGACCGACAATTAGCATGAGAATGTTGGCGCTATCCGCCAACCCGCCCTTCGGGCGCATCAGTTGGTGGTCCCGCGAAGGCTTGTGCAATCTCCATCCACTCCGCTGCGAGGTCACCCGTGATTTCCAGCTCTGCTTCCCTCGCTCGACGCCGCTGGGTTACAACCAGACAAAATTCGTAGGAGTCAGCGACTACTCGGTCTTCGCAGTCCTCAGGGCCCCAGGTCCAGACTTCGCCACTCGGAGATGTGAGTTCAATTCGTACAGGACTGTCAGGCGGCTGCAGTCCTCTATTGACATAACTCCAACCACGGGTCGTCACCCCAATATGAGCTACGTGTCGGAGCCGGTCTGTTTGCGGATATTCGGCACCAAAAGTATCCGCTACGTCGTGACTGTGGGACCAAGTCTCCATTAGTCGGGCGGTAGCGAAAGACAGCGCGCTCATGTCGGGCCCAAACCACGGTATGCGGTCCTTAGGCCCTATAGCTCGGAAGGCTTCAGTCATGCGAGATCTCTCGCCGGCGAACCATTGCCAAAGGTCAGATCCGCTCATAGTTCGTACGTCTAGACCGCCAAAAGTGTGAAGGTCTCCTTCACCCCGAAGCATTTGTTGCTTTGTTTCCTCGAACTCGGTTGGGTCCAGCACCGCAAGACTAGCTGCGACATCTGCCATTCCTAAGTGGATAATGGTCTCATGGGTATCCCAACCGTCGGCTGGAGTCGGCAGACGCCATTCGTCCTCGGTAAGTCCCGCGACTACCTCGTGCAGCGCCTCGGTCTCAGCGTCTAAGTCATCACATATTGCCCTCATATTGGGGACCCTACACCGCTAAAGCGATCAACTTCTGGTTGATTGGTTCTGACGGCTACCGTAGGCAACAAGCAACCACTCTCGGAGAAGCCGTGAAGCAGCCTATTTGGACACCAAGTTCAACTCGCCGAGAGGGTTCCAACCTTTGGGCTTTCGCTGATCAAATAGGGTTACCCCTCGCGGACAACACCTACGGAGATTTGCATCGCTGGTCGGTTGAGAACCAATTCACATTCTGGAGATCCGTATGGGATTTCGCTTCCGGTATCGGCGATTTAGGAGAGATAAGCCATATCGGCGCAGGTGGTCCCGAAACTCGTTTCTTTCCACATGCAAAATTCAATCTTGCTGAAAATTATTTGCGGAGATCCGGTGACGAGGTTGCTATCGCCTATCGGGGTGAGGACGTCGTCGAGCGCTCATTAACCTTCGACGAGTTGAGGCTTTCAGTCGCTCGGGTCCAACAAGCTTTGAAATCGGAAGGTGTGCAACAAGGTGATCGCATAGCTACGTTGTTGCCGAACGGCCCTGAAGCGGTCATTTTCTTTTTAGCCGCTGCCAGTCTCGGCGCGATTTATTCTTCGACAAGTCCGGACTTCGGTTCTGCGGGAGTTCTAGACCGTTTCGGTCAGATTCAGCCAAAGGTATTAGTAGCGACCGATAGTTACTCCTATGCCGGCACCCGTCACGATGTCACCGCAAAGGTTGCTCAGATCGCCAATCAACTTCCCTCACTCAAACGTGTGGTGATGGTGAGCTACGACCATCAATCTCTAAAAGCGGAAGTTCCTTTTTCTGTAGGGCTTGATGACTGGCTAGCACACACTGAATCCCGCGAACCTGAGTTCACCCGATTGAGTTTCGATCAGCCGATCTACGTGTTGTATTCGTCGGGGACGACAGGAAAACCAAAATGCATTGTTCACAAGGCCGGTGGAGTGTTGCTTAAACATTGGTCTGAACACCTGTTGCACTGTGACCTTGGACCTGGTGATCGGCTTATGTACTTCACCACCACCGGATGGATGATGTGGAACTGGCTGGTTGGAGGTCTCGCTTCTGGGGTCTCATTAATCCTTTACGACGGGTCGCCTTTTCACCCCAAACCATCCCGACTTTTTGACCTTGCCGACGAGTTGCAGCCGAATTTGTTTGGAGTAAGCGCAAAATTCATTGAGGCAGCGATGAAGGAAGGACTGAGGCCTCGCGACACCCACGATCTTTCAAGTATCGAGACGATTACTTCAACCGGCTCGCCCTTGGCTCCCGAAGGATTCGACTGGGTGTACGATGCCGTGAAGCCCGATATTCACCTTGCCTCGTTTTCAGGGGGAACAGATATATGCGGGTGCTTCGTAATTGGGGACCCCACCAGTCCGGTATTCCAAGGTGAAATTCAAGCCCCAGCACTTGGCCTGGACGTCGCTGTATTCGATGATTTTGGAAGCCGCCTAAAGGCCGGCGAACAAGGAGAACTTGTTTGCTGCAACTCCTTCCCGTCGATGCCGTTGGAATTTTGGGATGACCCTGACGGAGCCAAATACCACGACGCGTATTTCGGGCGCTTTGAGGGCGTTTGGCATCACGGTGATTTTGCCGAATGGACATCTCAGGGAGGAATGATTATTTCCGGCCGGTCTGACGCGACCTTGAATCCAGGAGGGATTCGCATTGGCACCGCCGAAATCTATCGTCAGGTTGATGCGATCGACGAAGTCCTCGAAAGCATCGTTGTTGGGCAACAATGGCAGTCAGATACTCGAGTGATTCTTTTCGTTCGCCTACGCGACGGACTAGTGCTCGACGATGAATTGACTCAAAAGATCAGAACTCAAGTTCGGGAAGGTGCATCTCCTCGACATGTGCCATCGGTTGTAGCTCAGGTCCCCGCGATTCCGAGAACTCGCAGCGGGAAACTGGTGGAGCTAGCCGTCAGGGATGCCGTTCATGGCAGAACAGTCAAGAATGTCGAAGCGATCGATGACCCACAAGCATTGGAACATTTCCGCAATCACCCCAAATTGACAGATATTCAGTAGTTGGCCACTTTCCTATGACGCCACTGTCCATTCGGTGGCATCCTGAACAGATGCGCAGGGGGACGGCAAGATATGTCACGGAATTGATGTTCGGGTGAGAGGACATAACGACTCAGGCAGAGGTATACCGGCTGCCGCTATCGCAATGGTTGGTTGGGCGGCTTCAGGCGTAATCGCAAAGGGCATAACTGAGCTCGGAGCACTCGCAGTTGTTTTTTGGCGGATGTGGATTTACGCGTTCATCGTTTTGTTGTTCTTGAAGCTTCGAGGCACCCCACTTCGGAAAGAATCATTAAAGTTTTCGTGGCGTGGTGGAGTCTCTTTGGGCGCGGACATCATGCTTTTTTTCTCAGCGCTTCGTTTAACCACGGTTGCTAACGCAACAGTAATTGGCTCGTGTCAACCGCTTATTATGCTGCTGATCGCAGGTCGGCTATTCGGTGAAAAACCTAAACGGCACCACTGGGGGCTAGCGCTGTTGGCCATGTGCGGTGTCGCAATAGTGATGTTCGGCTCTACGGGGGTTCAGGGTTGGAGCCCTAAAGGCGACTTGCTGTCCGTAGCAACAGTGGCGGCGTGGACCGGATATTTTGTGTTCTCTAAAATCAGCAGCCGACATATCGAGTCGTCGCAATACACCGGAGCGACCGCTCTGATCTGCGCGCTTTTTGCGACTCCGTTTGCTTTGGCATCAGGCGAAGTTTTCGATATGCCATCTGGCAATGCTTGGATCTGGTTAGTTGTCTTATCAATAGGGCCGGGTTTCACTTCTCACATGTTGATGAACTGGTCGCTCAGCAGAATTCCTGCTTGGCTAGGTTCGACGCTGACACTTGCCATTCCAGTTACTGCAACAGTCATGGCCTGGGTATTTCTCGGAGAGGAGGTTGTAGCTCTTCAGTTCGTGGGCATGGCAGTGGTTCTCGTCGCTTTGGGTGTCATTGTTCTTGGCCAATCCGCAAGAGATGCTGAGGAAAAGTCGTAAGCGTTATCGACCTTTCCATTCGGGTGGGCGTTTCTCCGCGAAAGCAAGCGGGCCTTCGCGAGCATCGTCGCTTTCCATCATTGCTCGAACCGCCGGATAGTCGCCGTAGAACGCTTCACCTAACGGTCGATCCAGTCCCCTCATCGCCGCTTGCTTTGTAGCTTGAAGGGAAAGCGGCGCGCCGAGCATAATTTGGTCGATTAGGGCGTCCACGGCTTCGTCCAGCTCCGAATATGGTACGACCTGATTAATGATGCCAATCTCAACCGCTCGTGTCGCGGTCATTGATTTGCCAGTGAGCAGATATTCCATCGCTAGCTTCAAAGGAACTTGTCTCGGAAGCCGATGCACACCACCTCCACCCGCGTAAATACCCCTTCTAGGTTCTGGGAGCGCAAATTCGACATGCTCTGCAGCGATGACAAGGTCGCACGCCATCGCCACCTCAAATCCACCTCCTAGAGCTACGCCGTTTACTTTGGCAATAAGTGGCTTGGGATAGTCGAATCGTTCGATCAATTTGACAACCGTTTCCATAACGTCGTTGTCGACCCTCTTTTCTTCTTCCGATGCATGCTGAATCCGAGAGAGGTATTTCAAGTCTCGTCCCGCGCAGAAGGCTTTGTCGCCCATGCCAGTTACCACGACCATCCACACGTCATCATCGCTAGCGGCGTGGTCAAGTAGGTCGCTCCACTCCTTGTGAGCTGGGGTATTGATGGCATTTCTCACTTCTGGGCGATTGATGGTTATCTGCGCGACATGAGGTCGTGTCATTTCGTAAAGGAAATATTCAGGGGTCCAGTCGAGTTGTTTCATGGCCTGATGGTAGGCAGTGAAGCACGAAGACGTCGGACATGATGGACTACAGGAATGAACACTGAAGAAACGCGAGCGCTTATTGAGCGCTACTACAACGCTTTAACCCGCGGCGACCGAGAAGAAATCAAGTCTTGTTTAAGCGACGACGTTGTCTGGCAGCTGCCGGCGACAGCCGGAGAAGTCGGAACTGGCGGTTCGGATACAAACGGGGTCGTACAGGGTAGAGACGCCGTAGCTGAAGAATTAGGTGGTCGAACTATAAAAGAGACATTCGATATATCTCAGCCATTCAATTTGGAGATCCGCAGCATGATCGTCGATAACGGCTCTGCTGCGGTTCAGCAAAGACTTACCGCTACTACGAGGGCCATGGGGCAGCTCTACGACAATCAATACTGCTGGGTGTATTCATGCGCGGAAGGTCAGATAACTCGTATGGAGGAATACACCGACACCCTCTACGCAGCTCGCACGATGGGATGGGAGTCAAAAGGCGGACAATGATCGAAGAACACGTAGTAGTTGAGACGCCTGAGGGTGATATGTCCACATTCATCGTTCGACCACAGTCCGATGATTTACTCCCAACGATTTTGTTTTTGATGGATGCTCCTGGCAAACGAGAGGAGCTTCACGATATGGCCCGACGCATCGCGGCGGCAGGCTATTACGTGATGCTCCCGAACTTGTACTACCGAGATGTTCCATCTTTTACTGTGCATCGAGAAGACCCAGTCAGCGCTCGATACATGGCGCAACTTATGGCAAATCTCAGCAACACAATGGTGGCTCGCGACGCTGCTGTCCTGTTGAACTACGCCGCAAATGAAGTCGCAGCCGACGAGAATTCGGTTGGAGTAACTGGGTACTGCATGAGCGGCCCATTTGCTTTATGGGTCGCGGCGGAATACCCAGAAAAAGTCAAAGCAACTGCGTCTATCCATGGAGTGAAGTTGGCTCTCGATACCGAGGACTCCCCACATAAACGAGCGGAGGACATCGCAGCCGAGGTCTTAGTAATGGCCGCGGAATTCGATGATTGGGTGGATCGACCCCATTTCGATCGCCTAGTGACCGCACTCGATGACGCCGGCACGAACTACAACGCCGAATGGATCGACGGCGTCCACCACGGTTTTGTTTTCCCCCAACGCGCAAAATACGACAAAACGGCGTCAGAGCGACACTGGGAGTTGTTGCACTCTTTATTCGACCGCAACCTAAAGTCAGCTTCATGACTGTCCTTCCAGCCTCGTGCAACCAAATAGCCGTTCCAGATCCTCCTGAGGTATCAGCTGCCAACCCTGTTCACGACGAAAGCGCCACCGGTTACGGATACGCCGGGGGCATCGTTGCGGGAATTCACACCTATGGGTGGATGACCCCAGCAATTCTCGAGTCAGTAGGCGAGTCATGGTTATCTCATGGCTGGTGCGACTTTCAATTACCGCGACCGGTCTACGCGGGTGACGAACTCGTCACAGAGGTTGTGCCCTCACCGCAGAACTCTGATGTTGGGTTAATTACCCAAAAAGTCGCCGCTGATGGAAGAGTCACTATTCAAGGAACCATCGGGTTAGGTGATGCACCGTGGAAAGATGAATTTTCATTACCGCGCGATCGGGTCGCTGTTCCAGAGGCCGAGGAGCGACCGTTTCTGGGACTGAACGAGATCCCAACAGATCTCGATTACCCACCGATGTCGGTGCCTCTTCGAGCAGAAGATGCGAGAACTTGGATGCGAGAAAGGATCCATGACGACGATGCAATGTGGAGCGAGGGAGATCAGCCTCTAACCCATCCATCGTGGTTACTAGGCCAAATGACCCCACTGATCAGGCACTCGTATCGGATGCCTGCGGGTGTCCACGCGTCTGGCCGGGTGCAACATTTACAGACTTTCAGAGCCGATGGTGATGTGACCGTGGCAGGCAAGTGGGGTGCGGTCGAAGTGAAAAAAGGAAAACCATGGTCGACGACTGACGCAGTGTTCATCGACACCCATGGAAGAGAAGTTGCACTGGTTCGACAGGTAGCTGTGATTCTTCCAAGACTTCCTGAGACGTGAGCAAGAACGACATGGCTCAGATGTTGTAGAACGGGCATAGAAAACCATCTCTTGAGAGGGATTAGATGCCTGTAGAAAAGCTACTCATCGCCAATCGCGGCGAGATCGCGATACGAATAGCTCGAGCCGCTGAGGAACTCGGCATTTCGAGCGTGGCGATTTACAGCACCGATGACCATTCTTCGTTACACAGGGAAATGACTTCAGAATCCCATGCACTGGAAGGGTCAGGGGTATCCGCTTACCTGGACATCGAGCACATTGTCGATGCTGCGATCGCTACTGGATGCGATGCGATACATCCCGGCTACGGCTTCCTTGCTGAGAACGCCGACTTTGCTGATGCTCTGGAGAACGCAGGACTAACTTTCGTTGGTCCTTCAGCAAGCCAATTGGCGTTATTCGGCAACAAAGTTGCGGCTAGAGAACTGGCAGCGCGACTAGAAGTTCCACTGGTTCCAGCTACAGCCGGTTCAACCAGCGTGGCGGACGTGGAAGCATTCCTAGAAGAACATAAAGCGATCATGATTAAGGCAACCGCCGGTGGCGGCGGTCGGGGCATGCGCGAAGTTCGTCTTGGTGATGACGTTGCAGCAATTTTTGAGCGATGCCAAAGCGAGGCACTGTCAGCTTTCGGCGTTGGCGATGTCTATGCAGAACGGCTAATAGAAAATGCTCGCCATATAGAAGTGCAGATCATCGGAGATGGCGCCAACATCACTCACGTAGGCGAGCGAGAATGCACGCTTCAGCGACAAAACCAAAAAATTATAGAGATCGCCCCTTCTCCTTCTATCGATACCTCTCTTCGCGCCTTGCTGACCGATGCAGCTACCAAGATGGCATCCGAGGTTGGTTACCGAAGTCTTGGAACTTGGGAGTTTCTAGTCGATGCAGGTGATCCTTCTACCGTCGCTTTTATTGAGACGAATGCGCGGCTTCAAGTAGAACACACCGTTACCGAGGAGGTAACGGGGATCGATTTGGTTCGCAGTCAATTGGCGATAGCAGGAGGGGCTTCTCTCACCGATTTAAATCTTCGACAGGAAGACCTACCGCCTGCTCGCGGGTTCGCAATTCAATGCCGAGTAAATACCGAAACGATGACGGACGCAGGCCTCGCACGACCCGGTGGCGGGACACTGTCAGCTTACGAACCGCCGAGTGGGCCAGGGATCAGAGTCGACTCTTACGGGTACCAGGGCTATTCGACGAACCCCAGTTTCGATTCGTTGATTGCGAAGGTGATCGGTTACTCCCCGACCAGTAACTTTGAGGATGCTGTTCGGAGAGCAAGACGTGCGCTAAGCGAATTTCGCGTCGAAGGGGTTCCTACCAACATCACATACTTGCTCGCTTTGCTCGAGCGGCCAGAGGTACTGTCCAATCAGGTCACGACCCGCTTTATTAGCAACTTCGCTTCGGAACTTGCTGAGGCGGCAAAACATATCTCGTTAAAGAGCACACCCGAAGCGCGAGCGGCTGAGGCCGCTACCTCTCTAGCTGGCGCGCAAGTGAGCAATGACCCGCTGGCTGTTCTCCAGCACGGCGACATTGACGGCAGGGAGATTTCAACGGCAGCTGGTAGCGACCTACATGGGGACGCGTCTGGCGTGGATGGCACACAAGCGGTCGAGGCTCCTCTACAGGGAACAATTATCTCTATTGACGTAGCCATGGGCGACGAAGTAGCTGAAGGCCAGCCTGTTGTGGTGATGGAAGCGATGAAAATGGAGCACGTCATCGTTTCCACAGTGACTGGAATTGTTCATTCTCTCGGCGTAACTCAAGGCGACACCGTCTATGAGGGCCACTCATTGCTGTACATAGAGGAAGCCGACCTGGAAATAAAGGCCCGCGAAACTGACTCGCAGATCGACCTTGATTTCATCAGACCCGATTTGCAGGAGGTTTTCGACCGCCACTACAGGGGCACAGACGAAGCTAAACCCGCCGCAGTGGAGAAGCGGCACGGGCGAGGCCATCGCACCGCAAGAGAGAACCTGTCGACGCTGGTGGATGAAGGCACCTTCGTCGAGTACGGGCCACTAATGGTCGCAGCGCAAAGAAGGCGAAGAAGCCTCGATGACCTTATCGACAACACACAAGGTGACGGAATGGTTGCCGGGATCGGCAGCGTAAATGGCGACTTATTCGATGAAGCCACTGCCCAAACAATGGTGATGTCCTATGACTACATGGTTTTGGCGGGAACTCAGGGACTACAAAATCATCGTAAGAAGGACCGACTTTTCGAAATTGCTGAGCACAACCGACTACCCACGGTGCTGCTTGCTGAAGGCGGGGGCGGGCGACCGGGTGACACCGACTCAATGGGCGGTGCCGGACTGGACTGCTGGGCTTTCACTTTCTTTGCAAAACTCTCCGGGTTAGTTCCGCTAGTAGGGGTAACAAATGGGCGCTGCTTTGCCGGGAACGCTGTATTACTTGGCTGCTGCGATGTAATCATTGCCACTGAGGGCTCAAATATTGGTATCGGTGGTCCAGCAATGATCGAGGGCGGAGGTCTCGGCGTCTTTCGTCCAGAAGAAGTTGGTCCCGTCGATGTCCAATATCCAAATGGCGTGATCGACATTTTGGTCAAAGATGAAGAAGAAGCGATGGAGACAGCTAAGAAATACCTGTCGTACTTCCAGGGGCCGATTGAAGATTGGGAAGCGCCAGATCAACGATTGTTGAGGCATGTTGTTCCCGAGAATCGCCTTCGTGCTTACGACGTGCGCGAGGTAATCGAGACTATGTGCGATGTCGGCTCAGTGTTAGAACTTAGAAAAGGGTGGGGGCCTGGATGCGTAACAGCTCTCGCACGCGTCGAAGGCCACCCAATTGGAATAATTGCCAACAACAACCACCATTTGGGTGGGGCGATTGACGCCGATGTTGGAGATAAGGGCAGCAGATTTATGCAGCTCTGCGACGCCCACGACATACCGCTTGTCTTTTTGTGCGACACCCCCGGAATCATGGTCGGCCCTCAAGCTGAGTATGAGGCCACGGTTCGCCATGCCGGCAGAATGTTCGTGACCTCTGCCAGCGTGACTGTGCCATTCATGACAGTGGTACTGCGTAAGGGCTACGGTCTCGGAGCCCAAGCAATGGCCGGGGGAAGCTTCAAAGCACCTGTATTTTGTGTTTCGTGGCCCACAGGTGAATTCGGAGGAATGGGTCTTGAAGGGTTTGTGAAACTCGGTTACCGCAAGGAACTTGAGGCCATAGAAGACCCCGAGGAACGAATCGCCTACTACGAAGAGATGGTGGCGAAGCTATACGAAAACGGCAAGGCGGTTAGCACGGCCACATTCTTCGAATTGGATGATGTTATCGATCCAGCCGAAACACGCACGTGGATTTCCATGGCTTTGAAGTCCGCTCCAGAGCCTGCCGCCCGGCAAGGGAAGAAACGTCCGATGGTTGACACTTGGTAAGGATCTATACCTGTTGGGAGGTTTTCGAATTCAGTCCGCGCTACCTATTCGAGTAACTCAGCTACCGCAAGTTCAGCTATTCGGTCGGCGTCGTAGCCAAGACATTCGGTGAGTATCTCGAATGTGTGCTCACCAAACGTTGGACCCGAATGGGTTACTTGAGCAGGGGTTCGAGACATATGGAATCGGGTTCCGTCGACAAAGAAGGGTTCGTGAGTCGCGTGGATAACTTCCTCAAATAAACCTCGATGGGTCATCTGAGGGTCAACGCTTAGTTCCGGCGAATTTTGAACTATGTGAGCAGGGACTCCTATCGACTGAAGTCGGTTCATCAGTTCGACGCCATCGATTTCGGCGGTCCAGGAGGAGATCAGTTCATCGAGTTCGTCATGCCGGTTATGACGTTCAGCTACTGGAAGGTCCGCTAAGTCACTCCGGTTCATTTCTTTAGCTAACTGTGCCCACTGTTGATCTTCTTTGCAGCTAATCGCAATCCAACTATCTTGACCCGAGGTGGGGTATCCCCCTTGAGGGGCGAACACCCGGTCCCTATTCCCATTCCTTTCCCAAATGTTTCCATTGATGGAGTATTCGAGGAGTGCCGGTGACATTAAATGCAGAGCCGACTCTGCTTGGGAGAGATCAATGTACTGTCCCTGACCCGTGCGCCTTTTATGTTCCAAAGCGCCCATTACCGATGCGACGAGCCATCGGGGGGATGTGTAGTCGGTGTACGCGCTGAAAGGCCCACACGGCGCTCGATCTGTCCAACCAACTGGATAGAAGAAACCCGAAATTGCTGCGGCCATTGTTCCGAACCCTGCCAGCATTGCCAATGGTCCGGTCTGCCCCATGAGACAACTCGATGCCATGATCACTTCTGGCTTTCTTTTCGCTACTTGGGCGTAATCAAGACCCCAAGACGTCATGGCTTTGGGGGAAAAGGACTCGAGAATAACATCGGCCCAGTCAATAAGGTCCCAAACCACATCGATTGCTTCCGACTTGGAAAGATCTAACGCTAGACCTCGTTTCCCAGCGTTCATATTGTGGAAAATGCCGGACTTATCTGGGTCTGCTTCGCCGCCGGGGAAGGGCTCTAATGTCCGGACTGCATCAATTTTGTTTGCGGACTCTACGCGAATGATTTCGGCCCCATAATCAGCCAAAACTCGGGAGGCGGCTGGGCCTGCCATAGCCCACATTAAGTCCAGAACTTTGATGCCTTTGAGCGGAAGGTCTTTGGAAACGACAGGTTCTTTAATTGCAACCGAAGGAGAGCGTTGCGCTGCGTTTAATACTTCTTCCGTATGTTGTCCAAGCTTGGGCGGCGGACTCAACTGCTGTAAGGGCGTCGCATCAAACTTGGCGAAAGCTCCGGGATAGTCGACAACCTTCCCATCTTCATGTTCGACGCTTTCCCAGTACCCCCGAAAATCGAGTTGTTCACTATTCACTACTTCTTCGGTCGTGGTAATCGGCGTAATCAAGAGACGCCTTTTCATGGCGGCCTCGAGCAATTCAGCCTTCGTTTTAGTAGCGAAGAAATCACCTAGTACTGCCTTTACCCGCTCATATTCTTCTGCCGGCTCTCGACCATCAAGGAGCATCATGGCGTAGTCAAGCCAGTCTTTGTCGCGGGTTGCCTCGTCGCAGAACCCTTCTTCATGAACCCAATTCATTAAGTTTTGAGTGAAGTAAGAAAACGCTGGACCAAACAAGAAACTCACCGATGCATAACCGTCTAGGCACGGCCACATAAGTTGAACGCGCGTATTTCCCAGGTAAGCGCCGCCCGCGACACGAGTAGGTACCGACGCGTTCAATGGCGCGGCTAAAGACATCGATTGTGTGCATTGGTTCATTGAATGCTGGGCCGATATATCGATGTGCTGTCCAAGCCCAGAAGTCGTTTGACGCTCGAATAAGGCAATCAGAGCAGCCCCGGCGGCCTCAGAGGCAGCGTTGCCAAACGCCTGGGGCATGGTGCCGCCCGCTCTCAAAGGTGCCCTGTCTTCATCGCCTGTTAACACCATGTTGCCGGCGGCAGCTTGGATCGTTAGATCGCTATGCGCCCAAGCAGCTTTGGGTCCATCGACTCCGTACGGAGTTATGGACACGTTGATCAGATGCGAGTTGAGTTCAGCGATTTGCTCACGTCCTAGCCCCATAGATTCCATGACCCCATGGTCAAAGGATTCGAACAAAATGTCAGCACTGCGGATTAACTCTTTGAGGCTGTTGAGGCCACCCTCAGTAGCTAAATCCAATACGACGCTTTTTTTACCCCTGTTATATGCCCAGTGGTGCAGCGAGTGTTCACCGTCATCCACATCATCAGCGAAGGGGCCTAGTTGGCGGGCGCTGGACCCCGCTGGCGGTTCGATCGCTATGACCTCTGCCCCCATTTGGGCAAGGATGAACGCTGCTAGATGGCCGCGCTCGTCTGTCAGATCCAAAACTCTGTATTCGCTGAGCATCAATCCCCCACTCAAACTGCGGTTTATTGTCTCTGACGATAGCCCCACTTGATCAACCTTTCTGACTACGGTGCTGATATGGCTTTACCTCCACATCGCGTTGAGTACCTGCCAATGGCGGATCGTCCACGTATCTCCTGGCCAAACGGGGCCAGAGTCGCTCTGTGGGTAGCTCCAAATGTTGAGCATTACGAATATTTACCTCCTAGAGATCCGGAAAGAAATCCGTGGCCTCGATCACCACATCCAGACGTCCAGGGCTACGCACATCGTGACTACGGCAACCGAATTGGCTTCTGGCGCATGTTGGAAGCGCTTGACCGATATGACGTAACCTGCACCGCTTCCACCAACCTGGCAGTTTTTGAACACTACCCAGATATTGGCAAGGCGATGGCTGATCGCGGTTGGGAAATCATGAGCCACGGCATTTATAACACGAGGTATTTGTCATCCCTAAGCGAAGAAGAGGAACGAGAATTTTATGTTGACTGCGTCGAAACGCTTCGACGGCACACCGGTCAACAACTTCGCGGCATGTTGGGACCAGCCGTCAGCAATACGATTCGCACTCCGGACCTGATGGCAGATGCAGGTCTTACCTACCACGCCGACTGGCTTCACGATGACCAACCAATTCCTATCCACGTAGAGAAAGGCCGCCTAGTTTCAGTTCCCTACAGCATTGAGCTAAACGATGTTCCTGTGTTCCTACATCATTACGACACCGATGACTTTGTGGCCATGGTAAAAGCACAGTTCGACACGCTCTACGAAGAGGGAGCTGTTTCGGGAAGGGTGATGGCTTTAGCACTTCATCCTTATCTAATGGGTATGCCGCACCGAATTGATGGCTTAGAAGAAATCTTGGATTACTTGCTAGGACACGATCTTGTTTGGCAAACAACAGCATCGGAGATCGCTGACTATTTCCTAGATCACTACTACGACCAGTTCGTCGAACATGCGGCATCGATAAACGAGGTGCCACATGCCCGCTAATCGCTCATTGGGCATGGACCACCCTCACTATGAGTATTCACCTCTTCCTCAAAGAAGCGACCTGAGTTGGCCCACAGGAGACCCTCTTGCGCTAGGGGCTCTGGTGTTACTTGAACATTACGAATGGGAGCCCCCTTCTGATACGTACAGTTTGCGCAACCCAAGCGGTGGTTTGTTCAAACTCCCAGCTCCTGACTATCTCCAATTGACCCACCGGGAATACGGGCACCGCGTCGGAATTTTTCGGATACTCGACACTTTGGAACAACACAAGGTTCCCGCAACAGTTGCAGTCGACAAGCTGACTGCAATGCACTACCCGTGGCTCATTGAGCATTTACAAAGTCGCTCCTGTGAACTCATCGGTCACGGAGTATCGGCAAGCAGGCTCATCACTTCGAAAATGACTGAGGAGGCCGAAGCCGAAATAATTGACGAATCATTGAGCTATTTGGAACACGTCTCCGGTCAGCGTCCGCGAGGGTGGTTTTCCCCAGAAGGAGTCGAGTCGAGTCGAACACCTGCCTTGTTGGCCGCCGCCGGGGTGCATTACGTGTGTGATTGGCCTAACGATGAGCAGCCTTACCAAATGACTACCCCATCCGGTGCGCTGTTTTCTTTGCCTCTTTTCTTAGAAGTCGACGATGAATTTGTCTTATGGAGACGTCGGGCAAATCTCAGCAGTTGGGAAAAAATGCTTATTTCTGCTGCGCATCGCTTAAACGCTGACGGACAAACATCAGCTCGTCACCTGATGCTCACCCTTCGACCTTGGCTTACAGGGCAACCGTTCCGCATTGGAGCCCTCGACCGAGCACTGTCGTCTATTGCGAAACTGCAAGGGGTGTGGACAGCACAAGGTAGTGAAATTGTCGACGCGTTCAAGGCATCTACTAAAGCAAATTAGCGACGCCAAGCTCCTGGTATCGGTTGGGACAATCCCAGATGATCTCTCAACGTATTCCCAGCATATTTCGTTCGGAAAAGTCCTCGCCGTTGAAGTTCCGGAACGACAAGCTCGACAAAATCTTCGAAAGCACCAGGCATGTGAGTGCCCGCAATGACGAAACCGTCACAGGCGGGAGTAGTGAACCATTCTTCAAAATAATCAGCTAACTCGGTTGGCCCCCCCACAACAGGATGGGCCAGTCGACCTCGACCCGATACATCCACGAAATCCCTAAGTGTGGGTGTGTCGTTTCCCGTGACCTCTATGACCTGATTTCGGATTCCTTGGATTCCCGTCATGGCGGCTACATCTTCTGATGACAGTGGTTCGTCGAGTTCCTTTCCTGAAAAGTCGAAATTCAGACCCTCTGAAAGCAAAGAGAGGTCATCAATAAGATTAGGTAATTGATCGTAAGCCGCTCGTTTGTCTTCCGCTTCTGCCATGGTTCGCCCGACCACAGGGAATGTGAGGTTCGCTATTTTCACTCCGTGTGGGTCACGACCTGCCGTTTCTACGGCTGCTTTTACCTTCGCGTAGTTCTCCCTTGCACGTGAGAGGTTGGGATTAGACATGAATAGCAGTTCGCCCCACCTGGCCGCGAACTCAATCCCGCGACCGCTTTGGCCTGCCTGGATGACGACTGGGTGACCTTGAGGAGTTCGCGGTACCGTAAATGGGCCTCGAGAGCTGTAGTGATCCCCGTCGTGGTCCAAGCGATGAACCTTGTCTCCGATGGCGTACACGCCTGTTTCTCGGTCCGCAACAACGGCGTCTGCTTCCCAGGTGTCCCAGTGTCCATGCACGACTTCCATAAATTCATCAGCCTGGTCGTAGCGAACGTCATGAGCGGGGGCTTGGGGCAAACCCATATTCCGCGCTTCGTTATCGTTGACGGAGGTGACTACGTTCCAGGCCGCTCTTCCCCCTGTCATATGGTCAAGCGTTGCGAACACTCGAGCTATATGAAATGGAGGAAAATAGGTGGTTGAGTAGGTAGCCCCTAATCCCAGCTTGTCAGTCGCCATGCCCATTGTGGTAAGCACAGTCACTGCGTCCAACTTCACGCACCGAATACCGTGTTCGACGGTGTGCCGGTGGTCTCCTCCGTACATGTCTGGCATTGCCAAACGGTCGTCGAAGAAACCCAGGTCAAACAACCCTCGTTCTAGGACCTTCGCTATGTGCTGGTAGAAACCAGCATCGGTCACGTCGTGTCGAGCTTCGGGGTGGCGCCACGCAGCAGGAATTGTGGTGCAGTTCTGTGCTTGCAGAAATCCGATCAACGCGATCTGGCGTGGTGGTGGATTCACGAGAGTCGAGATTTGACTAGTTCCGCTATGAGTCGCCCCTCTGCCTTGCCCGCTACTTCGGCATTAATGGCTTTCATTGCTTGACCCATGTCGGCCATTGTTGAGAAGCCACCCTCAGAGAGTATTCGCTCAATAATTTCGGTTAACGCATCTTGATCTAGCTGCTCTGGCAAGTATGACTCAAGGATTTTCAATTCTGCGCGCTCGTCGGCAGCTTTTTCAGTTCGGCCACCCTGGTCGAAAGCTTCGGCGGCTTCAACTCGGCGCTTCGCTTGAGCCGCAACGACTTTCTGTACTTGTTCATCGTCCAACGTGGTGGCTGAAGCCCCAGCCACCTCCGCTTCTTGCACAGCTGCCACAACAGACCTCAAGGTAGAGATCACCAACTTATCTTGGGATCTCATTGCCGCAGTGAGGTCGGCGCGAATTTGGTCTAACAGGCCCATGTGCCTGTGGGGTGTCGTTCAACGAGGTCAGAAGGAATTGCATCATCTTGATGGTTGATCGCTAATTCCGAGGAGGGCTCTCCCGCAATTCTCGTGTGCCACATGCGGCGCGGTTCGGTCATGTCAAACGGTGTGCCTCGATGCTGAAGCCTTCGGTTATCCCACACAACGGCATCTCCTACGGTCCACTGATGATGGTAAGTCCGAGGGGCTTGGCAGGCCCAGTCATTTAAGTCATCCAGAAGTTTCGTGGATTCCTCTTGACCCATTCCCACGATGTCGTGAGCGTGACGCCCAATCAACAGATTCGGGCGTCCGGTAACTGGGTGAACCTTCACCAGCGGACGTAACGAGACTTCCATGTCGTGATAGCCGTACAAGTTGTAGGTGCCATCGTCGTTTTGTTTATCGGGCAAGTTTCCAGCTCGGCCTTGGCTGTAATACAAAGAGTGATACGCGTTGAGGTTCGAAATCCGGTCGCGAATTTCAGGGTCAAGTTCGTCGTACGCAGCCCTCATGTCTGCCCATCCAGTTGCTGCACCACTTGAAGGCACAATTTCCGCGGTGAAAACAGCACCCTTGGCTTGCACCGGCATGTATGTGCTGTCATGGTGCCACCCTTCGTTCCCGCGCAACGACTTCACCACTTCATCATCATCTTGATGGTGAACTTTGCCATCTTTGCCGATGTTAGAAAGAGCTGCTCGCGGGAATTCGAGATCACCGAACCTCTTCGCAAACTCGTCTTGGCCTTCAGGACTCAAAAACGCTTCTGGGAAAATAAGCAGTGCTCGTTCTATCCAAAGCTCATAGAGCTCATCCCACTCTTCGTTGTTGAGAGTTTCAAGGTCGATTTCGGTGACCACCGAACCGAAGGTGACCCCATCGAGATGCTCAACTTTCATAATCTCACGTGTCCTTATGCCATGGCTTACATAAATCGTAGCGACCACACCGCAAGCATTGCAGCGTGTCGCCCCTACTTCGCGACTCCGGGTTGGTGGATTGCCAAACGACTAGTGTTTGCCGGAGTTCAAGAAAAGCTCATATCTGGGTGCAAGCTCCAAAGTCTGCTGCAGCAATGGGCGCAAGTAAGGTTAGAAATGGGTCATATGAGCAACGAAGTTAGGTTCGACTCTTCGTTGCGTGATCGCTTATCCGGCAACCTGCAACAACATCGGTTACGTGAGCACGCAGATAAGGGTCTGACCCAAGCGGCGGTGTGCGTAATTGTTCTTGATAGCGATGCGATCCTTCACGGCGCAGATCCCCTATCAGAAACCGCTACGGCTGCCGACCGGAAACAGTTACTAGCTGATATTCCCGGCTTGGCGAGCGATAATGATTTGTCTGGAACCGTTGAGGGAACCGCGGGCGGCGCAGCAGTTCTTTTGACTCGCAGAACTTCGAAGCTGAAAGATCACCCTGGGCAATGGGCGCTACCTGGAGGGCGAGTCGATTCGGGAGAATCGGCTTTTCAGGCGGCTGTCCGCGAAGCCGAGGAAGAGGTAGGACTGCGTCTATCTACTAACGACCTTTTAGGACGTTTAGATGATTATCCGACTCGTTCTGGCTACGTGATTAGCCCTTTCGTGTTTTGGTTGGGTGGAGAAATTGAACCCATAGCAAATCCCAACGAGGTGGCGTCAATCCATCGAATATCTATTCGTGAGCTCACTAGACCTGATTCCCCACGTTTTGTTTCGATTCCTGAAAGCGAACGCCCAGTGGTACAGCTTCCAATTGGTGGTGATCTGATTCATGCTCCCACTGGAGCTGTTCTGTACCAATTTCGTGCCGTGGCGTTTGACGGTGATGATGTCCGGGTTGACGAACTTGAACAACCCGTCTTCGCTTGGCGATAGGGCCATGATCGCGTTGTTAGCCGTGCACTGACATTGATGAATCAGGGTTGATGGTTCGCGTCCGGCGGAAATTACCCATGTCGATAGGTAGCGAAGTATGAGGACCCGTCACCGAAATCGGATCCGAATCGTGATCTTGGCCGTTCTCGACAGCTTTAATGAGCTCTGACATGCAATACCCAGCTATGCCTGCGTTCTTAAATTGATTGCCGCTAGTGCCGATAGCGACATAGAAACCATCGACACATGTGCGGTCGTATATGGGGATCCAATCATCAGCCACGTCATAGACCCCTACTACGCCACGTTTTTGGTGCGGAACGCCTACTGAAGGCAGCCGGCGATTCAAGCGCAGGACCTGCGCTTCCCACTGGCCAATATCAATTTCTCCCTGATAATCGGGGTCAACCCAGTGGAGCGGATCACACTCTGGTTCTGTGCTGCCAACAAGGATGTTGTTGCCAAGATCAGGGCGAATGTAAATGCCGTTGTCATCGTCTGCGATGCTGAAGCCTCGATGCTCGAAATCAAGTTCGGGGGGCGAGGAAACATGATGTACTTCCTGACGCAACGGACGGGTTCCTATGGACATATCTGCTAAGGCCCCTGCCATTTCGTTGATCATTCGACTGTGGGGCCCTGCAGCATTAACCACGACAGGCGTCGAAATGGTCCTACCGTCGGCCAATTGCAACCCGGCGATTCGGTCTCCGTTACGAGTAATTGACATAACTTCGGCCTTGAACAGAAACTCGCAACCCAATGCCGTCGCCGCCGTGAACAAGTTCTGTGCCGCTAACTGCGGGTCACTTATGTATCCAGCTTCTGGAGTGAAGACCGCTCCCTCTAACTGTTCGGTCGGATCGTTCCAGAAGCTTTCATCGTCTGGACGTTTAGGCGGACCGAAGGTGCTCAAGTCCAGTTCTGGCAAGTGGACCCGGAAGTCATCTATATCCCAGTGTTCATAAGGGATTCCTATGGCATCGAAATGTGGCAACACTTTGAGATGGTGCCCGCCCTCTGTTTTTAGGGTTGCCATTCCACATTGATGGAACTTGGCTAGGTCGTCATTAGGAACTGCGTTTAGATGGTCTCCCCAGTTTTGCCAATACCTCAGTCCCTCATAAGACATAGCGACGCCTGGGTAAGTCGAGTAGGTAAATCTCACAATCGCTGAGGAGTAGCTGGTCGAACCTAAGCCAGCTCCGCCTTTGCGATCTACGGTAAGCGTGCGTAGGCCTCGTCGCCCTAATTCGTATGTGATCGAGGAACCAATTACGCCTGAGCCAATTATTACTGCGTCATAGGTCTGAGTCGACATGGTTTGAGTCTCGCACCAATTATTTAGAGGGTCTGTGTTTTTAACCGATGCGCAGTGGTTTAGCGATGTCTCCGCTTAAAACTTCAGGCTCTGCGTTGGTGATATGAACATCATCTTCAATGCGGATTCCCCCGAATCCTCGTAACGCATCCACTTCTGACCAAACAACCTCGTCTATGAATTGATTTCGCAGTGCAGGGTCCCCGAGCAGCGCATCTATGAAGTACACCCCTGGTTCAACGCTGGTAATCATTCCTGCTTCGAGGGGTCGATCAGTCCGAAGATATCTTGACTGGGGGTGGGAGCTTGGTTCGCGTCCGGTGGGATATCCCCCTGCGTCATGGACGGTGAGGCCAATGAGGTGACCTAAACCATGGGGATAAAACAACGCCACTGCCCCTGAAGCAACTAACTCATCGACTTCACCGCGTAACAATCCGAGTTCTAATAAACCTGAGCCGATCACGCGGGCGGAATCCAGGTGAATCTCACGCCACTCTTGGCCTGGCCGACAGCGGTCAATTGCTAATTCCTGTGCACTTAAAACTACTTTCCATAGGAAAGTTTGGACATCTGAGGGTTCTGCGCCGACCACCATCGTACGCGTGACATCACTGGCGTAGCCCGAGAACTCTCCTCCCGCGTCGATGAGAAGAAGCTCGCCCGATTCGATGACTCGGGTCGCGGGGTTGAGACTGTCGTCTTGGCCATAAAAGTAATGGAGAAAGGCACCATTTGGTCCACTCGCCACAATGCTGGGGTAGGCAGTCCTGACCGCACCAGCACGAAAGAATTCTGCTTCCATGCCAACTTGAACTTCGCGTTCTGTCATTCCTGCCGATGCTGTGTTGTACACCCAATCGAAACCGGCTTTGCTTGTTGCTGCTGCTGACCGCAAAGCAGCGAGCTCCATTTCGTCTTTACGTATTCGCTCTTCGCCTATCCCATTTTGAACTTCTGTATTTGTATTCGCCTCGATGATTTGTCGCCCTTCTCGAGCTTTAAGCCAGCCCTCTAGTTCTTCAAGCGGTAGCCCGATTGGGTCGGCGGGTTGATGCCATACCTGGTCATCGACACTCGATCGCGGGCCAAATAACTCCCAATGCTTTTCTTTGGCGTCATAGACCAGAACTGCGTCTGGGATGCCTCGTCCGGTGAGGTAAGCAAAGTCTGGGTGCGGGTGAAACGAATGTTCCATGTCGCTACCCGCCATTGGTAGCACGGACCCTGAACGGATCAACACGATTTCGTCGTCAAGGTTCCACCGACTTGTAACTCGGTGTCGGCGTGCCGAAACTAACTTGTCGTTTTCCGCTTTTGGCATAACAGAAATCTACTCTCGGTCAGCATCATTTGGCGCTTCGTGTAATTGTGGAGCTATGACTACTTTGATTACCGGGGGTACCGGCTTCATAGGAGCTGAGATAGCTCGAATGCTTGTGGGGCAAGGTGAGGATGTCCACGTCGCTCACCGCTCGGGGAATCTTGGGCGCCTAGAGGGTATTGCAGATCAGGTCCAACTTCATCAGTTTGATTTGTCCGTACCAGGGAGCGCTTCAGCCTTACTTGCGAAGGTCGCGCCCGAGAGGCTGTTTCATTTTGGGGCCATTCTCACTGCTCCGGGGGAGGAAGACCCTCAAGCCTTACTCCAAGCGAATGCCGCCGGATTCATCGAAACTATTGAAGCAGCACGCACTGCAGGAACTAGACAAATGATCTTTGCCAGTTCGATCGGCACCTACGGTCGAGATACCGGCGGAGGAACCATTAACGACATGACATTGCAGCGACCGCACTCGGTGTATGGAGTTTCGAAGGTATTGGGTGAAAATCTAGGAGCTTATTACCGCCACAAATACGGTCTTGATTTTCGAGGCTTGCGATATCCATCGATTGTCGGACCGGGTGTAACCACTTGGAGCGTGGCGCAGTACACCAGCTGGATCATCGAGAAACCAGCATTGGGTGAACCGTTCGAGGTTTGGGTGCCCCCAGAAGCTGTTGTTGCAATTTTGCACTATCAAGACGCTGCCCGCGCAGCTATCGAATTATCGGAGGCACCCCTTGAGAGCATCGAGTCTATTAACTACCTAGTGGATGGGATTCAGCCAACCCCAAACGCGGGTGAGCTAGCTGACGTTGTCCGCGCTCGAATTCCGGGCGCAGAAATAGCCTTCGCTCCTCCGGAGGGGGCTGCAGCGGGGTCGGTTCGTATCGATGACAGCGCTGCGCGCCAAGAGTGGGGGTGGGAACCTGCCTTTGATACCGAAGGTATGGTCGACGCTGTTATCGCAGAGGCAAGAGGCAACTGAAGTAGTCGTTGCAGCGAAGGGCAATTATCTGGGGTTCTGAGAATGACTGCTCATAAAATCTGAAGGTGTCTGCAAAACTATTAACGCCCTTATCTCTCAAATGGTGGTTTGAGGACCGCTCGTCGGGGAAAATCGTCGTAGCGCAGCAACCCAATATTCTTTTGGTGCTATGCCTTGTAGCTCTTGGCGCAGCTTGGATTTGGTCTGACTCCTTAGCTGTTGTTGTCATCGGCAAAATTTGTTGGTTGACATGGTCCGCCGACGAGCTATTTCGAGGTGTCAATCCCTGGCGACGGGCGCTTGGTCTTGTCGTAGGGGTCCTTACGCTTGTGAGCTGACGCTGGAAATCCTCTAACTACTTCCGGGCTAAGGTCCCACAATTCACAATCGCTCTTCAGGGGGATGACATGAGCATCGAACGTTCAACGGAAGTAATGGCAACTTATTTAGGAGAGGTGCTCGGCAACAGAAGATTTGAACTTATCCCGAGCTTCGTGGCTGAGGAAATGTTGGATCATGCAACAGGAATGCGTGGACCTTCTGCCCTTCACGCTCATGCCACTGGCTTTTGCGAAAATATTCCCGGCGTCGAGATCGAAATTGAAAGTATTACTGCGACAGCAGACGCCGCTTTTGGGATCTGGAAATGGACGGGTCAGCCTAATCAGCCGATGGGGACCTCATCGAATGGTAATCCGGTCTTTCCGCAGCGCGTTCTTAGCGTCTTCAGGCTACGCGACGGAATGCTGATCGATTACGAAGCGTTCGTGGATGCGGGTCAAGTTCGCGCCCAAATTTCTGCTGTTTGAATTAATAGGAATTTGGCTTTTTCTATTGAATCGGCCTTTAAACGCAGTGGGTAAGTGCTTTGTCCTTACACTTTTAGCCTGAGGCTTCTTATGCAAATCTCATAAAGCTCTCAGCTTTAGTTCAGATTCATTGGAGATGTTGTTCCCCGAACACAAACCAAACCAGGGAGTTTGACAATGATTCAAGGGCCGAAAGTCAAATGGGTGGCACCCGTTATTTTGTGCGGAGCGCTTATTGCCGGAAGTTCAGTAGCGATTGCCGCCGCCACATGGAATGACTCAGAAGGCGACGCTTCGGTTGACTTTTCTGCAGCCGCCAAGCCATCACAGCAAGATATCGACGCGCGCAAAGCCCAGAAACCTTCAAAGGCTGAGATGAAAGCTCGTAAAGCTGAGATGCAAGAGCGTTTAGCCGCACGCGTTGAGTCTGGTGAAATTACCCAGGCGGAAGCACATGAGATTCGCGAGAAAATGACCGAACGCAGAG